>Ga0209501_10005621_pt1 | contig 11521 bp, 11 predicted proteins | sample ArcticOcean_MG_C_4_FD_187434 | JGI IMG/M metagenome (GOLD analysis project Ga0209501, IMG submission 187434) | Marine microbial communities from western Arctic Ocean - ArcticOcean_MG_CB4_134 (SPAdes) (version 2) | ecosystem: Environmental > Aquatic > Marine > Oceanic | place: Arctic Ocean...
GGGGGTGGGGGCGTACCGACGATCTTCTTCAGCCGACGGATCGGGCTCCAAGGGGAAAAGATCATTCCGATCAGGGCCGGCGGGCGCGTGACCGGAAAAATCGGTCCCTTCGATGTGGGTGTCCTCAACATCCAGACCAGCGATGAGCCGCACTCGGGCGCAGTATCCACCAATTTCACAGTAGTCCGGGTGAAAAGAGATATTCTGCGTCGCAGCACAATTGGTGGCATCTTCACGAATCGCTCGGTGTCGCTCGTCGGGGACGGGGCCAGCCAAGTCTACGGTGTCGACGGCAGGCTCGCCTTCTATGACGACTTCAGCGTCACGGGATACTTCGCGAACAGTCAGACACCTGCGGGGAACGGCAAGGACAAGAGCTACCAGGGTCTTTTCGATTATACGGGTGACCGCTACGGCCTGAGCTACGGCCACCTCGTCGTCGAGGACAGGTTCGTCCCCGAAGTCGGATTCATACGCCGGGACGACTTCCGTCTGAACTCAGCCTCGGCGAGGTTTAGCCCGCGACCGGGCTCGATCGACTTGATCCGGCGTTTGGTGGCGATCGGTAGCTTCGACCACATTGCCTCCGCCGACCGAGGGGAGCTCGAAACCCGCGAGGCCCAACTGCTACTTGAGTCCGAGTTCGAGAACAGTGACCAGCTCAGTTTTTTCTTCAATAACCACTACGAGTTGCTGACCAGTCCATTCACGATCTCGCCCGGAGTGACGCTTCCCATCGGAGGATATGACTTCCGGAACTTCCGGGCGTCGTACAGATTCGGTGCGCAGAGGCCCGTCAGCGGCCGGATCACCTTTCAAACCGGGGGCTTCTGGAGCGGTGACAACACCGCGGTGTCCCTCGGCAGTGGCCGTATCGAGGTCACCCCACAGTTCTCGCTCGAACCAAGCATCTCGTTCAACCGGGTAGACCTTCCTGAAGGCTCCTTCACGACCCAACTCGCCTTAGCTCGCTTCACTTATACCTTCACGCCGCGGATGTTCTTCAGCGGACTTGTACAATACAGTTCCACTGGGGACTCGTTCAGCACGAACCTCCGGTTCCGTTGGGAGTACAGTCCGGGGAGCGAGCTCTTCGTGGTCTACTCCGAGGACCGGGATACCGACCCGCTGGCGCCCGACCGTTTCACAGATCTTCGCAATCGCGGCCTGGTCGTGAAGATCAATCGGTTGTTCAGGCTGTGAGGGACGCCACAGTTCGACGCGTCGCCGTAGGGCTCCTGTTCCCCGCCTTGTGCTTGCCCACAGCCGCGCGAGGCCAGATAGCACCGAGCGCCGACTCGCCCGCGATCGAACCCGCCCTCTCGTACCCCGATCTCCGAAAAGAGCGTGAGATCACTCTCTCGGGGGTAGGTGCGGGTCTTCTTGTCACGGGGCTCTTGCTTCCGACCAATTATCCCCAGGTTCCACCGCAGGGATTCGATCCCGGTGAGATCACGTGGTCGGTTGACCGAAAGATCGTTGGCAACCACAGCCGAGGCGCGGATGTGACCGGTGATTGGACGCGGGACGCCTCCCTCCTCTTTCCGCTGGCCTTGGCTTTGGCCATGGGGCAAGAAGGCGAGCGTTGGCACGGCTTCGGGCGCAGTAGCGTCGTTTACGCCGAGACGATTCTCATGTCACAGGGTCTCACGTGGCTCGGCAAAGTAGTGGTGGGACGGGCCCGCCCCTTTTCCTATCTACCAGCGAGTCAACGTCCGAACGCTCCCAGCTACGATGTCTCGACGGAACGGACATTCGCCTCAATGCCATCCGGGCACTCCTCGTCGGCTTGGGCTGGGGCCGCCTTGGGGATGACGACACACCTTCTGCAACGGCCCCAAGCGAGCTGGGTCGAGCGGGCTGGCGTCGGCTTCCTGGGGGGGGTGTTGGCAGGGACCACCTCGGCGCTACGGGTCGAGGCGGGCCAGCACTTTCCGTCGGACGTTCTCGTAGGGGCCGGTATCGGCATCGTGAGCGGAGTGGCCGTTCCACTGCTTCATCGAGGTGAGCAGCAAATACGGACGGACGCGGTATTGCAGATGGTCGGGGGCGGACTTGCGGGTACGTTCCTGGGGGTGATGCTCGCGAGGAGATACTGAGCGGCGGTGAGGCGCTCTAAGGCCTGCTCCACTCGATATGCCACCATGGGATCGAGACGAGCCGCCCGCTACGCGGGGACGATGCAGGCCACAACGGCGACAACTGCGAGCACCACGACCCTCTTACCCTAGGCCCTAGGGTAAGAGGGTCGGCGATGCTGATCTGCACCACTAGGCTCTGAAGTCCGCGGGACAGATTCATGCGGATCAGGTCGTCCGTGCTAATCCCTCAGTCCAAATGTGTAGAGAACATTGCCCGCCGCGATCGCCACGTACTGCTTGCCGTTCACCATATAGCTCATCGGCGCAGCATGTACTCGCGAGCCGACATTGATATGCCAGAGTTCCTCTCCGGTCCCCGCGTCCAGCGCGAAGAAGAAGCCATCGACGGTTCCACTGAAGACGAGATCGCCGGCGGTCGAGAGCACGCCCGCCGTGGATCTCGGCTGAACACGATATTCCCACACCCGCTCCCCAGTCCGCGGCGAGAGGGCCCGCACGGCGCTCACGTAGTTGTCTTGCGGTAAGGGTGTCCGTCCGCCACCCCCCGTGAACTGGTCACCGGCCACATATTCGTCGTCGCGAATGAAGTAGGTGGTCTCACCGTCGTAGGCCATGACATAGAGAAGATCAGTTCGCGGACTGTAGCTTGGAGACCACCAGTTGGTACCACCCCCAATGGACGGCGAGACGGTCACGCCTTCCACGGTCGGGAACGTGCCGGGGATACGGATCGGTCGCCCCGTTGCGTCGAGACGCTCGGCCCAGGTCTGCCTCGCATAGGGCTCGCCCAGGAGAAATTCCCCAGTCTCACGGTCGAGCACATAGAAGAACGCGTTTCGATTCGGCCAGAGCATCAGCTTGCGCTGTTGCCCGTTGAATTCGGAATCGGCCAGAACCGGAATCTGCGTGCTGTCCCAGTCGTGAACGTCGTGGGGCGTGAACTGGAAATACCACACCAGCTCACCGGTGTCCGGGTTGATCGCAAGCACCGAATCCGAGTACAGGTTGTCGCCCATCCTGACGTCGCCGTTCCAGTCTGGACCCGGATTGCCAGTTCCCCAGTAGACCAGGTTCAACTCCGGATCATACGAGCCGGTCATCCAACTCGGTGAGCCCCCCGTGCGCCAGGAGTTACCCGCCCACGTCATGTTGTCGGGATGGTCGGGCCCGGGGATCGTGTAGAGGCGCCATGCGAGTTCTCCGGTCTCTTGCTCATACGCGTCGACGAACCCGCGGATCCCGTATTCCCCACCGGCGACCCCCGCCAGGACCTTGTCCCCCACGATGAGTGGCGCGCCGGTCATGCTGTAGCCGGTCGCTTCGTCGGCGACTTCCACGTCCCAGAGCACAGTGCCGGTCTTCGCATCGAGAGCGAGGAGGTGGGCGTCGAGCGTGATCATGTACAACCGGGTACCCAGGACGGCTACGCCCCGGTTATTCCGCCCGCAGCAGAAATTCAGATCCTCGGGCATCTCGTGGTTGTAGCGCCAATACTGACTGCCGGTTCGCGCATCGAGCGCAATGACGTTGCTCGGCGCTTCGGTCACGTACATGACACCGTCTACGACGAGGGGCGTCGTCTCGGCTCGATCCAATGCCTCCAGCTGGAAAGCCCACTGCATCTCGAGCCGCCCGGCGTTCCCTTTGTCGATCTGGCCCAGCCCGCTGTAGCGCTGACTGTAGTAGTTGCCCGAGTACATGAGCCAGTTCTCCGGCTCCGCGTCGGAATTCAACAAGCGCTCCTGGGTCACCGGATCGAACGACGGAGCGGCGGCATTCGTCTCCGTCCCGGGTTGTTGCTGAGAAGCCGACGCAGGGATCGCGAATAACAACAGGGTGAAGAGCGCATACCGTTTCATCATCTCACTCCCTCTTTTCGATCAAAGCATTCGCGAACCCGCTCACTGGTCTCCCCTGGTCAACCCATACAGATACGCGACCAGATTATCCAGTTGGCTGTCGGTCAACCTCCCCGCATAGGAGGGCATGGACGATGTCTCGATGCGTTCACTCGCCATCAAGTCTTGTTTCAGAAACGACCACATGTTGTCGTTGCCGTCGAGAATTCTGAGCGAATAAGTGCCCTCGTTCATCCTCAGGCCCTCGACCCGCGTGCCGTCCCAATGCGTTACGCGCATGGTCCACCAGCGCGGCTGCACGCGCTCACTGGGATCGACCAGGTCCGAAAGGAGCTCGTCGGGTGAACGGCGATCGCCGATGGTTGAAAGGTCGGGGCCTTGCCTACCGCCCTCGCCCCTGACCACGTGGCAACTGCTACACTCGCCCCTCCCACGAAACAGCTGCTCTCCGGCGGAGGCGTTACCAGCCACCGCCACACGCTGGCCGCCAGACAGGGAACGGAGATACGCAACGAGCTGCCAGACGGACTGATCGGTACGCGTCCGATTGATTCCGCCCATCGGGGTGTCGGGTACGCCCCCGGAGATCACGTTGAACAGACCGACGTCTGTGCTCGAGTGCTTGAACTCTCCGGTCGTCAAATCCGGACCGATTTCCCCGCCCGTAGCGCCGAAGCCGTGGCAGACCGAGCATTGACTGCCGAACAGCGCCTGGCCGGCTCGCACGTCCAGTACGGTGGTGAAAGGGTTCGCCTGTTCTTGGGCGGAGAGGCCGGTGGCCAAACCACCCGTCAACCAGGCGATAAGGACCCCCATCGCTCCCAGATGACAATTCTTGAGCAACATATCCGATCCTTGCTTGGCAACGGATGAGCGACCCACAAACCCGAGCTAGCGGAAACGCGCAAGTCGGGCTCCCAAAGCTAAGGGAGCATCATAGTGACTCATCCGTCGATTCGCTCGTGACTCACGTCCGCCGGCACCTTGCCGTCGGAGGAAAATTGGAGATCTGTGGACTTGGAGACTATGGACTCGGCCCCCGGGCATGAAGTATCCTTCCTCCTCAAGCGGCGTTCCTCTTTAGAGCCCGCTTGAACACACCGTTGCCTGCTTCGCTTTCCAGGAGAGAGATATGTCAGAAGTCGCCTACGAGTCCCGAGTGGAAATACGACGCTTGGGAGGCCCCATGCGCTCGGCTACCCTGCCAGCGGAGAGTGAGCCGGTCCTTTTCGGTGTTCACGGGGCGATCGCCGAGCATTACGGCGTCGACATGACGAAGATCGAGCCGCATGCGACGACGATCGACTACCTCATTGCGGCGGCAGGTGGCTGACTCACAAGCACATTTGCCGGCGCGCTGGGTGCGCGCGAGATAGAGTTGAGCCCCGAGGATCTCATCGCGGAGGTGGTGGGTGATGTCGAGAAGGACGGCGGTGTACTCGTCATTCGGCGGATCCATGTGAATTACAAACTGCGCGTGCCGGACCCGGATGAGGTGCGCGATACGGTGGCCCGGGTGCTGGAAATGCACGCGGACAAGTGTCCGGTAGCCAGGAGCTTAGAGGGAGCGATCGAGATCACTACTGATGTAGAGTTCCAGCGGGGGTAATGTCCGACGACATTTCGCACCCCAACGCCGCCCTCGAAGGCCGCTACTCGATCGAGCGTGAGTTGGGCCTGGGGAAACCGTCGCCGAAGGGGACGCAATGGGTTACAGGAGGTGTCGTAGCTTGCGTTGCGACTTCAACATCTCGATTGGCAAGGAATGCGACTACTCGTCGTCGAGCGTTGTCACCGAGACGGTGGCGCGGGCGTCCACATCGAGCCGGACGCGCACGAGCCAGGGGTGGCAGCAGACCTCGCAGTCCTGGACAAACTCCTGAGTATCGCCGCCAACCAGATCGACGGGCAGTTCGCTGGACTCCCCGCAATACGGGCAGAAGACCAACTCCGTGTCGCCGAGCCCGGGACCCAGGTAGTCGTCCACCTCATCTGGTGATCTGAAAACGTCGGATTCCATGCTTTATGTTGCACTCCAATACGGCCGCATGCAAGCTTTTTTTCGACGCGGTGAGGCTTACGCGCTAAGCCCATTTTTGAGCCATTTCCAACCAATTTATCCGGGCTCAACGCCGCCCGAAAACGCCCTCGACAGGCTGCTACCTACATAGGCCGTAGCGTCACCCGCTACACCCTCCAATACCCCAACTCGCCCACGAGCAGATCACTCTCTTCCTGGCAGTCGATCGCATTCACGGTACCGAACTCACCGATCTGCTTCCCGACGGTCCCGAACTGGCCGACGATGGTGCCGTCGAGTTCCACTTTGTAGATCTCTCCACCCACATCCATATTGTCGGGTGGGTTCGAGTTCGACATGTACATGACCTGGTTCGGACCCGGGGTGATGCAGATCGCCATGGGCGCTCCGAAGCCCCTCATCGCTCTCCGGAAATCCCCTCTCGTGTCGAAGACCTGGATCCGCCGATTCTTGTAGTCGGCCACGTAGAGGTTGTCCTGGTTGTCGATCGCGATCCCCTGGATCACATCGAACTCACCCGGGCCGGTGCCGCGCGTGCCCCAGTTCATGACCCACGTCCCGTTCGCATCGTACTTCGCGATCCGAGCGTTCCGGATGCGGCTATGTCCTAAAAGCCCACACCCTTCACGTTCAGTCGAATGCGCACAAGCCGCGTATTGGCCGCGATGAAGAGTCTGAGGCCATCTTCACCGAACGTGGCGTTGGATGTTCTCGGCGGCGCCAACAGTGTCCCGAGGTGCTCCCCATTCGCATTGATGATCAACACCCCACATCCGCCGGAGCGCTCCATGGCTCCGTCTATTTCAAGCTCCTCGATGACACGGCGGTTTTCGCCGCCAACTCGCTCGACAGGGACGTATTCGTCCTGACGACTTCGTTTACGACGTATCTCACCAGGCCGGTTTCGTCGGGTATGATTCGTTCGGTTGGCAGCGACCCTGCTGACCTGTGCTGACTCGGCATCGCGGTCCATCGTAGAGCATCGGGATACCGATATGCGGAAGGGGTTTTCGTGAGACACGCCGGAGCGTAACATTTCCTCCGCATCGAGTTTTTTTCGCGATATCGCAGGAGCGGCCATGCGGGGTCTCATGATGAACCGGCAGTTGCTCATCTCTTCCCTGATTGAGCACGGGGGCACGGTATATCACGATCGCAAGATCGTTTCACGGACCGTCGAGGGTCCGATACATCAGTACACTTACGCGGATCTGCGCCGGCGGAGCAAACAGCTGGCCGGTGCCCTCACGACGCTTGGGGTGAAGACGAGTGATCGCATCGCGACGCTGGCGTGGAATGGATACAGACACGTCGAGCTTTATTACGGTGTTTCCGGCATGGGAGCGGTTTGCCATACGCTCAACCCGAGACTCCACCCCTCACAGTTGACCTATATCCTCAATCACGCAGAGGACCAATATCTATTTGCCGATCTCACCTTCCTTTCTCTGGTCGAGGCAATAGCCGAGCATCTGAAGACGGTGAAGGGCGTCGTAGTCATGACGGACGCCGCCCACATGCCCGAATCGGGGTTGTCGAACTTGCTGTGCTATGAGGATCTCCTGAGCGCCCAAGAAGACGATTTCGTGTGGCCGGAGTTCGATGAAAATACCGCTTCTTCGCTTTGTTACACGTCCGGAACCACGGGACATCCCAAGGGCGTTCTGTACAGTCATCGGTCCAGCGTGCTCCATGGGTTTGGTGTATCGCTCCCCGATTGTCTAGCTCTGTCGGAGTCCGAGGCGTTTTTGCCGGTGGTGCCCATGTTCCATGTCAACGCCTGGGGAACGCCATATGCCACGCCGATGACCGGTGCCAAGCTCGTGATGCCGGGTCCGGGGTTGGACGGCGCGAGCCTCACGGAGTTGATGCGCGACGAAGGCGTCACCAGCGCGGCCGGGGTGCCGACGGTTTGGACGGGACTGCTGAATTACTGGCGCGCGAATGACACGAGTGTTCCCTCCCTCAAGCTGATGATCATCGGAGGAACCGCGGTTCCGCGCTCTATGGTAGAAGCCTTCGACAAGGAATTCGGTGTCGAGGTGCGACAGGGTTGGGGCATGACGGAGACGAGCCCCATCGGGACCGTGAACGTGCTCAAGCCCGAGCAGCGGGTAGCCCCCGCCGAGGAGCGCTACGATATCCAGGTTCGGCAGGGACGGGCCATCTATGGCGTGGAGATGAAGGTCGTCGACCCGGAGGGCAACACGCTACCCCGCAACGGTAAGGCTTTCGGTGAACTCAAGGTCCGGGGACCGTGGGTGAGCCGTGCCTATTTCCGGGTTGAGGACGAAGCGGTCGACAGCGAGGGGTGGTTCCCCACAGGAGATGCCGCGACCATCGACAGCGACGGGTACATGCACATAACCGACCGCATCAAGGACCTGATCAAGTCCGGTGGAGAGTGGATCAGCTCGATCGAGCTCGAGCATCTCGCAATGAGTCATCCCGATGTCATGCAGGCGGCGGTAATCGGGATTCCGGACGAAAAATGGAGCGAAAGGCCACTGCTCATCGTGAAGCTGAACGCGGGGGCGGACCCCTCTAAAGAGGAATTGCTGGGGTTCTTCAAGGACAAGGTCGAGGACTGGTGGATTCCCGATGACATCGTGATGGTCGAGGAGTTGCCGATCGGTGGTACCGGTAAGGTGCAGAAGGCAGAGCTCAGGAAGACTTACGGCTGACCGCTTGACACGGCGGTCGAGACGTCACGTTCTGCCCGCACAAATGCCGAAAGGCGAACGATCTGGAGGATACCCATGGCCGTCTCAGAAGGATTGGTGAAGAAGCTCGAATCGACCCAGAAGTTCTTCAAGACCACCCTGTCCGCCTTCACACCCGAAGATGAGGCGTTCGCCTCTTTTCCCTAACTCTATACGATCGCTGGCCACGTCGCGCACGCAGAGGACTCCATCGATTGGTTCATCGAGGGAGCCTTCGGAGACGGTTGGGACATGGAGTTCGACACCTCGCTCGACGAGGCGAAGGAGTGGCTGGATCGGGCCTTCGCCAACGCCTTCGCGGTGATCGGCGCCGCGTCGGACGAAACGCTCTTCGAGCCGATTCCGGACACGCGGATCATGGGAGGGGCACCCCGAATCTCGGCGGTGTCGGGGATCGCCGATCACACCGCTCACCATCGGGGATCGTTGGCGGTCTATTCGCGACTGGTCGGTAAAGAGCCAATGATTCCCTACTCTTGAGGGGTGGGTGATCCGAGGTGGGCCTAAGAACCGGCCGGCGAACCCTCCAGAAGCTCCACGAGCTCGCGCAACTCTGCCGTCCATCCGGTCTCGTTTTGGTGATAGTCCGCCGGACACGGGGCGACTGAAAATTGGGTGCTGTCCTCAAGGCTGTTACCGTTCTTGCTTGCTCATGGAGGCGGACCACGAGGTTTTCACCGCAGATTCCGCAGTCGAGGGCGCCTGACGAGCGATGCAAGACATGACCGAAGGCCCGATCTCGGGCCACATCATGAGGATGGCCGTGCCGATCGGGGTCGGCATGGTCTTTCAGACGCTCTACTACCTGGTCGACCTCTACTTTGTGGCCCAGCTCGGAGACACCGCCATCGCCGGTGTCAGCGCCGCGGGTAATGTGCAGTTCCTCGTGATGGCCATCACTCAGGTCCTTGGCGTGGGGACGATGGCGCTCATCGCTCAGGCGAGCGGGAAGAAAGACCGGGACGACGCGAACCTGATCTTCAACCAGAGTCTCGTGCTAGCCGCGGTGTTCGCGACCGTAACGCTGGTGGGTGGATACGGCCTGGCCAAAGCGTACATGGGCACCCTCGGTGCGAACGCCGAGACGGTGACCGCCGGAATCACATACCTCTACTGGTTTCTACCGGGCCTCGGCCTCCAATTCGCCCTGATCTCGATGGGCTCCGCGCTCCGGGGGACCGGCATCGTCAACCCGACGATCATCGTTCAGATTCTGACGGTCATACTGAACGCGATCCTCTCGCCGATCATGATCGTGGGCTGGGGCACGGGCCGGCCGTTCGGCGTCGCCGGCGCGGGCATGTCGACAACCATCTCGGTTGCCGTAGCTGTGGTCTTGATGACCACCTACTTCGGGCGTCTCGAGCGATACGTAGTATTCGACACGAGCATGATCCGCCCACGTGTTTCCGCCTGGAAGCGAATCCTCGCGGTTGGGCTACCACCGGGAGGCGAGTTCGCGCTCATGTTCGCGTACATGGCCATCATCTATTGGGCCATCCGTGGCTTCGGACCGGAGGCCCAGGCGGGCTTCGGAGTCGGCTCACGTGTCATGCAGGCGATCTTTCTCCCCGCGATGGCGATCGCGTTTGCGACGGCCCCAGTCGCCGGGCAGAACGTGGGCGCTGGCAAGCCCGACCGGGTCCGACAGACCTTCAGGACGGCCGTAGTCACGCTCAGCGCGATCATGCTCCTGCTGACGCTTCTGTGTCAGGTACGGCCCGGCCTACTCATCGCCTTCTTCACCGATGACGAGGCGGTCATCGCCGCGGGCGCCGAGTTCCTGCAGATCATCTCGTGGAACTTCGTCGCGGTCGGAATCGTCTTCACGTGCTCCGGGATGTTTCAGGCGATCGGAAACACCGTGCCCACCTTGGCCGCGAGTGTCACACGACACGTGGGCTTTGCCATCCCCGCGATTTGGCTCTCCGGCCAGAACTGGTTCGAACTCCGCCACCTTTGGTATGCGTCGGTCGCGACCGCGACCATCCAGGCTACAGTCATCTGGTGGATGCTCTCCGTCGAGATGAAGCAGAAGCTGGGGGACAGGCCGTCCGTGATCACCCTTCAGCCGCAGGGGCAGGCGGTCGGACAGGGCTGAGCGTTCTCAGCCGGAGTTGAGTCCCCGGGCGCGGGGCGGCGGCGCCTTTCGTGGTCCACCGAATGGGCGGGCGAGTGAGTGATCCACTCGGAGCATCTAGGTTGCTAGAGACCGGTATCAGCCATGATCCGCTACCGCGAAACCGGTGATCCGTAGCTGATCACCGACTCCGTCGTATTCGGGGAATGGGTGTACGAACGGTCCGGTGTGACGTTCGGGTACGGCACAGTTTTGGATATCAGGAACGGGGGCCACAATCTGAGAGTGTGCTGATGCGGCTGGGCCAGGGTTAGGTTACGAGCGTCCGCATCCTCCGCGTGCGTAAACTCGGCAAACGTTCCATGACCCCAACAGCCCTTCGTCCCACCCCGGGCCGCAGCGACCTCCGGCTACCCATCGCCCTCGCTTTAGCTCTTCCCTTTCCCATTTCCGCCCAGGTAAACATGGAGGCGCTCCGTCAGGACGATCCTCCACTCGGATACTCAGGCACGTTCGGTGGCGATCTAACGATGCGGACCGGAAACGTGGACCTGCGTGAGAATGCGCCGTGCCGCTACGGGAGAAGCGATACGCGGCACGCCGCGCCATAGGCTATGGCGATGACTGACCGGATTTGGACCCGACGGAGTGTCGTAACGACCCTCGCGGCCGCCGCCGCGGGTGCCCCATTCCTACCGCGGGGGCGTAGTCGGGGG
>Ga0209501_10005627_pt1 | contig 11513 bp, 7 predicted proteins | sample ArcticOcean_MG_C_4_FD_187434 | JGI IMG/M metagenome (GOLD analysis project Ga0209501, IMG submission 187434) | Marine microbial communities from western Arctic Ocean - ArcticOcean_MG_CB4_134 (SPAdes) (version 2) | ecosystem: Environmental > Aquatic > Marine > Oceanic | place: Arctic Ocean...
CCATTCGCTCAACGATCAACTTCGCCGACGTCCTGCCAAAATGGAATTACACAATCAAGCCGCAAATCGGACACTAATTTTCCGAACGGTCCTTAGTTGGAAAAAATCAAGCCTGAAGCGCAAGTTTTGAAGTTGCGCACTTCGGTTGACGGGAGACAGAAACCCTAAGTATTTAAGCCTGAAGCGCAAGCGAAGGAGCTTGCTGGCATCGCCCTGGAACCATCCTTCGCTTGCGCTTCAGGCTTTGATACCACATTCTGCAAGATTGACTGTTGAGAAGCTGCCTGCGATTCGCGACGATGAACAAGGTCACTGGGAGGCGAAATCAAAGGAGTACCAAATTATGTCTGACGACGTCGTATTAACCGAAGAACAAATCGCCGAGGAGTTAAGCAGTTTGCCGGGCTGGGAGTTTCGCGATGGCTGGATTCGCCGAGAGTACAAGACGCCGGGGTTTTCTCACACGCTGATGCTCGTCAATACAATCGGTTACCTGTCGGAGGCGGCGTGGCATCATCCTGATCTTTCGACGGGGTACGCGCAGGTGACCGTGAAACTGCAAACGCACCGCGTGCGCGGTATCACGGGCAACGACATCGAATTGGCGCGTAAGATTCACGAAGTTGTGACCTGGTTGCCGGCCGAAAGCGACGCGCTGAGCGGGTTCCCGAAAAAGTGGATTGAATAAGCGATGTCTCGCGAGCGCATTCTCTTCCTCACCGGCCGGTTGGCCGAGCGCTCGTTGCGGCGGGTCGTCGGAGAACTCGGCCCACAGTTGGGATTCGATTTTGAAGTGCAGACGTTGGGCATTAGTGTGGCGGCGCTGATGCACTGCGACTGGGTGGCGCGGAAACTCGAATTCGATGGCCAGTTCGATCGCGTGATTCTCCCCGGCTGGTGTCAGGGCGATCTGCAATTGCTGTCGGACCGATTCGGCCCCCCCTTTGAACGCGGCCCCAAGAATGTGTTCGATTTGCCGATGTATTTCGGTTCCGATGTCCGCGTATCGCCCGATTTGAGTCAGTACGATATCGAGATCATTGCCGAGATCAATCATGCGCCGCGGCTGAGTGATCGAGAGATAATGGCGGCGGCGGAGTCGTTCCGCGATAGTGGTGCCGACGTGATCGATGTGGGCTGTATCGCGGGCGAATCGTGGAACGGTGTGGGCGATGCCATACGGTTACTCCGGCGAGAAGGGTTTCGCGTTTCGATCGACAGTTTCGACCGTGGCGAAGTCGAAGCGGCAGTCGAAGCGGGTGCGGAACTCGTTTTGAGTTGCAACGGCGAGAATCTGTCGTGGGCTGCCGAACTTGGCGTCGAACTTGTTGCGATTCCCGATACGCCGCACGATGCGGATTCACTCGACCGCACGGTCGAGGCGTTACAAGAACGCGGCGCGACGTTTCGCGTCGATCCAATTCTCGAACCGATCGGATTCGGTTTTGCGGCATCACTGTCGCGGTATTTTGATGTCCGTCGTCGCTGGCCCGACGTGGAAATGATGATGGGCATCGGCAACGTCACCGAGTTGAGCGAAGCCGACACTGTGGGCATGAATCTGCTGTTGGCCGGACTCTGCCAGGAATTGGGCATTCGCAGCGTGTTGACGACCGAAGTTATCAACTGGGCCAGAACGTCGGTTCGCGAGTTTGATCTCGCACGCAGATTGTCCCACTTCAGTTTGGCGAATGGCGTGCTGCCCAAGCATCTCGACCCGCAACTGGTGATGCTCCGCGATCCAAGAATTTACAATTTGGGCGAAGAGGAATTGCAGACGTTGTCAGCGCAATTGCGCGATCCCAATTTTCGCATCTTCGTCGAGCGGGGCGAGATTCATGTGATGAACCGCGACGGATACTGGCGCGGTACCGATCCGTATTTGTTGTTCGAGGGGATGATCGACGGTGGCACGCCGATCGATCCGAAGCATGCATTTTATATGGGCTACGAACTCTCAAAAGCGGTGACGGCGTTAACGTTGGGGAAACAGTTCACGCAGGACGAAGCGCTGAATTGGGGCTTCCTCACAATCCCCGAGACGAGTGCCAAGGAACGCCGCAAGGCCCGCGGGCCGCGTCCCGCGGGATCAACCGCAGACGAGGACAGCGCATGACCGACGGCGCATCAATTCCGAATGCCGTCGGCGAACCGCTGGTGGAAGAACTCTCGCCATGCCCCGACGTTGCCGATGCATTGCGGGCCGTCGCTGGTTTGCCAAACGTGCTGCTGCTGGAAAGCGCTCGCAGCCTCGACCGGATTGGGCGGTATTCGTTCCTGACTGCCGATCCGTTTGCGTTATTTGAAATCCAGCAGTGCGAATTCGGACAAGATCCTTTTGCTCCTGTCCGCGATCTCCTTCAACAATGCACAGCGAAGACAATCCCCGACCTACCGACGTTTCAAGGTGGGGTGGCGGGGTTGCTTTCGTATGATTTGGGACATGCCTGGGAACGTTTGCCTTCGCCCGGAAAAGACGAATTCCAAATGCCGGCGATGGCCGTTGGACTGTATGATTGGATTGTCGTCTGGGATCACGTGACACAGCGGGCGTGGGTGATCTCTCACGGTTTTCCCGAGACGAATCAGGATAAGAAAACCGATCGCGCGGTCGTCCGCCTGCGGCAAGTGGTTGAATTGCTCGATGCGAAACAGCAAAATCAAAATGCAACCAGCGACAGCGGTGTTGCGAAGCGACCCCTCGACATTTCACAGTTGGCGACACAATTTCCTGCGCCGGGACCGGACGGCTTGACGAGTAACTTTTCGCGCGACGGGTTTTTGCAAGCCGTCGAGCGTGTGATCGAATACATTTACGCGGGCGATATTTTTCAGGCCAATCTCTCTCAGCGTCTGTTGTTTCCGCAGCGAGTTGGCCCGTTGGAACTGTATCAACGGATGCGCGTTTGCAATCCGGCACCGTTCGCTGGCTATTTTGCGCACGACGATTGGGCCATCGTCAGCGCTTCACCGGAGAGGTTTGTCACGGTGCAAAATGGCGAGGTGGAGACACGGCCGATTAAGGGGACGCGTCAGAGGCGCAGTGGTCCGGAAGCGGACCTGTTCACGCGCGACGAATTGCGGCAGAGCGGCAAAGATCAGGCCGAAAACGTGATGATTGTCGATCTGCTTCGCAACGATTTGTCGCGCGTCTGTCGGCCCGGTTCCATTCGCGTTCCCAGTTTATGTCATGTCGAAACTTATGAGACGGTGCAGCATCTGGTTTCGGAAGTTCGCGGACAGTTGGACGGCGGGAAGGATGTTTGGGATTTGCTCGCGGCAGCGTTTCCGGGCGGCTCCATCACCGGGGCGCCGAAGGTGCGGGCGATGGAAATTATCGCCGAACTGGAACCGACGGCCCGCGGGCCGTATTGTGGCAGTTTGTTTTACGTCGGCTTCGACGGAGCGGCCGACAGCAATATTCTCATTCGCACATTCACCTGCCGACGTGGTTGGATTCAATGCCCCGTCGGCGGCGGCATCGTCGCACAATCAGACCCCGTCGCCGAATACGAAGAAACGCTGCACAAGGCCGAAGGAATGCTGCGTGCGCTGCAATGATGGAATTGACAGTTCTTGACGTTCAACTCTCGTCTCTCCAATGATTCTCCTCATCGATAACTACGACAGTTTCGTCTACAACCTGGCTCGCTATTTCCGCGAGCTGGGTTGCGAAACGCGTGTCGTGAGGAACGACGCGGTGTCGGTGGATGAGGTGCGTCGGATGGCACCGGTGGCGGTGGTGCTTTCACCGGGACCACGCACGCCGAACGAGGCGGGGATTTCAGTCGAACTGGTGCGTTCTCTATTGCCAGACGTGCCCATGTTGGGCGTCTGCCTTGGATTTCAGGCGATCGCCGCGGCGCTGGGGGCAGACATCATTCGAGCGCCCGAACCGGTTCACGGCCGCACGTCAAGCATTCGCCATTCGGGCCAACGTATTTTTGCGGGTCTACCGAACCCGCTGGAAGCGACGAGATATCATTCGCTTATAGTTGACGAGACGACGTTGCCAGAGGAGTTGGCGGTGACCGCACGCACCGTCGATGGAATTCCGATGGCGTTGGAGCATCGGCATCGCCCAGTCGTCGGCGTGCAGTTTCATCCGGAATCGATCCTCACGGAGGCCGGACACCAGTTGCTGAGTTCATTTCTCCACCTTGCCGGCATCGAGCCGCGCGCGATTCCTGCTGGCGAAGTGCCTCCTCGCGAGACGACCGGCGATTGGGCGACACCCACCGGCCAGCCCTTGCACTGGTAATTCGGTCAACCGTCGCAGCCGGTTGTGTCGGTTGGCGCGGCATTTTCGATCGTGCTCCTATTGTTGCCCGCACGACTGCGCTCTCCCGCGTTCGCGTCGCGTCCCGCTCGGCACTCTGCCGAAATGCAGGATGATTCACAACCGGCCGGTCGCGCAACGTCGATGAGAAATGGTAGGGGTACGGTCAGCTTTCAGCCGTTACCACTCTGCCGGGAGTTTTTGAGCATTCTGGGCCAATCGATGTTGATCGTGTTGATTTCTGATCGCGTTGATTTCTGAACACAGTGAGGTTGAAGTGTTGCAGCACCTGTCATCTCGTGAGGCGCGATGGCTTCGGCGGATCTCCGCAGTTGGCTGTACCGCGGTTGTCTTCACCCTCATCATCCTCGCCGCCCTGCACACCACCGCCAACGATCATACGAGCGTAAATATTGCGAAGCCGGTGACCGGGCGTTGGCATAACGATTTCGCCCGCGCCGCTGCCGAAGCAAAACGTCTGAATAAGCCATTGCTCGTCCACTTCTACGCAGACTGGTGCCTGCCCTGTAAGCGAATGGAACGAGAGTCCCTCAGCAATCCTGCCCTGTTGCAGCAATTGGGAACTCGAATTGTCGGCGTGAAAGTCAATTTCGACCAGCAGAAGGAGCTAGGTCGGCGTTTCAATATTCGTTCATTACCCGGCGATGTCATCCTGACTCCAGATGGAACGATTCTGGCGCAGTCCAGCGGTTATCAGTCGCCGGGGAAATATTCACAGCAACTTGCCGCAGCAAACAATCAATTCACGAAGAGCGTCGGGCCAGATCCTGCAATCGCGAAACGATCAAATGACACAGCCCGTCCCAACGACACTGTTAACGGTAGAAACGAAAAAACTCAGTGGCCGTTAATTGTCGCGACACCGACCTCGCGCAAAAAACATGTTGCGCCAAAACCGACAGTCCGCGTGCAAAAGCCGCCGCTGGGAATGGAAGGCTTCAACCCCGTTTCGCTGTTTAAGCACCGAAAGTGGCAAAAAGGAATTGTGAAGTTCGCGGCGCGATACAAGGGTATTGAATACCGGGTCAATTCGGCCCAGGAACTGAAGGAGTTCTTGACCACTCCCGAACGGTTCGCACCGCGGTTGCTCGGTTGCGATCCTGTCATATTGCAGGAGACCGATCGTGGGCTGAACGGTACCACAAAGCACGCCGCCTACTTCGACGGCCGCCTCTATCTGTTCATCAATGCGCAGAACCGTGCGAAATTTAAGAAACAGCCGCTGCGATACACTCGGACGCAGCACGTGCTGTTGCTTGAAGAAAAGACGGAGAAGAAGCGATCGCTGCGGCGTCGAGCCCGCGCGTTTTCAGATGGTGATTTTGAATAGCCGCGAGCCAACGGTGCGTTTTACCGTAGTTATTTGCCATTGGCTTTCTGGTGTTCGTGTAAACGACGGCGATACCGCTCGTAAAAACGCGTTTGACGACTCTCGGGCCGGTACGGCTTTCCATCGATGAACGTTGCCTTGATTTGCGACGTGTGCTGTAACAGTGGGCCGTCGGAGAGGACCACGTTCGCGCGTTTGCCCGCGGTTAGCGAACCCACCTCGCGATCAATGCCGAGAATCTCCGCGGCCGACAACGTGACGGCCCTCAATCCTTCGGCCGGCGGCAGTCCAAAGGCGACTGCCATGGCCGCTTCAAACGGTGCATTGCGGCAGTTGCTGGCGTTGTTCGAGCGGATGCAGAATTTGACCCCCGCCTCATGCAGCCGCCCCGGGTTGGCGTACGGTGCATCGAACGGGTCGAACGAGTCCAGCGGTCGTTTCATTACCGGCCCAACGATCACCGGGACGTTGCGTTTCTTCAACTCGTCGGCCAGCAGCCAAGCCTGAGTTCCGCCGGTGATGATGATTTTCAGCTTTTCCTTTTCGGCAAACAGCAGCGCTTCGGCAATGGCCTTGCGCGAATCGGCTTCGACGAACACCGGTTTCTCGCCCTCTAGATAAGGACGCAACGCGTCGAATCGGGGATCTGCAATTGACGGCAATTGTTTGGCCTTCCTGGCTGCCGCTTGCAGTTTGAGGTACAAGCGGGCCTCTTCCAAAAACGCGTGCAGTTCATCGACGGTCTTCTTGTCGCCCCGCCAATTCAGTTGCAGGCCCTGTTCGTACTCTTCAATCATTTCGGCTGCGGTCCAGCCGGCCAGTTTGGCCAACGATGCCTGACCGGCAATCACTCCGCCGGTCGGTCGCATGAGGACCGTGGTGATTCCGCCCGCCCGCGCCACCGGCAGCAGTTCCGAGTCGGGGTTGATCGCCACACCGGCACGAAGATCGGGTTGGAAGTTGCCGCCCTCCGAGTAGTCGCGCGTCTCTTTGACCCGGGAGATTTCAACCAGCCCCAATGTCGTTCCGGCATCGATCAAACCGGGCGAGACGTGTAGTCCCGTACCGTCGATGAGCTTGGCATCGGCGGGCGGTTTGACGTCGGCACCCACGGCTGCGATCTTTCTGCCATCAATTACGAGCGTGCCGTTGCTGATGTCGTCGCCGTCCACCAGATGTAGAGTCGCTCCAACGATGGCATATTTTCCATTCGCCGGAATCGTCAGATCGAGAGGTCGCGATCGCAATTTCGCTGTTGCAAACTTCAAAGTTGGCGGATTGGAAGACCGCTTGGCCGCCTCGGCCGACATTACGGATGGAACGTCTGCTCTCACAAAATAGACTTCGCCTTCAATCAGCGTCAGCTCGCACCGGGAAAATGCATTCAGCGGATGGCTGTTGAAAATCGCCAGGTCGGCATCTTTGCCGACTTCAATCGTTCCCATTCGGTCATCCAGTCCCAACTCGCGGGCCGAGTTGCGTGTGATCGTCTGCAACGCGTGATCGGGATGCATGTTGCCGTATCGAACCGTTTTAGCCGCTTCGAGATAAAGGTGACGCACCAATTCCCGGTCATCGCTTTTGATGACGATGTTGGCGCCGGCTTCCTTCAGGAGCGCGGCGTTGTGGGGGATGGCGTCGAATGCTTCGACCTTGTATGCCCACCAGTCGGCGAACGTGCTGCAACTGGCTCCGTGGGCCACGATTTCCGGCGCGACCTTGTAACCTTCCAGCACGTGCTGCAGCGACCAGACGCGAATGCCCAGATCGGAGGTGACACGCAACAGCATCAGGATTTCGTCGGAACGATAACAATGAGAATGGATGAACTTGCGGTGGTTGACGATGTCCGACAGCGCTTCCAGACGCAGGTCGCGGCGCGGCGGCAGCAGGGAATTCGGTTTGTCGGACGTGGCGGCCCTCTTGCGTTCATACTCCATTTGCACGCGGCGGTAATCGATGGCCTCCATGAACGCGCGGTTCAAAGTCGCTTCAACTCCCAGCCGGGTGTTGGGAAAACGCGTTGTTTTGTATTTGACATTCTCGCCAAGAGCGAACTTTACGCCTTGCGGCGCGTCGTGCAGAATGTGCTCGGACGCCGTGCTGCCGTAACGCAATTTGACGACGGCGTCCTGTCCACCAACAACATTCGCCGATCCGTGCAGCAGCCGTGCCGCGGTCACACCGCCGGCTAGCGCGCGATACTCCGACGTGTCGGCACTGTTGACGGCATCCTTGATACGGACTTCCGGAACGATGGACAGCGTCGATTCGTTGACGCCGGAAGTAATCATAATATGGCTGTGCGTGTCGATAATGCCCGGCATGACAAACCGGCCGGTGGCGTCGATGACCTTCATTCCCGGTTCCGGTTTCATATTCTTGCCGATGGCGGCAATCTTGCCGTTCTTCACCAGAATCGACGTGTTCGGCAGCGTTTGCGCCGTTGCCGTCAGCACGGTTGCGTTCTTGATGAAGACGTTGCCGTCGGTTTGAATTGTCCGACGCAGACGGTCCGATTCCAGTTCCGTCGGCCGTTCGTTCTTGGTGGCAGCGTTTGGATTGGCGTTGGGGATTGGGGCAACGACGGGAGCCTCAAGTTGCACCAGATTGGGGTTTTGTGCGGCGGCCTTCGTCTCTCGTTCGCCCGACCATTTGGTCGCAGCGCCGAAGGCCGACTTGAGATCACCGCCGATGCGGCCCTGTTCCAGGCGTCCGGAAAACTTTAAGGACAACGTGCGTGAACCGGTCCCGATGTTGACCACAAGTTGAAAGGCCTGCTTGTCATCGATGTTGCCTGAAGCGACTTTTCCGTCTCCCTGACTGCTGGAGAAGGTGCCGGCAAGCTTGTCCCCCGATTGCGTTAACGTCAATGTTGCGGTCTGTTTCCCGTCGGCCGATTCGATCGACAGATTCCATTTTCCCACGATGCTGTTTGCATCAACTGCTGGCTCCGTTTTGTTTTTCGTCTCATCTGCGAGTGGTTTCGCCTCCTTATTGTAATCCGTCTTTGTGACGCCGGTGAAAACGTGGCGGAGCTTCGACTTTTGATGATCGAACGGGCCAGTTAGTACGACGATGTGCGCCAGTTTTCCGACCGCCAGCGTTCCCAGCCGATTGCCCACACCGAGAATTGCAGCTGCGTCGGACGTCAGGGCAGCCAGTGCGTCGTCGCGTGACAAACCCGCGTCAATCGCTAGCCGCAGATTCTTCAACACGTCGGCGCGGTTTTTCAACCCGTGGCTGCTGATGGCGATGCGGACCTTGGCGGCACGTAAGGCGGCGAGTCCGGCGACGCGCTCTTTCCAACGCGCCCGTTCGTCTTCCTGAACTCGTAAGGGCGACTTCACGTCGGCGACCAGTTTGTCGCTTGCCTTGGGAGCGGTGACCTTCGGCTCGGTGCCAAAGTTGATTTCGGCAATGACATCGACGTTGTGTTTGCTGAGTCGCGCCGCGGTCCGCCACGCTTCCCGACCACCCCAAACGGCGGTCTGAAGGTTAAACTCTTGTGCGATGTCCAATGCGCGGTGGATTTCGTCGCGGGTATCAGCCCGGAAGATGGCGCGCTGTTTTCGATGCAGCAGGTGATCGAGCGCCGCTAAAGTGCGGTCCACGGGCGGTTGTCCAACGCCGGGCTTTCCAGCGGCGTACAGATCGTGATGCACACGATAGTGTTGCGCGTTGAGGAAACCCTGCCGCAAATGCGCCGTTGCTCCCATGAGCGTCGATGGGTACGAGCCACCCGATGGAGCAAACAGTCGGAACTCCGCCAGTGTGTTTTCGGCCAACAGCGATTCACGCAGTGGCCGGCCGCTGCTATCGGTGAGAACTCCCTGTCCTGAAGCGACTTTGCCGGTGGGCAAAGTGTGGAAGGAAGTGAATCCTTCCTTGCGGAATGATTCCGGGGTGGCTGCATCGCTCTTCAACGCGTCGGCAACGTGGAATTCCGGTGTGAAGCTGTGTCGATTGTCGGGCCGTGTTGCAGCAAGAACGTAACGGGTGAAATCGACTTTGCGGCCCGGGACCGGTTTGGGCTGCCGATTGGAATCGATCGGATCGCTCGTGCCGGCATCGATAAAGCCGGCATACACGGACATCCCCGTTGCGTCGATCACTTCGGTGTCGGCCGGAATCTTAAGCGATTGACCGATGCCAACGATGACACCATCGCGAATCAGCACGTCGGTGTTGTTCAGGACTTCGCCTGGACGTGTGATGACGGTGGCGTGGACGATTGCAAATGCGCGCTGCCGAAATCCAACGGTGCGCGCGGATTGGGCATTTGTTTTGCCCGACATCGCGGCGACGATTGCGAGGCCAATCATTGCACAGTAGTGCAGACGACGCATACCGCGGCGGTGCCCATTGACTTGTTGCAGAGAATGTCGTTGCGTCATGTTGAATCTCGCTTGATACGCTTGATGGAAAATGGACAGCGGGCCGCCTGACAAATCGCGTTAACGAAAAGAACGTCGTGCGAGCGCGCCAGGGGCGGCAGTGGTTATTGAGACAAACAGTCGAGTGGCAATTGGTCTTGATGTTGGCGAAAGGATCCCAATCAGACCTGGGCTCAGAATAGGTTTTGGCTTGGTTCGGACCAATTCCAGCGCGTGACAGAAGCCTGTCCGATTTTGCAGACAAGTGCCGATTTACCGAACTTCGCGATTTCTCCAGATTATCAGACAAATCCGGCTGTTTCCAGAAAGTCACGAAAAGTCCGGATTTCGGTAGAATCAGTGGGAGCTAGAATTGACAGAAACGCAACAAAAGTTATGATGGTGTGAGTCTTGGAGTCAGTTGATTAGACTTCGCGTTCCTCGTTGATCCCCCATTCAGTGAAAAGTTTGAGTGGGCGTTGGTTAAAAGACGAGTTGCGAAAATCAAGTTGACCCGATGACTGGCTGTTTGCCCCCGCTTTTGGATGTGGCTCTCGCGCATACGTCACTGGAAATGCCAGTGGCACGATTCAACCGGGCGAGTCCATCTGGGCGCCATCCTACGTTGGTTGTTTGGCGGGGAAGTAACTGTCTCATACTGCTCAGGCCATTGGAATTCCCCGTAGGGGATTTTCGACGGGTGTTGTCAGGTCGGGCGTTGATCGCCGGATGATTTGGTAACCACTCAATCGAAACGATCGTCTGCACGCAAATATGGAAAACTGGCAGAATTGTTTGCCAAGCCTGTGAGGTCGTCGATGGCGGCGCTCGAATTGTGGATTTGAAAGATTTGAAAACACCAGCTTTGCGTTGTCTCTGCAGGAAACGTTTTAGTCGCTCTGTGAGTAACGCTTCAGTGGTCGGCAGGATGGATTCATCGGCAGTCTGTCAGAATGGGCTACCGAGCAGAATGGGCTATCGAGAGAGACGGGCGGTTTCGCTCCCGTTGCGGCGAATAAATTTGAAAATGTCGCCGCTTTTGATTTCATGGTTTTGAGAATGGAAGTTCTTAATGGGTTCTAACAGTGCCAGCGCGTCGGTCCGATCAGGACGGCGCTCCAAGCGGGTTGTTGACGCGGTGCGTGAGCAGCGAGACCAAACGGTCGATGACCGACAGCTTGAACAGAACGAAACGGCCGGTGGCGTCGTCGTCGCGGCGGAGAGTTCCAGTGTCGTTCTGGCAGACGATGGTGGCGGTCCATCGCGAAGCAATGAGGGCGGTGGGCGGCCGCGAGGTGGCGACGGCGGTGGACGACCGCGAAGCGGCGACGGTGAGGGTGGAGGATCCACAACCGGGAAACGTCGCCGTCGGCGGCGACGCGGTGGTGGTGGTGGTGGTGGCGGAGATGCGCGCAATAAACAAGGTGGCTCGCGCAACAACCGTTCGTCACGGTCGCGGCGACCGCAGACCAGCAGCCAAAACGGCGAGGAAGTGACCGGGACCATT
>Ga0209501_10005630_pt1 | contig 11510 bp, 7 predicted proteins | sample ArcticOcean_MG_C_4_FD_187434 | JGI IMG/M metagenome (GOLD analysis project Ga0209501, IMG submission 187434) | Marine microbial communities from western Arctic Ocean - ArcticOcean_MG_CB4_134 (SPAdes) (version 2) | ecosystem: Environmental > Aquatic > Marine > Oceanic | place: Arctic Ocean...
GATTCCCAAAAGACTTAAAATAGTAGGTGATTTTCCTGAAGAGGCGACCGAGTTCATTGCCGCCGCAATGCCTGATAACGTGCCCACAAGAACAAGAAAAGTCTTATTCCTGTGTCGTCCGGAAAATGTCGATTCGTTTGACAAGAATGGCAATTACCCTACTTCTGGAAAAAAAACAACTTCCATAGTCATTGATTTTTGAAAGTTTACTGGACAAAAAGCCTGAAAACAACAAACGGAATACGTTAAAGAAATCGAAAATTATCAGGGAAATATGCAAAAATCCACATAAGCTAGAAGAACTAAAATAGTTAATAATTGCTGGATATTTAATCGGATCAAAGTCAATGTCCTTTCCCTATTTTTCTTTTACACCCACTTCAGCCCTATGCTTGACATAAAGCTCATCCGCGAAGAACCAGAACTTATCAAAGAAAGAATCCGCAATCGCGGAGGAAATGCTTCTGAACTCATTGACGCGCTTTTGGAGTGTGACGAAAAAAGAAGGCACCTTGAAACTGAAAAACAGTCGCTCCAAGGAGAAAGGAATTCCAAATCAAAAGAAATTGGCAGCAAAAAGAAAGCCGGGGAAGATACTTCCAAAATAGAAGCTGAAGTCAAGAACCTCGGAGCCGAACTCAAGAACCTAAGTGACCAGGTCGAAGAAGCGGATAAAACTCAGAACGATCTACTCTTATCATTACCTAATACACCTCACGAAAATTGTCCCGTAGGGGATGATGAAAATGCAAATCCATTAATCAAGGAAAGTGGAGAAAAAAAGGAGCACCATAATGAATTAGAAAATCACGTTCAAATTGCCGAGAGACTCGGTCTAATTGACTTTGAGGCTGGCTCCAAAGTAGCTGGAAGTGGTTTTGCAGTTTTCCGAGGCGATGGAGCCAAATTACAACGCTCATTAATTCAATTTCTCCTCGACCAACAAACATCAAAAAACGGCTACACCGAAATTAGTCCTCCATTTGTTGTAGCAAGAGACTGCATGATCGGCACTGGTCAGCTACCCAAGTTTGAAGAGGATATGTATGGGATTGAAAATACTCAGCTCTTTCTTGCACCAACCGCAGAGGTCCCGGTAACTAATCTCGAAAGGGACAAAATACTGTCCGAAGATGACTTGCCTATAAAGTATACTGCCTATACTCCGTGCTTTCGCCGCGAGGCCGGATCCGCTGGAACAGGCACTAGAGGACTGATACGAATGCATCAATTTGATAAAGTTGAATTGGTTAAAATTGTTCATCCGGACAAATCTTATGAGGAGTTGGAGTCCTTGACCGGAGATGCTGAACATATCCTCGAATCTTTGGGGCTTCACTATAGGCGCGTTGAATTGTGCACAGGAGATATTGGCTTCAGCGCTGCGAAAACTTATGATCTTGAGGTCTGGGCACCAGGTCAGAATGAATATCTTGAAGTTTCAAGCTGTTCAAACTTTGAAGATTATCAGGCACGAAGAATGAAATTACGCTTTAAGGATGCAGAAACAGGTAAGAATCGTTTTGCACATACTTTGAATGGTTCCGGAACCGCATTGCCGAGACTTTATGTCGCATTACTTGAAACTTATCAACAAGCAGATGGCAGTATTGAAATACCAACTGCCCTCAGGCCCTACTTTGGAAGTGATTTGATTAAAAATACAGAGCCGTGAAATGCTTTGATTCCCCACAACCTATAACATAACTTACTGGACATTGGCTCATCTTAACGCACTATTAAAAATATAAATTCCTGATAAAATGGATCCCTTATTGATTGCCAACATAAAACAAAAAGCCATAGATGCTGCTGCGCCGAACGCCGTTTTTGAACCAGGTTCATTCTTCCCCTGGGCATCTGCTATTTTTTTTGTGGTTTCAGTTGCATTGATTTGGTTAATGATAAAGGCAGGAAAAGGGAAAAATTATGGCGATTAGTCAGTGACTCTTAGAGCGCTGACTCAGTTGCAGGAACAATTATATGAATGGTGACTGACCCAATGAGTCAGGATGATGTATTTTCACCTAAACTGACTTTAATTTCTATCGGCAAATGAATTCCGATAATAATTCATTAACAAATTCTATCATTGAATTAGCACTCAAGGAAGATCTCGGACAAAGAGGTGATATTTCCTCTAATTTTTTTATCTCCGAAACCGCTATCGCTTGTGGCAAAATTATTGCTAGAGAGGATTGTGTCATATCTGGCTCAGAAATCGCAGCCCTAGTCTTCAATAAAGTAAATCCAGACATTAATATTGCAGTCAGAGTTCCTTCTGGAAAATCTGTAATTGCTGGCGAAGTCATCCTCACTGCCTCAGGCCCTGCCCGCGGCATTCTCACCGCTGAACGTACTGCACTTAATTTTCTTCAACGCCTTTCAGGAATCGCAACTCTGACTAGGAAGTATGTTGAATTAATCGCAAGTACCAAAGCCAAAATACTTGATACTCGTAAAACAACTCCAGGAATGCGGGTACTTGAAAAAGCTGCAGTAGTAGCAGGCGGAGGATATAACCACCGGCATGGCCTCTATGACATGGCGATGCTCAAAGATAATCATTTTGCTTCGGATATGAAGATGGAATCACTGCAGATTATGATCAATGAATTTAAGGAAATGTATCCTGATGCGTTAGTTGAACTAGAAGCTGATGAAATTTCTCAGGTCATTCAATTTCTTAGTCTAAAACACATTGATGTGATCATGCTGGATAATATGTCCAAAGAACAAATATCTGAGGCAATTCAGTTATCCAATGGCACCATACTTTTTGAAGCTAGCGGTGGAATTAATCTTGAAACGGTCATGGGAATTGCCGAAACAGGTGTTGATCGTATATCGGTAGGTGCACTCACTCATTCTGCTAAAGCCACTGATCTTGCAATGGATTTCCAACAACAATGAGTAATCTCCAGGAACTCAATGTTGCTCAAATAGCAAATAATCTTTCAGATAAAGGTATTCATTGGTCCATAAAGAGCCTAGACAAATGCGCATCAACTAATGCGGAAACGCATGATATAGTAAAAAGAAATCCTGAATTGACGAACCAAGGACTCGTTCTTTTCACTGAATGGCAAAGTGATGGTAAGGGACGGCGAGGAGGAAAATGGGAATCTCCACGCTCCAAGGATTTACTCTTTTCAATAGCGATCTGTCCAGATCTGGCTCAATCACATTGGAGCCGCCTAACACATGCCGCTGCCCTTGGGATCTGTAAGGCTCTAAGTACTGAATTTAAGCCACAAATCAAATGGCCCAATGACATTTACATCGGGAACAAAAAGGTTTCGGGCATCCTTGTTGAATGTCATCCATCTAATACTACTGGCACAGTCATCATCGGCATCGGCATCAATGTTAATTCAGTCCCTCAAGATCTGAATCCTCAATTCCAAGTTCCTGGAACTTCATTGCGCATAGAGAATGATGCAAAACCTCTTATGCGGGAGCAAATTGCCGAATCTATATTATATTCAATTCATAATGAGATTGGGCAATGTAAAAACAATTTTAATCCCATCTTAAATCAAATTGAAGAATTGAGTGTAATTCATGGTAAAAACATTCAAGTTACACTTCCAAACGGCAAAAAAGTTATAGGGAAGGCTTGTGGTTTCGGTGAAGAAGGGGAACTCATGATAAAAACCATTCCTCCATCAAGCATGAGTTCTGAAATACTGAAAATTTCAGCTGCAAATGAAATCAGACTCCAATAAATCATAATGGATTACTTCTCGCGACGGTCCGATAAAGAAATGCGTCGGACGTCAACACCGATGTGAGGAGCGCTTTCATGCTGCCGCCATTGTCCTTGTAGGCACGGTAGGCGTCTTGAAGCACTGGCGCGTCGTTGATCGTTTCGTTGCGGCCCATCCAGAAACGAAAGACATGACGGACAAAGACTTGCTCAACCCGCTCGCTCTTGGCCAGCTTTTCTAACGCAAATTTCCTCGACCACTAGTCCCCGTTTGGGACTGGTTGGAGCCCGGCAACTCATATCGGCTAGAAATATGTGGGAGATGCGCCCCGCGTCCGGCGATGAATTTTTCTATATTTTCGACTAGCTAAAATGCCACGAACAACTAATTTGTGGAAACTTATATTTTTTATGGAAAATACAATAGACGTTGTGACTCCAAAATCTGATTTCACGTTTGCTGATCAATTTACCCCCTTAGACCAAGGAAATTCCGAATTCTATGCCCTCCTGCTGAGAGGTATGACTCACAAACTCAATAATTTACTCGCAGTTATTCAAGGTTTCTCGAGCCTAATAATGATGGATGAAGCTCTGGATGAAACAGTTATAGAAAACATCAGTCACATGAAAGAGGCGGCTAAAAATGCATCTAATTTGTCTGAGCAAATCCTTCCAGCGGGTGGCTGTTCACAAATTACTCAGCAAGAACTACATTTGTCTGAATTCATGCCGATGCTCGAAGATAATCTCAAAGAACCCTTTAATAAGCAGGGCATTCCAATAAGTATTCAATGCCCAAGACAAGTGACCAAAGTGAATGCAGATCCATCACGTCTAAAAAATATTCTGTCCGAATTAATGACGAATGCATTCGATGCAGCTAGCGAAGCGAACGGAAAAGCATCCATGGAAATCCATAATCCGGGTGATTTTTCTCCAATCGAAGAAAATTGTGTCGATATTTTAGTGAAAAATTCTGGAACCACTATACCAACTGATAAACTGGAACAAATTTGGCACCCTTTTTATAGTTCAAAGAACAGTTCACATTTCGGAATTGGACTGACAACAGCTGCTGTTTTATCTAGCCAAATGGGAATGAATTTAGGGGTTCACAGTGCTGATAATACGACTGTCTTCTGGCTCAGCATTCCTGCTGCATAATTTAGTCCAAAAAAAGGCATATCAGTCTAAATTTCCGGCCCTGGATTCATAACATCCATAGCCAGAATGTATTGCATAATATAGTGAGAAATTCTCACGAGTTTTGTTGCAATATTATCAATCAGTAGGGCAAAATGATCGCCCTCATTAATTTAAAAACTATTATTTTTTATATGTCTGTTCTTGTAAATAAACTCGCCCCTGAATTCAGGGCCAATGCTGTAATGCCTGACGGCTCAGAAAAGGAAGTATCTTTGTCTGACTACAAGGGCAAATACGTTGTGCTATTCTTCTATCCAAAAGATTTTACATTTGTCTGACCATCGGAACTTATCGCTTTCGATCACCGAGCAGGTGAATTTGAAAAGCGAGATGCCCAAGTTTTGGGTGTTTCCATTGATGATGCAGAATCGCACAGTAACTGGCGTAACACGCCAATTGAAAAAGGAGGTATAGGATCCGTCGGTTATCCTCTCCTCTGCGATGAAGACAGAGCTCTAACAAATGCTTATGATATTCTCCACGAAGACACCACTTTCGCGCTCCGTGGAACTTTCATAATTGATCCAGACGGCATCGTGCAAAGTGAAACCGTTAACAATTTACCGATTGGTAGAGACATTGATGATACTCTTAGGTTACTTGACGCGGCTATTCACACTGCTTCAGGGGCTGGAGTGTGCCCGGCAGGTTGGAATCCGACCAAGCCCGACATGCAGCCCACCAAAGAAGGGGTTGAATCATACCTTCAAGAGAATGCAGATTCTCTCTAAAAAATAGAACACTCAAATTTACCAACGATCATTTACCAAAAATCTCGATAACTAATAATGGCTGAATTGCATTTCAAGGTATCTCCAAAAAAGATAATTCCTTTTAAATTGATTGGAGATCTTACGACCATTGGTCGAGACCCAAACAATTCAATTGTCATTGATCATCCAAGCGTATCACCTTTCCACGCAGAAATTCTTTTTGTTCATTCTGAGGGACAATATGAAATCTTCGACTTGAGTTCTCCGAACGGAACTCAGGTGAATGAAGAACGAGTCATAAGGAAAGCCTTATTCAACGGTGATCAAATTCAGTTCGGTAAACTCAAAGCTGAACTTCTCTGTGATGCGAGCAAGGCCACTGTTAAAGGTGTGGACCATAATGTAGAGGACAAACAAACTGCTCCCAAAGACATCGCTCCAGTTGCTCGCGCTCCTAAAAAACCCGCCTCTCCAAAACTTGTTAAAGCCCGGCCCCCTGAAGCGCGAAAAAAAGTTCAGCGAGCCGAGAAATTATCAGTTATCCCGCCAGAGCAGAAGATACAAAAAACAAAAAAACCTCAAAGAGCTTATAAAACAAATAAAGACGAGGTAAAAATAGCGGAATTAGAAAAACAAATCGTTGAATGCCAAAATACTATTCTTGATCTCAACAACACTAATTCAAAGCTTCAATTAAAAGTTGATACTGCGGAAAATCCGCAAGAAATAAGGTCACACCTTAAAAAGTATAAAAAGAAAATTAAGATCCTAGATCAGGAAGCCGATGCCCTAAAGGGAAAGATCAGGAAGAGGAAAGCAAAAATTTTAGAGCTGAAGCAAAGAGAAGCTGAATTACAAAATCTCATAATATCCATTGAGTCCCTCGAAAAAGAATCGATCAGACTCAATAAGGAAAATTCATCAATCAAAAAACAAACTGCTGCGGCAAAAAAAGATCAAAAAGTAGTCGAAGCAGAAATAAGTAAATCAATTAAGTCTGCCGAATCAACTGCTACCAATAAAATCGCATTAGCAAATAAGGAAACTAAAACGGCCCTGGAGGAATTAGAAGCTGATGTCCAACAGATCAAGGATGCCCGTGAAGCCGCAAAAGTGCTCTTAATTGAGAAGCAAAAAGCTATCAAAACCACAGAGTCTAAATACCAAGAAACAACTAACGATTATGAAAAGGTCCGAGTATTAAAATCGGAGCTCGAAGAAGAATTTAGTGAACTTACTGATAAGTTTTCCTCACTTCAAAGTAATGCCGATAAAGTTAAAGAATTAAAAAAGCAAAATAAAGTTGCTGCTGAAAACGAAGCTAAAGAATTACAGGGAAAAATTCAGCAGCTATCTAGTGATCGAGATCTTTTATCTAAAGAAAAGAAGTCCCTGATAAAAAACATTGAAGCGTTACGAGAAGATAAAAATAAATTTAAGGACACAAAGTCCAAGCTTGATCAGGCGCAAGAAGAGCTGCGGCAAAAGACTGAAAAAATAAAATGCCTGGATAAGGAAATCCGTGAAGGCCAAACCAATAATCAAAAACTTGAGGGGCTAAAAACTGCTCTCGAACTAGACATCGAGAGTTACAATAAAACTCTTACTGATAAGGTAGAAACAGAATCCAGACTTGAAGCCGTTAAGACATCATTAGCCGGCCTTCTATCCAGTAAAGAAGAGATTTCCGAAGAATTAAATAAACTACAATCTGAATTTGAAATCGTTTCAGCTGAATCTAAATCCATAGAAGACAAGCTGTTAACATCTACTCAGACACTCTCAGAAACACGCCATTTACTTGAATCCGAAAAAACGGAATTGGATCATTTGGTTTCTTCCAAAGCAAAAACTCAAGATCTCTTGGCTGAAGAAGAGCTTCACCTTGGAAAAATACAAGAGGAGCATAATGAACTCAATGAAGTCATCGAAAAAGCCACTAAAATTTCTGATGACCTGAAGGAACAGAACCAATTAGCAACCATCGATTTAGAGGAATCAAAGAAAAAAACAAATGATTTCATAGAGCGATTAAGCCGTGAGGCAGGACAGTTGGAAACCATCCAGCAAGCTATAGGTACAAATGAACATCAACTGACCAAGGGCCAGGAAGAGTTAAAAGAAACCCTGACCGCTTACGACCGTCTGGAAGCTGAAACCACGGAGCTGAAAGAAAACCAACTACATTTACTTGAAGAAATCAGTCAACTCACACTGGAAACAACTGACCTCGAAGCAAAGAAAAGTGAGCTCGTTCAAGTTGAAGAATTGCTCTCAGAGACCCAATCCCAACTCATAAGAGGCCAGAAAGAGTTAAAGGAAACTCTGGCCACTTACGACCGTCTGGAAGCTGAGACCACGGAATTGAAGGAAAACCAACTACATTTACTTGAGGAAATTGGTCAGCTAACTGCAGAAACTACCGACCTTGAATCAAAACAATCAGATCTCAGGGAAATCACAGAAGAGCTTGATCAGAAAGAAGCTCAACTTTCCAATACTAAGGAACTGCTCGAAAAGAACAGTGCCGAATTTACGAATCTTAATGAAAAACTAAAAGAGACACATTCTCACTTGTTAAAAAGTCAGGAAAAACTTTCTCAAAACCAAACAGCTCATGATTCACTTGGGGCAGAAATCAAAGAAAAGAAAGGGGCACAAATTCAACTCCTCGAAGATATTAGTCAATTGACTGCAGAAGCGGCTGGGCTTGACGCAAGGGCAGAAGAACTTAAGGAAATCACAGAAAAACTGGAAAACAGAAAAAGGGAACTGACGGATCTCGAAGAAAAGACCACTAAAGCTCAAACTAAGCTAACTGAGGGTCAGGAAGATTTAAAAGAGACCCTCATTGCTTATGATCGTCTGGAAAATGAAATAGGAGAGCACAAGGAGGCACAGCTTCAACTCCTCGAGGACATTAGTCAATTGACTGCAGAAACGACTGACCTTGAAACCAAAAAAACAACTCTCAATGAAATCACTGGTGAACTGGAGGAAAAACAGAATGCCTTGCACTCCACTACGGAGCTCATTGAAGAAAACAATGCCAATTTAACTGATCTTAGCGAGAAACTTGAAGAAACAACCTCGGCTCTCTTAGAGACAAAAGAGAGCGTTGCGAATTACCGCGAAGAAGAAAGTCAACTCAATCCACACATAAAAGATCTCAGAGAGAGAAAAATAGAACGTGATGAGATTGTCTCAGAAGTAATCGATCTGAATAAAGAAAAAGAACGCATTGAAAAACACAATGCGGAATTTGAAAATGCAGAATCAAAACTCGATCAGGTCCTTGAGGAATACAGTGAAATAAAACTCAAAGAACGCAAAGAGCGAGTTTCATTGGAAGAAACCAAACGTGAATTTCAAAGGCTTCAAAATGACATCCGTAACCTTGCGACAGAATCACGGCGCTTGAATGACGTTCGTGAACAACATGAAAAAATCAGTTCTGAACTAGAAGAACGGCAAGAAAAAACTTCTTCTCTAGAGACTGAAATTGAAAGATTAGAAAAACTCTCTAGCCGCCTCAAAGAAGAAACCAATGACTATGAGGTTAAGGCACAAAAATACCACACCGTTCGTAGTGAAATAGAAAAACTGGATGCCCGAACCGGTGAGCTCGGTTCATTGCAAAGCAAATTAAAAAAGGTTCAGGATCAACTGCAACAATCACAAAAAGATAAAGATCTTGTAGAAGTTGAGGTTAAGAGTCTCAAAGATAAAAAGACTACACTCTCAAAGGCAGTGACTCCTGAATGGGGAACTGTTCATCTTTTCGGTGTCTCCGTCATTGAACAAATTGATCAATTAGAAAAGATAATTTCATCTACAGGCAAAAGGGGAGGACCGCATCTGACCAGTTCATTAGAAGAAATCCATAATTCTCTCTTGGCTGTTCTTTCTAGTCACAATGTGGAATTATTTTCTCCTCAGGAAAAAGATAAGATCAACACCGAAAACAAAGATAAGATTGAAATAATTGATGGGCCCAAGGGCACCAAAAAGAATCCAGCGCTAATTATTTCAACGATTCGCCCTGGGTACATCTGTCATAATGATGGAAATGGCAAATCAACAGTACTGAGAAGAGCAGAGGTCAAGACATCAAAAGCTGAATAGAAATTGGAAAGGCCTCTATTTTAGCCCGCTATCTGCTTTTTTACTTTCTGGCTTCAATTTTCTTACTTGGTTCCTAAAATAAAAAGGTCCTATTTTATTGGACCTCTGTCTTATGACTCCGATGCTAAAACAGTATACCTCTATCAGGAAAAGTCTTCCTGCTGACGCTCTATTGTTTTTTCGGCTCGGTGACTTTTATGAATTGTTTATGGATGATGCGAAGGAAGCTGCAGGACTCCTAGGAGTGGCGCTTACTAAACGTAACGGAATGTCAATGTGTGGAGTCCCGCATCATGCCGCAGAATCATACATCGGAAAATTAGTTAAGGCAGGTAAGCGAGTTGCCATTGCTGAACAGGTGGGTGAAGTTAAGCCTGGTAAAATAGTTCACCGCGAAGTGACACAAATCATCAGTGCAGGAACAGTCAATGATCTGAACCTCTTGGACCAAAACCGCAACAATTTTCTCGCAAGCATCTACTTTAGCAATCGTCGTTACGGACTCGCCGCCTTGGACCTTACGACAGGACATTTCAGAATAGCAGAATTTACCGTCATCGAGGAACTCGAAGACGAACTGAGTAGGCTCTCCCCGTCAGAGCTTATTTATTCGGATGAGCAGAATGAAAAATTCGAACATATCGATGAGAATGCTATTCCCTATGAAAGTTATTCATTTTTGAAAGATGAAGCTGAGCAAGGCTTACTTGAGCATTTTGGCACTCATTCCTTGGATGGGTTTGGTTGTGCAGGAATGGGATCCGGAATCTCAGCCGCCGGTGGAGTATATCATTATGTAACAACGACTCTGCGCCGAAATGTCAATCACATCAGGAGATTGTCGGTTTACCAACCAAATGCTCATGTTCTCATTGATGCTTCCAGCGCCCGAAATCTTGACCTAGTAGAGCATAGGATCAGCCGACAGCACACTCTCTTAGGAGCGCTGGACAGGACCAAAACACCTATGGGTGCTAGAAAATTAAGGACCTGGATTCTGAATCCACTCCGCGACGCAAATACTATAACTTCCAGACATGACCTAATTGCATCCCTTGTTTCTTCCCCTTTTCAACTTTCCAAAATTCGTGATTCGCTCTCTGAAGTCAGGGACATCGAGCGTACCGTGGGAAGATTGAGTGGAGGATCAGGCAATGCAAGGGACCTGCAGGCACTTGCAAAATCAATTCTCGCCATTCCCGAAGCAAAAGATCATTTAACAGCTTTGGATGGCGGTTCACTTGCCTCTGAGCTCATAACGAGAATGCGAGGATTTGAGGACTTAGTTGCATTACTTGAAAGTTCAATCGCTGATGAACCTTCGGCAACCCTTAAAGATGGTGGCATGTTTCGTGACGGTTACAATGAACAACTCGATGAACTAAGAGGAGCATCAACTGAGGGTAAGCAATGGATAGCTCAGCTGCAAAGTGAAGAAGCGGAAAGGACTGGCATCAAGTCTCTCAAAATTAAATACAATAATGTTTTTGGTTACTTCATTGAAATAACCAAAGCTAACCTCGCAAATGTTCCCGATGATTACACTCGCAAACAAACTACTTCAAACGCTGAACGTTTTATCACTCCTGCACTGAAAGAAGTTGAAAACAAAATCCTTGGAGCAGACGAAAGAGCCAAACAACTTGAATATGATGAATTCCTCAAAGTGCGTGACAAGACTCTTGAGAGCCTTGATGAACTGCAAGACACGGCCGACGCTATTGCCGAAATCGATGTGTTGGTAAGCCTGTCCG
>Ga0209501_10005631_pt1 | contig 11507 bp, 14 predicted proteins | sample ArcticOcean_MG_C_4_FD_187434 | JGI IMG/M metagenome (GOLD analysis project Ga0209501, IMG submission 187434) | Marine microbial communities from western Arctic Ocean - ArcticOcean_MG_CB4_134 (SPAdes) (version 2) | ecosystem: Environmental > Aquatic > Marine > Oceanic | place: Arctic Ocean...
CTACACATAAGTTAACTGATATGATGAACTACTTTGGTATTACTCCTGAAAAAAGAGTTGGTGGTGATACTGAAAGACTTGATAACAAAGCAAACATAGACGCAATGACAAGCTATGGTTGGGAACCCCAATATGAGTTGAATAAATATATAGAAGAAAATAGGAGAACGAATTAATGATAACTAAAGAAAATTATATTATAGCATATTTCATAGATAATGAAAGAAAAAATATTGAAGTTTTATTAAGAGATGGTAATAAAGTAAATTCACATATAGTTGAATACGATAACAAGTATCCAGTTTGTCAAGAATTATTAAAAGTTATTACTATAGATGACCTTCATAAAAATACATATAGCAAAAAGCAAGAACAAGTAAAAGAATTTGAAGAGATGGCAATTAGAGTTGCTAAAAAGAGTGGAATAGCAATATCTGGTGAACCTAAAATACAGAGCACAAATTTTTATCCTTTACTTGTTAAAGCAATTTTTGAAGAAGTAACAAATGAAAACCAGTTATTTGCTTTAAAATTAGCATTATTTGAAGTAGAAAAAATTAGAGATTCAAAAGATAATGAATTAAAAAGAAAATTAAGGCAATCTGCAAATAAAATTGATGTATTAAAAGTTGCTTTTGATATTATGAATGGTTAGAAATAATGAATATAGTATGTACTGGTAAACCAGGTGATGGATTATTACGTTATAGTTATGAACATTGTTGTTATTTAAATTCTGTTGGTATCAAAAGTCAAGTAGTAATTATACCTAATCCTAAACATACTAAAGAAGATTATATAAAAGCAATTAAAGACCAATATAAGACTTATGAAAATATTGTCTTTGACCATTATACACCAACTACAAATGAAATAACTTTAATATTAGGTAGAAGTATGCTAACTTTAGCATACCTTGATAGAAAAAAATATACAAAAGACCAATTATTAACTTTACATTTACTATTCAGTAATAATGTAATAGCACTTTATTCAGAAAATCATCCTAAAGAATATCCTACAGCGTTAAATTATTTTAATCCTAAAAAAGTTTATGACTTATGCGATTATGAGGTCTATCCAAGAGGTGTTGGTATACCATATGAAAAGATAATTAACTTTGATGTATATAAACCTATTAAAGATGATATTCAATTTAAATATTTGTTTTTAGGAACAAATGAAATATATTATAAGGAACTTGAAAAAGTAATTGATAGATATCCAGACCACGGCATTATAACATATAATGAGAAGTGGATTAATCCTAAACTGAATAATCTATTTGTGCCTATAACAAATGTACTAGGTAAATTTGAAACCTATGTATATACAAAACCTAATTTTGATCCTGCACCTAGACTCTTTGTAGAGTTTAAATGGTTAGGTAAAAATGTAGAGTATTTAAGAGATAAGAATATGAAAGATGGTGGTATGGTATATTGGAATAGACCTGTGCCTACAAAGCAGATATATTTTGACAATATAAATATTCTTATTGAATTGATAAAGGAAATAAAATGACAGGTTGGGATAGAGAATATTTAGCAAACAAAGAAGCGTATTTAAAAATCTTTGATAGTGCTATGCAACAAGAACAGGAACAAAATGTAGAGTTCCTTGAAAAGAGTCTTGCTAAAATGACAGGTAGAAAGTATGCTGTTGCGTGTAATAGTGGAACAGACGCTTTACATTTTGCTTTAATTAGTTTAGGTATTGATTCTAGATATGATGTAATGACAACTCAATTTTCTTGGATAGCTACAGCGTCTTGTATATCTATGGTAGGTGCAAGACCTATATTTTGTGAAATTGATATTAACAATTATCATATGTCTTTAGACAGTATCAAAAAAATGTGGACACCAAGAGTGAAAGCAATAGTGTATCCACATCTATTTGGTAATATGTCTGAAACAAAAGAGATATTAGATTTTTGTAAAGAAAAAGAGATTGCATTTATAGAAGACGCCGCTCAATCATTAGGTGCTAGTTTAAATGATGTTAAGGCAGGTTCAATAGGAGATGTTAGTTGTTTAAGTTTCAACGCAAATAAAGTTGTAGCTGGTATAGCAGGTGGTGGGGCAGTCTTAACAGATGATGAAGATAAAGCAGAATTGTTTAGGAAGTTAAGAAGACACGGCAACAATGAAGTGTTAGGTCGTAACTCAAAAATGTTAATGCTTAATGCTTGTTTTATTAACTTTAGATTAAAGAAGATGAACGAATGGATATCTAAAAGACAAGAGATAGCAAAACAATATGATGAACAATTAAAAGATTATGTGACCATACAACCAACAACAAATGGTCTTAATCATAATTATCACAAATATGTTATTAGATTTCAAAATAAAAGAATAAGAGATAAGATTAGAGATGAACTAGGTGCGAAAGTACACTATGATAAACCTTTGTCTGAAAGTCCTATGTATCAAAACATTAAACATAGAAAAGATAAACAATATATTAGTAAAATTGTTTGTGATACTATATTAACTTTACCCATACACCCTTATATGAAACAAGAGGAGATTGATGAAGTTATTAATACTATTTTAATTTTATTAGAACAAGAAAATATTAAATTTGTAAAGAATATGGAAAGAGTATTAGGTGAAGATTTATTTGATTTTAGTTTAGTCAATGAAACAACTGAACCTATTTACGATTTTATTGTAGAGAAGACCTATCAATTACCAGGATATATTGAAGACGTTGAGTTTAAAAACAAAAGAAAGTTGAAGATAGCATTTAATAAATTTTATGAAAACCTTACAAGAGATACAAAATAATTATTTAGCGGTAGATTTTTTTCTATCAATGTCTTGTAATAAAGACTGCCACTATTGTACAAGTTATACTTTAGAAATGAGAAACTTGACAGTAGATATGGTCTTTTTGAAAAGTACTTTAGAGAAATTTAAAAACTATAAGATGAGAATATGTTTACTTGGTGGTGAACCTGGACTAATTAAAAATTTAGATAAAGTTATTGCAGAAATTAAAAAGTATCCTAACTTTGTTTGTTCAGTATTATCAAACTCGTTTGTTAGAAAGAGATATCCTGAAGTATTAGAAGATAAAGAAATACTGTATGTTGAACATAACATATTAGATTTTTATGAGGATGAAGTAAAGATGTTAGGTAACTTTGATTTTGTACCTGAAAATGATATGAACAATTATAACGTAGTTGTAAAGACACCAAACTATTTTAAATATAAAGACAATCATAAAGAAGTAATAGAAAAGTTAAATCATAAGAATACTATGTGGAAAGCATTTAATGGTAGGTCACCAGAATTTACAGATGTTATACAAGCAGATGAAATAGATAGGAAATTGTGTGCTTCTTTTCCAATGGTACCTGTAATAAATTTTGAAACAAAAACTATAGTACATTGTAGTAAAAAGTTTGCTAATAATAAAGAGTTATCAAAAGAGTGGGACATTACACAGGAGAACGTTGATAAGATGATGAACTTTAGATTATTTAAATATGAAAACTATTGCAAGACTTGTACTGAATTTGTGCCACCAAAAGGACATTTTCCTATGAGAAAATATGCGAAGATAGTAAATGACTAAAATATTTGCAGTAGCATTAAACTTACACGACCATAATACCTATAATGGTGTATGGCATAATCAACGAGAAAGATTTACTAGGTTTAAACATAATCTACCATATCAAGCAGACTCTTATGCTCATCAAGAACAATTAAATACAAATGATTATAAATTGAATAATGAATTTGTTAAAGACTATTTTAGAAAACAAGAAGGCGCTATGTTAGCTTTTTCAATGACAATTGGTGGTATTAGAATGTGTAAAGATATATTACCAGGCACAGTATTAGATTTTAAACCTAAAAAATTATGGGACTATTGTATGGTAGATGGTATGTATTTTATAGACCATCATCAATCTCACGCCGCTTATGCGTTTATCAATTCTGGATTTGAAGAATCAGATATACTTGCCATAGATGGTGTGGGTTATAAACATAGATGTATATTCATTGATAAAGATGAAAATATAAAAGACTTATCAGAAGAATTACCTATAGGTTGGTTATGGAATCAAATGTCAAAACGAACTGGATTTGGTTCGTTAGGTGCAAGTAAATTAATGGGGTTAGTTGGTTATGGAAAATTTAGTCAATATTATTATGATGTATTTGAAACAATACTTGATGGAGTTATAAGAGAAAAAAAATATAAAACTCACGAACTAATTAATGTAGAAGAATATGGTATACAAGATTTGGCATTTACATTACAAAAATTTACAAATGATAAAATTAAAGAACATATCTATCCACTTAAAACTTGCGACAATCTTTGTTTAGCTGGAGGAGTTATATACAATGGTTATTTAAATGAAGAGTTTACAAAGCATTATAAAAATGTTTTTGTACCACCTGCTGTTGGTGATGAAGGACAAGCATTAGGAGTTTATCAACACGCTGATTATACGTTAAATAATAATAAACATAAGACAGAAACTTTTGCTGGAAGAGAACACGAATATATTGGTAATTCAATTATGAATATTAAAGATGTTGCTCAAGAAATTGCTAATGGAAAAATAATAGGTTGGTTTCAAGACAAATCAGAAAGTGGTAATCGTGCATTAGGTAATAGATGTATATTAGCAGACCCTAGAAGAAAAGATATTAAAGATATTATTAATCATACGATAAAAAAAAGAGAAGACTTTAGACCATTTGCGCCAGCAGTATTAGAGGAACATTATAAAGAATACTTTGATACAAATAGTCCTAGTCCTTATATGTCAAGAATATGTAAAGTTAAATCTGATAAAGTACCAGGTATAACTCACGTTGATAATACTGCTAGAATACAAACAGTTAATAAACAATTTAATGAAAAGTTTTATAATCTTATTAATGAGTTTTATAAGATAACAGGCATACCAATGCTATTGAATACTAGTTTTAATTGCCACGAACCTATTGTTGAATCACCAGAAGACGCAATTAGAACTTTTAAAAGAACGGAATTAGATATATTAGTGATTAACGATTATGTGGTAAGAAAATGAACAAATTAGAAGAAGTATTAAATATAGTTTTTGATGAAGAAATAACAGAAATAATATCAAATCAAGAGTATATAGGAATGAGGCTCAGCGGAGGTATTGATTCTGCTTTTCTTTGTTATCTGACAATGACAAGGTTTCCAAAAAAGAAAATAATTCCTATTACAATGTATAATAAGATAAGACCAGCGGCTGCAAATTCTGTTAATAAAGTACGAGAAGCTTTACAAATTCTTAATCCAAATAGTGACTTAATGGAACCAGAAATAGGATATTTTGATACAACTGGTTTTATGCCTACGGAAGAACAACGAGAAAATTTTATAAAAACAGGAGAGAAATATAATCCTAAAGATATTTTTCAAAACTGGTGGTTTCAGAGTCTTTTTGATAAGTATGACGGAAAATTAAATATGTTTTTTTCAGGAGAAACTCTTAATCCACCTCTTGATGTTCAAGATGAATTAATTCCAAGCCATAGAGAATTCCCGCCAGATAGAAATAAAAAAGTGGGGCACCTATTAGGTAGAAGAAAGTATAAAGAAATTATGAGATATGAGTGGAAACCTTGGCGAAACAGGACCAAAAAAGAGGTAGCTTCTTGGGTTAAAGAGTTAGGACTTTTTGAAACATTGTTTCCTGTAACTGAATCTTGCGAGCTTGAAACAATACATTATGAAAGATATTCAAAAGAATTCAAGATAATATACCAAGATATTGGAGTTGAACCTTGCAGGCGTTGTTGGCCGTGTAGAGAGAAGTGGTGGGCATACGGTTATTATGATTTTATGACCAAAGAAGGAGATTAATTATGGATATAGATTTACAATTATTTAAAAACATAATGGCAGAAGGCAGAAACAATCCTGACTTATTAGATTCGTATAGTCCTAATCAATTTAAATCAAAAGAAAGATTGATTAAACTATTAAAGGATCAATTGATATTGAATACTAATTTTGAAATAGTAATTTTAGGTTGTTGGTACGGTAGTATTTTAATTCCATCTTTAAAACACTCTAAAAGAATTACTGCTATAGATATAAACCCTACAACAATTAGTATTGCAAAAAATAGATTGTTTAGTCATTATGAAAATGTTGATTGGATAACAAGTGATGTATTTGATGAAAATAGATACGGAAGAATTAAAAATGCAAATTTAATTATTAATGCTTCTTGCGAAAATATGATATCAATGAAAGAGTTAAAACCATTGAGAGAATCTAAAGCAATTTTTGCTTTGCAATCAAATAATATGTATGAAATCCACGATAGTGTAAATTGTGTAAAGAGTATAGATGAATTTAAAAAACAATTACCAGATAACGCAAAAGTAATTGTTGAGGATACAATAGCAGATGATAGAGGTGCTAGATTTACATTGATAGGTCAATTATGAAAAGAGTAATCTATAGTCTTTATGTTGATGTACCTGCTGAAGAGCATTATGGTCAATCTAAACAAAAAAGTGATACAGTAGCCAAAGCACAAATAACTGTTAAGGCATTTAAAAAGCATTATAAAAGGTTAGTTGATACCAAACGTAAGTATGCTAACTCTATAGGTGCAAGTTTTATTATGTTTGAAAATGATAAACGTTATGAAACATATGAAAGAAATTTACGCAAAGACTTTCCTCAATTAACAGGTTATGAAATAGTTAATTTTTATAAGATACATTTACTATATGAATTAGCAAAAAAGTATGATGAGATTTTGTATTTAGATTTTGACGCTGTACCTGTAACTACTGATTCCTTTTTTGATATATGGGATGTACAAAATCATATTGCTGTTTATAATCAAAATCATATGGTTAATAAAGATAGAGAAGTTAAACAAAGTATTAGAAGTCCATCAGCAAAGTATTTCAATTGTCAAGCAATGCTTATAGAGAAAAATCTTGACCCTAACAATGATGTTATCAATACTGCTATTATAGGTGCGTCAAGAAAACAAATTTTAAAACTAGACTTCTTTGGTGGATTTAAAGACACGATAGACTTAATGACAAAATTAAGAACTGATAAGAGTGGTTTATATCCACAAAATATTCTTGATATGTTTAGATATGATAATGAAACAATATTTTCATATAAAGTAAATGTAAATAAAGTTGGTATACAATGGTTAGATAGAAGATGGCATTACTTTTTAGATACTCAAAACTTCATACCAGAAGCAACAAAGATAGTACATTGCGTCTGTAAAAACTTTGATATTGTATGGAGGTATAATGCTTAAAATTTGTTGCGTATATTTTAAAGGGTTTTATACACCAGACTATGTATCAAAGTTATATAGAAGTTTAAAAAGAAATTCTACTATACCCTTTGAGTTTATCTGTTTAAGTGATACTAAAGATGTTGAGGCAGATGTTATATTACCATATAACCACCACGATAAGATTAAGAAACATTGGCACAAACTAAAATTTTTTAGTCCACATTTTGCATATCAGAAACCAGGTGATGATATTATAGTTATGGATATAGACCAAGTCATTACAGGCAATGTAGATGAACTAATAGGGTATCCTGTACAAGATAATGAAATGGTTACCTATGGAATATGGTGGAAGTCCCTTTTAAAATCAAATGGTGGATTCTATAAGTTTAAATCTGGTAGTTTAAAATATATATGGGATGAATTTGCTAAAAATCCAGACTATTGGCAAACACATTATTATAATGTTGGTGATGTTCATACAAAATATTATGGTGAACAAAACTATGTTAATTGGAAAATACAAGAACATAAAACAAAATTAGTATTAACACCAGGGGAATGGATATGTAAATATACAAGTTCTTTTGAGGAAAATGTTACGCTAAACAAAATGTATAGTGACAAATTTAAGACTGAATATATGATACTCGGTGACGTGTATAAATATATAAAAGTGGTACATTTTACAGGACCAGGTAAAACGATACACGAACATAATGAAACATTTATAAAGGATAATTGGGTATGAGATTGATATGTTGTAGATTTGGTGATAAGTTTACTCAATGGCACGTTGATAACTTAAAGCATATGATAGACACCTATTCAGGTCTAAAGTATGATAGTTTTGAAGTTATTGAGAATGACTTGTATGGTAATTGGTATAACAAACTCCAAATGTATGATTTGTTTAGAGATGGAGAAAACTTATACTTTGATTTAGATGTAGTTATCTATAATAAGTTACCAAACTTAATTAGAAAGAATTTTACATTATTAGATGATACTTGGTGGAGAGAACCCGCTCATACACCTTTAAATTCATCCATTGTATCTTGGACAGGTGATGTATCACATATATGGTATAAGTTTAAAGCCAAGGATAAATATTATTTAAAGAAATATCATAAGGGTAGTGATGAATTTTATTATAATGAAATAAACTATGAAACGTATGATAAGGTTTGTCCAAAAATTAATGCAGAAGGACCTGATAAAAATTATAGTATATGTACACTAGGCCAAATGCACCATTTAATGGAGAAAGGTTGGTCTGGTTGGTGGTCGCCTTATTTTTTACCATATGAAAAGATTTGATAGTTCACGATATGCTTAATGCTTTTGAAATACCAGAATTTAAATTTGATGCTGAACAATTAAAACAAACATATTTAAACAATAAAAATGTTTGGGCAATGTATGGTAAAGATAGTCCAAAGGATAGCTTACATACAAAATATGTTTCTAAAGAAGATGTATTAGAACATATTAGTCAACTTAAAAATTATGAAGAGTTGATAGACAATGTTAAATTTTTTAAAATTTATACTAAAGGTATAATACCACCACATACCGATAAAAGAAAAGTTGCAATTAATATACCAGTTATAACAGATAAAAATGATAGGATAACTTTTTTTGAAAGTAAAGAGAGTGAGGATGTTGTTATACAAGTAGAAGGTGAAGAAAAACAAACTACTGCTAAAAGATATAATAATCCAATATTAATTGAAACTTTTGTATCTGATAAAGTTTTCTGTTTGAATACAAGAGCAATACACGGAGTTACAAATGGTTCAGATAACGATAGAGTGGTATTAAGTATTTCTTTTAAAGAGAAATATGATGATTATAATTTAATTAAAGATATGTATAACAATGGACAATTAATATGAGACCAGAAGATAGTAAATTTAAAGCAGTCTATTGTGATATAGTACATAGATGTAATATGGAGTGTGCTAATTGTTATTTGCCTTTTAGACATTATCCAGATTTGAATACGGATAAAGTTATTGACTTTATAAGAAGATTTAAAGTTAAAACTGAATTTAGATTTATTGGTGGTGAACCCACATTACATAAAGATTTAGCAAAGATTATAAAAGAGGCAACATCACTTGGTCATAGAACAACTATTGCAACTAATGGATTAAGAATTTCCCATTATCATTATTTAAAAGAATTAAAAGACGCTGGGTTGAAAACTGTATATTTAAGTATGACTGGTTTTGATGATGATAAAGTATATGAAATAACTGATAGGTTAAAATGTGCTAAGAAGAAAATGGATGCATTAGCACATTGTCTATCTTTAAAATTACGGTTGTCTATTGGTTGTATTATTATTAAAAATTTAAACGAACATATTATAGATAAAATAGTTGCGTATAAAGATAATACTTGGCGAGCAGGTACATCTTTTGAGTTTAGAAACGTTGGACAAGTAGGACGTTATATGGTTGAAAAGGATGAGAATTATAAGTTTGATGAATTAAAACAATTGATATCAGATAAGTTTGGTATAAAACCGAATCCTAAATTACTTGAAGATAATCAGTATGCCTGGACGGCAGTACACGGAAAATTTAGAATAAATATAACTAATTGGGAGGGTGTTGATAAAGGATTTAATGATGAAACAAATACCAGACGTGGTAGATTAACTCAAAATTTTGAAGTTGCTCCTTTTTTAGAACATATCAAAGAAAACGATGGAGGATATTAATGAGTAAAAGTGAAATCAATTTGTGGTTTGTATTTTGGCCAGTTCAGATATTAGCTTTATTAGGTATTATTTTTACATCACCTAATTGGTTATATTTGTTATTGGGTTGGATACTTTTTTGTGGATTAGGTTCTGCTGTTATTTTACATAGAGTTGTAAGTCATAAATCTATTAGACTAAAGAAGTGGTTGAAAAAACCATTATTATTTTTATCTTGTTTATGTGTGCAAGGTAGTCCTTTGTGGTGGGCGGCAACACATAGAGGTAAACATCACCCACACGCTGACAAAGATGGTGACCCACATAGTCCTAAAGATGGTTTCTTTCATTCTTATATTGGGTGGCTACATAATAGAAAATTAGGTAAGATTAATACTAGAGTTATTCCTGATATAAGAAAAGATAAATTTCATCTATGGTTAAATCGTAGATACACTTATATTGTTTGGGCAACTTTTATAGTATTGAGTTTAATTAATATAGAATTTATGTTATGGTTTTGGTTGATACCAGCAGCATTTTCATTTCATCAAGAAGCAATTGTTAATTCAGTTTGTCATTTAGGTAAATTTGGTTATAGAACATTTGATACTAAAGATAAGTCAATGAATATACCTATACTTACTTGGTTAACTTGGGGACAAGCATTACATAATAATCACCATAATAATACTAGACTATATGATTTTGCTGAAAAAGGAGAGTTTGATCCTAGTATAATATTTTTACCTTTTATAGAGGAAAAGGTTCGTTAGTATCTGATATTTTTTTATATGTAATATGTTGCAGACAATTTCTTTCTGTTCCTTTACATACCCATTTCTTATCATCACATAAAGACCACCCTAGACTATATTCATTTGCTTGTTCAGTCCATCTCTTTAAGTAATTTCTTTTCTGACCTTCAATAGATAGAAAGACATAATCTTTACCTATACTTTTACAATGTTCTATTTGGTGGTCGTGTATTAATTTTGATATGATACCAAATGTTGGATTGACCCAATCAAATTTCTTATTTCTAAACATACGATTAAATATTCTACTAACATTTTTAGGCCAAATAGGTCTACTTAATATTGAAGCGAAGGATACAATATTGCCTTTATAGACAATTAAAGTAATATCATCTAAACTGTTAAATTTTATATTTTCAGGTGTATAATTTCTACTTAATTTATCAGTAGATTGGCTAAACTTATCTAATAATAAATCTAGTTGTTCTTTATAAGGTAAGTAGGTGTGTTTATTAAAAACCTGATATTGGTTTATATCATTTGGAAGCATAATAAAAATAATATATTAAGTAGTTGTTATTGTTTCTAGTATATTATTAGTTTGGTTATATGCTTTTCTATCAACCACATAAGCCGTTGTTCTATCGTTAGTTTCAAAAGCTTGCCAAGTATCATCATTTGTAAATGTTAAAGTCCAGGTTTTTTTTAAACCAGATTCATCATTACTAACGACATTATCTAC
>Ga0209501_10005644_pt1 | contig 11495 bp, 5 predicted proteins | sample ArcticOcean_MG_C_4_FD_187434 | JGI IMG/M metagenome (GOLD analysis project Ga0209501, IMG submission 187434) | Marine microbial communities from western Arctic Ocean - ArcticOcean_MG_CB4_134 (SPAdes) (version 2) | ecosystem: Environmental > Aquatic > Marine > Oceanic | place: Arctic Ocean...
GGAGACCGCGGTAATGTCCTTTCGATAAATCTTCATCAACGAGCTTGGCCTGTTTGAGGGCTCGTTTAGTGGTTAGTGTGACCACACAGTTGAGGGTAGTATTATACCGTTGCAGGCGATTTAGATACATTTTTGTAAGCTCAATGGCACTGACTTGGCGAGTTTCAATTAACTTTGCAAGGTGTGTTAGAGGCCAGAAAGCTACCTTTTCAATGTCGTTTGGACGACGGATACCAGAGGGAACAGTCGGTCGAAAGGGTTTTTCATTCGTATCAACAATTACTCCGGGGACCAAAGGATTGAAGTATAATGGCGAAGGAATACTGTTATCAATGTGAAAGTCGCGAATTTCATCTATGGTTGCCAAACTTTTATTTACACCCTCAATCATTACTTCTTGTTCTTCTCTGGTAAATTCAAGGCCGGCAAGTCGGGACGCTTCAATGATCATATCAATGGTCACCCGTTGGTCATTTTCATTTTGGATTTTTTCCCATAGTAAACTTGGGAAAACTAGTGATGTTATACCTGTGCCTCCAAACCAAGCAAGAAAGTGTCGTCGGGTATTCTCTTTTGTTAATTTATTCATTTTATTTTCTCTCATTCGGTATTTAACTGATTATTTTAAATAATTACAGAAAAAAAATAGGGCAGATCAAAATATAGATCCGCCCTATCTTTTAGCTTAATGAATTTATTAGTTAACTCAACATTGTCAAAAACTAATCATTATTTTACATATTATCTAATTCACGCTGAGACACTGACCATCTGCGATGTATTCCCTTGGACTTATTAACTTGTGCCCACGGATCTATATTAATAAGTACCCGTTGGAGGGTTTTGATCAGTAGCAAGATCCATATTCTCATTGATCATAAATTCTTGCTCTGGTATTTGAAAGATGTATTCCCATGAATTGGCAGATTTCGACATGACTTCATTATGCAACGCGTCGCGTTTTAATGCAATGCCGGTCCGTAACATATCCGAAAAATGAACTCCTTCACCCCATAACTCCCTTCGTTTCTCCGTTATAATTTCATCTATCAATGCCTGACCCGTTTTGTCGGATGAAACAGCACTTGCATCTCTATTTCCCTGCACGGCAAATAATGATGCCTGAGCTCCCGCAGAATTTCCCGTACGTTCCTGTGCTTCTGCCTCGATCAAATACATTTCAGCACTTCGCATGTATGGATAGTCTCCTTCGTAAGTCGTTGCGCCCTGCCGGAACTTCCTGCTCGCCCAGAAACCGGTTGTATTTACGTAAAATGTCGATTTACGTATATCCGTAGCGGAATAAAGGCTGACAAGTGCATCTGAAGCGTGCAGGCTTGCCTCATTGGAATTACCCTCAAGATCAAACTGGGAGGACACACCTCCCCAGTCAGGATTTTCCTGAACCGTATTATGCTGGCCCCATATCCACTCAGGGTTTGAAATGTCATTAAATCCACTGGTCCATTGTGCCTGGCTCATTAACGGATAGCCCTGTCTTGCACTGTTGGCAGACAATGCCGCTGCCGCATAATTCCCCATAGTCAAATAAAGCCTTGCCAGCATACCATCTATAACATTGGAATTCACGTAACCCTTATCCCCTCGAGATGCGGTTAGTAAACCCTTGGCGGCAGTATAATCAGCGATTACCTGAGTATATACTTCTTCCACTGTTGACCTGGCATTCCCCTTTGTCTCGGGGGTAGTGGGCTCTAGATAAATCGGCACACCCATGCTTGACGCCCCTCGACTATAAGTTGGCGCATAGGTAGTAACCAACTCATAATATGAAAACCCTCGAATAGCAAGAGCTTCCCCCTTAATCCTGTCCTTATCTGCCTGAGTCCCTTGGGCCTCGGCAACATTCGCTATAACGATATTCGCATTATTGATTGCTTTGTAAAATAACCACCAATTCCATTTTACCCGGTTCGTTCCTTGAGTATATGACGAATAGGCGACCTCTGATTTCCACCATGATTGACCTACTATGATATCCGGCCCCATAGCATCTCTATTAATGGCCCAGGAATGCCCGCCTGACATGTTCATGGCGTAAGTAATAGTTCTCCACTCCCGGATAGTACCTTTCATTATCGCGCCTAAGGTATTGGTTGTGGCGAGGGCATCAACATCTGAAACCTGTGTAGCTGGAGACATATTAAGAAACTCTTCATCACATCCTAAAATCAAAAGGCTTATTAATAAGACTTTCAATGATTGCTCCGAACTATTTATAATCTTTTTCATGGTATTATATCCTTTCCTTAATATTATTTAGAGCGTAATTGTAAGCCCAAAATTAAATGATTTAGTAGGAGTAGGCGCGCTCCCCCCGCCCACCGCGGTCGCTCCATTAAGCCTTGCTTCAGGATCCAGGTTTCTGTCACTCTTATGAAAGAATGTCATAATGTTTTCCATCTGCAAGTATACCCGCGCCATTGGTATGCCAAAGCTTGAACTCACGCTGTTGGGTAAGGTATATCCCAGTGTAATGTTCCGCACTCTTGCATGGGTTCCTTTCACAAGAAACCGGGTGGAATTCTGGTGATACATATTGCCTATAGCGCCATAGGTGGTAAGCCGGGGATGGTACGCGTCGGTATTTTCGGGCGTCCAATAATCATAACTTTCTGCGGCAAAAGTTTCGGCCTTGTTTCTTGAGCCAGCATGACTCAGACGCTGATACCGGTTGTCAAATATTTGACCACCCAATTGAAAGGTTACGTTCACACTCGCATCCCAGTTTTTATAGCCAAAGGTATTCATGATATTTCCATACGCATCGGGTAAGGCACTGCCTCTCCAATCAAATGTGGCCTGATTTATATCTTCGGTGGTTCCATCACCCATTGTCCACAGAGCATGCCCATTGGCAGGATTTACACCACGCCATTCCCTCAAGTAAAATTCATAAGCAGATACACCCACTTTGTACCGGAACCATCCTGCCGCTATTTCCTCGGCAGGCAGCCTTGTAATCTCGTTTTTAAAAGCAGACACATTAAATTTGGTTTGCCATTGAAATTCATTTCCTGCGGGAAACATATTAGCGATAACTTCCAATTCATATCCCTTGTTTTCTACATCTCCAATGTTTTCATTAACACCTCCAAGCCCTGCTGAAATGGGAAGTTCACGATAAAAAAGCAAGCCTTGAGAGGTCTTAATGAAATAGTCGAAATTCACATTAACTCGTCCAAATAGACCGGCAGTAAATCCGATGTTCGTTTGGACGTTATTTTCCCATTTAAGTATGTCATTTGAAATGGTATTCAGTTGAAGCGCCGTTGCGCCCAGGTTACTTGAAATGCTATAAGTGCCAAGAGCTGCATAATAGGACCCTATTCTTTCATTTCCCTGAGTACCGGAGCTGACTCGGACTGTTAAATCATTTAGCCAATCGGAATAATTCGCCATGAATTTCTCCTTGGACATCCTCCACGATACGCCCATTGAGCTGAAGTTACCCCAGCGGCTTTTTTCGGAAAATCTTGATGTACCATCCTGGCGGAAGCTTCCACTAAAAAAGTACTTCTCCTGAAAGTCATATTGTACCCTGCTAAGATAACTTGCAATTCTGTGGTTATCTTCATTCGAATATCCAGCGGTGATAGATCCGGCTGCACCTAATTCTGTTAAGGTAGGCACGGCAAATCCATTTCCTTGGGAACTTACATCTCTAAATTGCAGAGCGTATGCTTCAAGTCCGCCCATAACATTGACATTGTGATCGCCAAAAGATCCGGCATAGGTAGCCAAATTGTTAAATGTATACACGAAGTTTGTGCTGTTTCTCCTTTGTAATAAGCCTCCGCCTTTCAATAGGCCGCGTTCAGTTGTCCAGTAGTTTTTATGCGTAGATCCAGCGTAGTCTACAGAGATCGAGCTTTTGAGGGTCAATCCTTCAATGGGTGAATAGCCAACATAGCCCCTGGTACTTACATTGGTCCTCTCGTCCATCGTTATATTGTCATCTGCTTGCTGAAGCGGATGAACATTGGCCCAGGAACCCCTGGCAAGGTTGTTATAAGAATCAGAATTGCCTCCTCCCAAATCATATAATTTACCATTATCATCTCCCTTTTTCCAGTCTTTGGTGGCATCATCCCACTGATAAACAGGATAAATATCAGGCGTGTCCAAAACAAAGCCATACTGATGTCTGACCCAGTGTGGTCCTTCAAACTGTGAGCGTGACATAGAAGCATTTAACCCTACATCAATTTTTTCATTTACCTTGCTGGAAACATCGATTCGAGCCGTATATCTATCGAAATTCTGATGGGTCAAATATCCCTTATCATTTAAATAACCCCCCGAAAGCATATAGTTGATACCATCGCCTGTTTCACCGCTCACACTCAAATAATATTCATCCCTCGGGCCGGGATCAATAATAGCATCCTCCCAGTTGGTGGGGCCCGGGTCCCATCTTGATACTGCTTCCGGATTCATTTTGCCGTTAGGAAGAAGTGGATACCGGTCAAAAGAGTTGTATCCTCCCAATACACTCAAGACATTGTCGTGTGCGAATTGTTCTCCCTGGGCAACTGTAGCTGTTGGATTTCCGTCGAGGTAACCATTCTTAATCGCCTCCCATCGCATTTCGTAAGTCTGGGCATTATTCACCCTTTTATGGAGCCCAGTGGCCGGGGTTGATGTCCCACGGGTCTTCTTGAAGGTAAATTTAGGTTTCCCTGGAGTACCTTTCTTGGTTGTAATCACTATCACACCAGCCGCAGCCCTTGATCCGTAAATTGCCGTAGCCGATGCATCCTTCAGAACAGTAACGGATTCCACATCATTGATATCAAGAGAATTAAGGTCACCACCAAAGGGTGCGCCATTCACCACATACAACGGATCGGAGACTCCATTAATAGAACTTATTCCCCTGATGCGGATCGTGGGATTACTACCTGGCGTTCCGTCAGCAGTAACTACCTGAACTCCACTTACATTACCCTCCAAAGCACTAGCAACATTTGTGGCCACCACTCTTTGGAGATCCTCCGCTGTTGCCACAGACGCTGCACCTGTAAATTCTACTCTCTTGGCGGTACCATATGCAGTTACCACTACTTCATCCATTGCAACTGGTGCAAGCGTGAGTTGAAAATCTAATTGTACAGTTTCACCACTACTGACTTGTACCATTTGACTCGAAGCATTATAACCAACATAAGTAACAGTAACGGTATATTCGCCCGGTTGAACATTCGATACAGTATATTTACCCTCTGCATCAGCAGCAGCACCAAAGGAAGTACCTTCCAATACAACATTAGCACCAGGCAATCCTTGTCCATCTGAGGATACAACTCCACTAAGATTACCCGTTTGGCTAAGTAGAAAACTTGAAAGGATACTAATTGTTATTAGGTTAGATAATTTTTTCATAGTTTTCTCCAGAATTTTATTCTACAATTTTTAATTACTAATTGTCTTTCCAAGCAAAGCCATAAAAACAAACTATTAATTATAACTTATTTGGAATGCACACCGTGAAAAATAACAATAGAAACCTTTATATGTCAAGCATATAATAAAATATGATATTAGTATGCTCACAAAAATACTGATATCTGAACACTATTTTTCAATGGTTCAGAAATATTACATGCCTTATCGCTTCATGTTTTTCCGTGCTATAATAACTTTTATAAAATGCTCAAGGCCAATGAGCAAGCGACACTATAATTATATATAACTAATTTTTAATCATTTTATCTACAGGAGGTAGAAACTTAACATACATTTTGACTTCATTTTTTACCATATCGTAAAAACTTACATAATGACCCAGTGGCTCACGGCGGAACAAGGAGACCAACTGTCAAGGTCGGCCCATTTGAATTTGGTGAGAACTCGGTTGTCGACATACTCCAACTACACCGCGAATGGTTCGACTGGATCTTGAAGGACGGAGAAAAGCCATCGTTATTAAAAGACAGGGTGACCTATTACGTAATGGGTGAAAACAAATGGAAATATGCAAATACCATTGAAGCCATATCCAATGATAATCTCACCTTTTATCTGACTTCACCTGATGGGGATGCCAATGACCCTTTCCATGCGGGATACCTTATCGACCAGCCCCCCGGAAAAGAGACTCCCGACCAGGTGGTCTACGATCCCCTGGAAAATTCAGGAGAAGACCGCGACGAGAGGCTCAAAGAGGTTCCGTATCATGCCTTCCTCCAGACACTGCTTCATGATAAGGACGGACTGTACTATTTCTCAGCTCCTTTAGAACAGGAGGTTGAATTGTCGGGTAAAATTGAGTTTACCGCTTACATAGAAATTAATACGCCGGATACCGATTTCGAATTTTCAATCTATGAGATCACCGAGAAGAATGAGATGATCTGGCTGGCAAATGATTTGATAAGGGCCCGCTATCGCAAATCCCTGGAAAAAGAGGAATTAGTGACCCCTGGCAAAGTGGAAAAGTATGTGTTTGACGGCAATTACCTCACATCCAGGACCATTGGTAAGGGCAGCAGGCTCAGGGTTGACTTCGGATATGTAGATGCCCCAAACATGCAGAAAAACTATAATTCAGGGAAGGACGTTTCCTACGAGACCGCGGATGACGCCCGCACTGTCACGATAAAACTGCACCATAGCAAAAACTATCCCAGTGCAATACAATTGCCCATAAAGAGATAATTCAGATGCAACACTTTTGAAACTAATTGAGGTAGTGAATAGGTTTTACAGTCCATTATTTTTGTAATCTATAATAACTTTAAATACCTATTATCATTTTAAATCTCATAAATTCTTAGTATTTTTAAGGGTGAAGATGGTAAAATCATCCCAAATTTCCCTAAAAATGAAAGGTGGCTTGGGCCGGAATCCAACCAGAGACACAAGGGTCTTCAGTACAATGTTCCAATCTTTGTTTTTTCGGTATAAGATTTAAATGATTCCTAATTAATTATGAAGTCTAAATGTCCGATATTGCTTTTGGTTTTTTTGTTTTCATGCCAGTCGCCTCCAGAGGAGATTATTTTTACTGATAAACTTTTTAGTTTACTTCCTCCGTCTCGGACCGGTATTTATTTTCAGAATAACCTCACTGAATCTACCTGGCGCAACCACTTGGTTGACGAAAATTTTACTTCAGGAGCTGGTGTTGGAGTGGGTGATATCAACAATGACGGTCTTCCCGATCTGTATTTTACTGGAAACCAGGTTTTCGACCGATTGTACCTTAACAAAGGCGATATGCGATTTGAAGATATAACCGAGGCTGCTGGAATATTACCAGAAGAGTCCTGGTCTAATGGTGTCACTCTTGGCGATGTTAATAATGATGGTTATTTGGATATCTACATCTGCAAATTTGACATTCGTGATGGAGAGTTCACCAAAAACCTTCTGTACATTAATAATGGGGATTTGACATTTACTGAAAAGGCCGCTGAGTATGGAGTCGCCCACTGGGGATTGTCAATGCAGGCTTCTTTCATCGATTATGACCTGGATGGCTTTCTGGACTTGTACGTTATCGTTCAGCCCCCCACTCTAGAATACTTGGTGGGTCATCAAATGCCGCTTCAATCAGTTCCCAAACTAAGTTATTATACCGACAGATTATTCAAAAATATGGGTAATGGTACTTTCCGGGATGTGACCAAACAGAGCGGTCCTGAAGTGGGAATTTTACCGGCTAAAGGATTGTCCACCTCAATCGGGGATTATAATAATGATGGCTGGCCTGATATTTATGTTGCCAATGATTATGAAAAACCGGATGAATTATTCATGAACCTGGGTAATGGAAAATTCGAAAACCGTTCACATCAAGCCATAAAACACATGTCTCATTCCAGTATGGGATCTGATGTGGCCGACTATGATAATGATGGATTCTTGGACATCATAGTAGTAGACATGGCTGCCGAGGACAACTACAGGATTAAAACCAATATGGGAGGGATGGATCCTAATGCCTTCTGGGAAATCGTTGATAAAGGTTGGCATTATCAGTATATGTTTAATACGCTCCAACGAAATAATGGCAATGGTACATTCAGTGAGATAGCCCATTTGGCAGGTGTTTCTAATACTGATTGGAGTTGGTCTGCCTTATTTGCGGATTTTGATAACGATGGTTGGAAGGATCTGTATGTCACAAATGGGGTCAGGAGAGCAATGAGAAATGAGGATTTTAATGAAGAATATGGTAAAATCCTGAATAAATTGAAATTGGTTAAAGCTGAGGACCGAAACAAGGCTTGGTTGGATAATATCATGATGTATGTCAATATGGTTGAGGTCGAGAAGATTCCTGATTATATTTATAAAAATAATGGAGATATGACCTTCACTAAAACTACCAAGGAATGGGGGTTTGATGAGCCGACCTTGGCTTGTGGTGCTGCTTATGCCGACCTAGATCTCGATGGCGACATCGACCTTGTTACCAGTAACATTGACGATTATGGGCGTGTCTACAGAAATAATGCCATTGAAAAAAAAATGGGAAATTACCTAAGGATTTACGTCGCAGATGATCTCGGAAACCCCGCTTACGGAGCCCGCATAAAAATTTTTAAAAATGGTAAATTCTGGCAGATGCAGGAACTTACCAATGTTCGGGGCTATAAATCCAAAAGCGAAGATGTTGCCCATTTTGGATTGGGTGAAGTCGACCGGGTAGAAAGGGTTGAAATAGTTTGGCCTAATGGTAAAAAATTCGTGAAGGAAAATGTAAAAGCAAATAGATTGTTAAGGGTAAACCCAAGAAAAGCTAATGAGAATTACGTGCGTGCTGCCTCATCACCAACTTTGTTTACGGAAGTAACTAAAAGCCTGAAGATCGACTACTTCCATAAGGAAAACGAATATGACGATTATTCAAAGGAAATATTACTTCCCCATAAAATGTCAAACTTTGGACCATGCATAGCTGTTGGTGACGTCGATAAAGATGGCCTGGAAGATTTTTATGTGGGAGGAGCCTATGGTTTTGCTGGAGTATTATTTGTTCAACAAGCAGATGGAACCTTCTTACGTTCGAAACAGTATGCCTGGATTGATGACAAGAATCAAGAGGATTTAGGGGCCGAGTTTTTTGACGCCGATAATGATGGAGACCTTGATCTGTACGTGGTAAGTGGGGGAAATGAATTTGAGCCCGGCTCAGAAGAATTGCAGGATCGTTTGTATTTGAATAACGGTAATGGCCAGTTTAAATCGGAGAAAAACCAGCTGCCGAAAATGTATACCAGTGGATCTAGGGTAGTACCTGCAGATTACGATAAAGATGGTGATATGGACTTATTTGTTGGAGGAAGATTGATACCAGGAAGATATCCCTTGCCTGCTAAGAGTTATATACTTCGTAATGAAGGTGGGAAATTCACCGACGTTACCTCCGTACTGGCTCCTGATCTTCTGAAAGCCGGTCTGATTACCTCAGCGGTTTGGACTGATTTTAGTGGAGACGGGAATCTGGATCTAGTCTTAGTTGGCGAATGGACTCCAGTTACACTTTTTGAGAACCAGGATGGAAAGTTTGTGAATGTGACTGCGGAAGCAGGCTTAGCCAATACCACCGGATGGTACTACAGTGTAGTCTCCGAGGATTTTGATAGGGATGGCGATTATGATCTGGTAGCGGGAAATTTAGGTTTGAATTATAAATATCACGCCTCGGAAGATGAACCATTCGAGGTATACAGTCATGATTTCGATTATAACGGGCAAATGGATATTGTTTTGGGCTACCACGAACAGGGAGATTTGGTACCATTACGTGGAAGATCGTGTTCAAGTCAACAAATGCCGATTATTGCGGAGAATTTTCCGACCTTCCATTCTTTTGGAATTGCCAACCTTCAGGATATATATGGCCCGGAAATAGATATTGCATTAAACTATAAAGCCACAACCTTCGCAACCAGTTATATTGAGAATCTAGGAAACGGATCTTTCAAAGTCAAAAACCTACCTAATGAAGCCCAGTTTTCATCGGTTAATAGTATTCTGGTTGAGGATTTTAATTTGGACGGACATAAAGATCTATTGTTATCAGGCAACCTTTTCCCGGTAGAAATTGAGACACCTCGGAACGATGCAGGAGTTGGACTGTACCTGACTGGTGATGGAAATGGAAATTTTTTTCCTATCCCTTTGGTCCAAAGTGGATTCTTCACCCCGAATGACGTAAAGGACATGAAGTCGATAAGAATTGGTCAGGGAGAAGGGCAAAAACAGGTGATTCTGGTGGCGAATAATAATTACCTGTTACAAGCAATTCAATTTGATCCAGGATCACTCAAGGCAAGGAAGGCACAGCTTTCAAACCTGAAATGATGAAATGATCCTGTTGTATTCCATATAATATATAAAATAATTTAGTTGAGATTCAATCTGATTGTGCTAAATTCCACACAGTTTAAATTATGGTGTAACATTCATGTCTAATAAAACTTTATATACTATGAATTTGAATTGTAGAATTACTCCCATAGTGCTTGCCCTTGTATTTGCGACACAGCTGGGATTCGGATTTAATGAATCCGACTCTCAGGACGTGGAGATCCTCTTCTTACAGAAAATACCAACAAGGGACGGTATCGCTCTATCGGCAGCTATTTACAAACCTGCTGACCAAAAAGAAGCCCTCCCCGCTATTATGACTCTGACGCCGTACACGGCCGATGATTATCATGACAAGGGGCTGTTTTTTGCGCGCAATGGATACGTATTGGTCACTGTGGATGTCAGGGGACGTGGCGATTCTGAAGGTACGTACGAACCCTGGGTGCCCGATGGGAAAGACGGTTACGATGCGGTGGAGTGGATAGCGTCACAACCCTGGTGCAATGGACAAGTAGGCATGATGGGAGGATCGTACAGAGGAATGACCCAGTGGCTCACGCACAAAGAATTGCCTCCAAGTTTAAAAACCATAATTCCTACCGCTTCGGCGGCTCCGGGACTGGATTTCCCTAAATACAACGGTATATTCTACTCCTACATCACAAAATGGCTAGCCTTTACTTTAGGAAATACCGGTAATAACAACGTATTTCGTTCGGATCATTGGGTAAAGGTAAAGTTTGCGAAGATGTACGAAGAACATATCCCTTTTTCCCAACTGGATAGTTTAACGGGCATTGATGGCAGAGCTTTTCAAACTTGGATCCAGCATCCGGCTTTTGATGATTTCTGGAAATCCATTCTTCCCTCAAAAAATGAATATAAAAAAATGAACATCCCTGTACTAACTATAACCGGTCATTATGATAGTGATCAGGTGGGGGCTCTCCATTACTATGACCAATACATGACTTATGCCAGTGATAAAGCTAAATCCAATCACTTTCTGCTGATGGGACCCTGGACTCACGGCGGAACAAGGAGACCAACTGTCAAGGTCGGCCCATTTGAATTTGGTGAGAACTCGGTTGTCGACATACTCCAACTACACCGCGAATGGTTCGACTGGATCTTGAAGGACGGAGAAA
>Ga0209501_10005650_pt1 | contig 11488 bp, 5 predicted proteins | sample ArcticOcean_MG_C_4_FD_187434 | JGI IMG/M metagenome (GOLD analysis project Ga0209501, IMG submission 187434) | Marine microbial communities from western Arctic Ocean - ArcticOcean_MG_CB4_134 (SPAdes) (version 2) | ecosystem: Environmental > Aquatic > Marine > Oceanic | place: Arctic Ocean...
TCCACACGTTTGCCCAACAGGTTCTGACGGAACCGGCCTTGCTTGCCGCGAAGCAGGTCCGAAAGGGACTTGAGCTTGTGGTTGTGGCTTCCGGAGATTGCTCGGCCACGACGTCCATTGTCGATGAGGGCGTCGACCGCCTCCTGGAGCATGCGCTTTTCGTTTCGAATGATGATCTCCGGCGCTTCCAACTCAAGCAGACGCTTGAGTCGGTTGTTCCGGTTGATTACCCGACGATACAGGTCATTTAGGTCACTGGTGGCGAACCGTCCGCCGTCCAGCTGAACCATCGGTCGAAGGTCAGGAGGAAGCACGGGCAGCGCAGACAGAACCATCCACTCAGGGAGGTTCGTACTCTTGCGGAAGGCCTCTACCAGGCGAAGTCGCTTGACCGCCTTCTTCCTACGCTGGCCTGAAGTGGAGTGCATCTCCATCGCCAGGAACTCTCGCTCTGCGTCCAGGTCCAGGTTCTTCAGGATGTTCAGGATTGCCTCAGCACCCATTCCGGACTTGAAGAGGTTGCCGTACTTGTCGGAGAGTTCCCGTTGTCGGGCTTCTACCATAAGCTTCATCGGCTGGATTTCGTGGAGGTCATCCAACTGTGTCTGGAAAGCTTCCTCCAGCATCGTCTCACGTTCAGCCAGCGTTGCGCCGGTTGCCGCAGCAGGTTCGGCTTCCTGCTCTTCGGCAGGTTCAGCGTCTGTGGACTTGGCATCGGATTCAGTTGGTTCAGCGGACTCGGCAGCTTCTGCGGCTTCGGCTTCCTGAGCCTCGGCACGTTCGCGCAACATCCTTATGCCATCGTTGTGCTGGTCTTCCAGGTCCTGGATGGCCTGGTCTCTGGCGGCCGTATCTACTTCAATGATGATGTACTGAGCAAAGTAGAGCACTCGTTCCAGGTTTCTGGGCGAGAGGTCCAGCAGGAGGCCAAGACGACTGGGTATGCCCTTGGAGAACCAAATGTGGGCAACCGGGGCAGCCAGTTCAATGGTGCCCATGCGTTCACGGCGGACCTTGGCCCTGGTGACTTCTACACCGCATCGCTCGCACTTGATACCCTTGAACCGGATTTTCTTGTATTTACCGCAGGCGCACTCCCAGTCCTTGGTAGGACCAAAGATGCGCTCGCAGAAAAGGCCGTCGCGTTCTGGGCGTAATGTTCGATAGTTAATGGTCTCCGGCTTGGTGACCTCGCCGTATGACCATGCCCGGATTTGCTCCGGCGACGCCAATGAGATCCGTATTGCGTTGAACTCCGCGCCGCTCTGTGCCATCCGTTCACACTCCCTTCAAAATGCCAATCGATTTATGCGTAATCGCTTGTGGCTTCCCTTCCCCTAAAGGAAGAGTGGTTAATTCTCTTCGTTCTGCTCTTCGGGTTCGTCAAAGACCTCAGGCTCCCCTGCCGCAGGTGTTTCTGAACTGTCAGCGGCCTCTACGACGGGCGGATCCAACTCTGCAATGATGGCAGCGATGTCCGAATCGTCGACCTCATCGCTGAGTACGTCACCCAACGGTGGGTGGTGGAGCGACTCCTCAAGGTCAAACCCTTCCTCGTCGCTGAGAAGCTCCATTGAGAGCCCGAGTGCCTGCATCTCTTTCAGGAGGACCTGGAAGGACTCAGGGATTCCAGGGTGTATTACGTCTTCACCCTTGACGATGGCTTCATAGGTCTTCTGCCGTCCTACCACGTCGTCGGACTTCACGGTGAGCATTTCCTGGAGGTTATACGCGAAGCTGTACGCCTCAAGCGCCCATACTTCCATCTCACCAAATCGCTGGCCACCAAACTGAGCCTTACCACCCAACGGCTGCTGAGTAATCAAGGAGTAGGGGCCTGTTGACCTGGCGTGAATCTTGTCCTCAACCAGGTGGATGAGTTTCATGATGTATATGTAGCCAACCGTGACGGGCTGGGCGAATTCCTCACCGGTACGGCCATCCCGCAAGGTCATCTTGCCAAGGATGGGAGGGGTCATGGCATGTTCACGACTCAGCCGTTTGGCCTCTTTTTGAATCTCGGAGTATTCCATACCAGACGGATCCACTCCAGCTTCGTACTTCAGCCAAATTTCCATGCAGGCGACCCTTGCCTGACCGTGGACCTTCTCGTCAAATAGGTCGTCGGGTTCGTAGCCTTTATCTCGAATCCAGCTGTAGACCGTATCCCAGTCAATCTCGGGGCTTTCCGGGTCGTGCCAGTTCACAGCGCCGGAGGTCTGAATCATCCAGACCCTACCCAACCCGTCCTCGATGTCGGCGTCTGTGGCTCCATCGAATACGGGGCTGACTGCGCGGAAGCCCATGAAGTTGGCAACCCAGCCAAGGTGGGTCTCCAGCACCTGTCCCAGGTTCATGCGGGAAGGTACGCCAATGGGGTTCAGGACTATCTGGGCTGGCGTGCCGTTCTCCAGGTAAGGCATGTCTTCTACCGGCAGTACGCGGGATACAACTCCCTTATTGCCGTGCCGCCCGGCCATCTTGTCGCCGACGGTCAGCTTACGAGTCTGGGCAATCCAGACCCTGACCATGCGGTTCACACCCGGTGAAAGTTCTTCTTTGTTCTCCCTGTCTGATACTCGAACGTCAATGATCTTCCCGCGCTCCCCGTGGGGTACGCGCAGGGACGTGTCTTTCACATCACGGGCCTTCTCACCAAAGATTGCTCTCAGGAGCTTCTCTTCGGCTGTCAGCTCTGTCTCACCCTTTGGCGTGATCTTACCCACCAGGATGTCTCCAGGGCCGACTTCGGCGCCGACTCGGATGACGCCTTCTTCGTCCAAGTCGCGGAGGGTTTCTTCACCGATATTCGGGATGTCTCGAGTGATCTCTTCATCGCCCAGCTTGGTCTGTCTGGCTTCACACTCGTACTTCTCAATATGGATGGAAGTGAACTTGTCGTCTTGAATGAGCGCCTCACCAATGATGATGGCGTCCTCATAGTTGTAGCCTTCCCAACTCATGAAGGCCACCAGCACGTTGTGACCAAGGGCGAGAACGCCTTGGTCTGTGGAAGATGAGTCCGCAAGTGGGTCGCCTACGTTGACCTTCTGGCCAACAGTGACCGCAGGACGTTGGTTGACGCAGGTGCTTTGGTTACTGCGAAGGAACTTCACCAGGTTATAGCGGGCTTCATTCTTGTCCTTGTCTGTGACAATGACTTCGTTACCGCTCACGCCGGTCACGGTTCCCTCCGTTAGGGACAACACCACCTGGCCGCTATCCAGGGCCACACGTCCTTCCATACCGGTGCCTACCAATGGCGCCTCTGGCTTCAAGAGCGGGACTGCCTGGCGTTGCATGTTGGAACCCATCAACGCACGGTTGGCGTCGTCATGCTCCAGGAACGGGATGAGCGAAGTGGAAACACTGACGATCTGCATCGGCGAGATGTCCATGAGTTCCAGTTCTTCAATTGGCTGAATCGTCGGTAGTGAGTTTGTTCGAGTCTCTACCTTGTCGGGGATGAACTGCCCCTTGGCGTCCAGCGGGATGTTCGCCTGGGCGATGACGTGAATCTCTTCATCATCGGCCTGCATGGATAGGATGTCTTCAGGTTTGCCAGTGACAAAGGGACGCAACGCCACTTGCTGAGCAGGCATCGTTTGAAGCTGTTCCCAAATCTTCTTGGTTATTGTCTTGCCAGCTTTGACAAGAGGTTTTCCATCGCTGCCGGGAAGGTCAGTCCAGACGGCTCGACCCACCAAGTCCTGATCGGAGGAGGGCAACTCCCTCAACACTCTCCGGTATGGCGTCTCAATAAAGCCGTACTCATTGATGTGTCCGTACGTAGCCATTGAACCCAGCAGGCCAATGTTCGGGCCTTCAGGGGTCTCAATAGGACAGATACGCCCGTAATGGGAGTTGTGCACGTCTCGTACTTCGAATCCGGCGCGCTCTCGTGAGAGGCCACCGGGTCCTAGCGCTGAGAGACGACGCTTATGAGTCAACTCTGCCAGCGGGTTGGTCTGGTCCATGAACTGGGAGAGCTGGGAGCCACCGAAGAACTCTCTTACAGCAGCCACCACCGGGCGAATGTTCACCAGCGCGGCAGGTGTGACGTTCTCTGGCTCAATGATGGTCATACGTTCTTTAATGACGCGCTCCATGCGTAGGATGCCCACGCGGAGCTGGTTCTGGATCAACTCACCCACTGCTCGTACACGTCGGCTGCCCAGGTGATCGATGTCGTCAGGCTTACCCTGGCCGTTGCTGATGCGGATCATCTCCTTGATGACCGCTACCAGGTCTTCCTTTGTCAGGGTGCGCACTTCCGTAGGGCTAGGGGAACCGAGGCGGCGGTTGAGCTTGAAGCGTCCAACCTTGCCCAGGTCATAGCGACGTGGGTTAAAGAAGAGGCTATCGAGGAGTGCGTTGGCGTTCTCAACGTTCGCGGGCTCGCCCGGTCGCAATCTGCGATAGAAATCCAGCCGTGCACCGGCCAGAATCTGTGCGCCCTCTTTGTCGTAGGGGTCGCCGGGTCGAACAAGCTCCCAGAGCGATGTCAGGTCAGATTCTTTGATGTTGTCCAATTTGTCGAAGTCCACCGGGTCCTTGTCCATCGTCGCAGCGATGTACTGGTGGTCAGGGTTGTTGTCCACATCTTCGAACAATGCGTTGATCTCGTGGTCTCGTACATAACCCAACGCCCGCAGCAGGGTGGTGACGGGAGCTTTACGCTTCCGGTCAACCTTCACGGATAGGAGGTCACGTGCCCCGGTCTCAAACTCCAACCAAGCCCCGCGATAGGGGATAATCTTTGTTGAGCAAACACCTCGGCCAGTGCCGGAGTCCACATCAAGGGTGAAGTAGGCGCCGGGGGAGCGAACCAGCTGGCTCACAACCACACGCTCTGCACCGTTGATGATGAATGTCCCGTGAGGCGTCATGATTGGGATATCACCAAAGAAGAGCATCTGCTCCTTGATCTCTCCGGTCTCTTTCACCTTGAGCTGTCCGGTGACGTAGAGCGGAGCGGAGTAGGTGATCTCTTTCTCTCGGCACTCCCACATGTTGTACTTGGGTTCCCTGAAAGCATGATCAAGAAAGCTCAAATCAAAACGGTTCCCTGTGAAGTCATCAATCGGTGAGATTTCCTGTAGGAGGACTTGGATGCCTTCTGTTTTGAACCAATCAAAAGATTCCAACTGAATCTGGATCAGGTTAGGGACTTCAATGACTTTGGGTATGCTGGCATAGGTCTTTGAAGGGATGATGGGGACGTTGTTGCGGGACGAGGCGGCTAGGGTCATATAGCTTACGCTCCTTCACAGCGAGTCCTTTGACGTGACCATTGAGGCATGGGTTCTACGGAAGACAGACCTTGAGGACGGTGGTGCATTTCCGGTGAAGCTGAGTGTTTACTGAGGACATAACTCTACGAGTAGGTTACTATACGGGGATTCCCCGGGGCTGTCAAGGGATTTTCTGATTAATTGCCATAATAGGGTTTACATTTGAAAAGCTCGATGCTAGAATCGCGTCCGAATAAGCTAGTTTGAATCGATGGTTCAACTAGCTCCAAATGAGTCCCTGTGACACCACGATGGGGTAAACGGCAGCCTCAATGCCGGTCCGTCAGTCGCTGGGAGGTAGATACGTGAGCGTTCGAGTTATCGGCGGTGAATCCAAAGGCAGATTATTGAAGTCCCCTACAGGACAGAAGACTCGGCCTACGTCCAATTTAGTTCGCTCCGCAATCTTCTCCATGCTTGAACCATACCTTGACGCTGCCAGAGTTCTGGACCTGTTTTCCGGCACCGGTGCGTTGGGCGTTGAAGCGCTGAGCCGCGGTGCGGAGTGGGTTGATTTCTTTGAGAGTGACGCCCGGCAATGCTCCGCGATCAAGGAGAACCTAAAATCACTGGATTATGACTCTTTTGGGGCAGTGCACCGGGCTCCGGCCGAACGTGCGAAAACCATGTTGGATGGGTCGTACGACGTCATCCTGCTGGACCCGCCCTATTCCTACGATAAATTAGAAACGCTTTTGGTGGAAATAGGCGAGTCCTCGCTTTCCCATTCAGGGAGCGTGGTTGCTGTTGAACATTCCCGAAGGCAGGACCTTCCCCCTGAGCCGGACGGCCTTAGACTTATCAAGCAACGCAGATACGGAGAGACGATGGTAACGGTTTACCAACAGGGGGGCGAGTAATGGCCACTGCTCTTTATCCTGGAACTTTTGACCCCATCACCAACGGGCATTTGGATGTGGTGAAACGCGCCGCACAGCTCTTCGATAAAGTCGTGGTGGCTGTGTATGCGGGCTCTTTGAAGTCAGTGATGTTCTCCACGGAGGAGCGAGTAGCGTTGTGCAAAGAGGCATTGGCCTCTACTCCCAATGCAGAGATTGTAGAGTTCTCCGGGCTTGTGGTCTCCTTTGCGGAGTCCATTGGCGCGGAAGTGATGATGCGTGGACTCAGGGCTGGCGCCGACTTTGAAAACGAATTTGATATGGCTTTAATGAACAAGAAGCTGGCACCCCAAATAGAGACCGTCTTCTTGATGACCGCAATGGAATGGCAATTCTTGAGTTCGACCCGGATTAAAGAGGTAGCCGCGCTTGGCGCTGATGTAACTGGCCTCGTACCGCCGCACGTGGTCAAAGCCCTTCAGGCCAAGCTGCACTAAATGTGACCCCCCTGGGTCAGTAGATAAAAGGAGGCATGATGGATCTGTTGAATTTGGTAGACAAATTGGAAACCCTGGCCACTACAAGCGGGAAGGTTCCCGGCACCCGCAAGATCCTGGTTGACCAGGAGAAGGCTCTGGAACTGGTTGATCAGATGCGCCTTGGGATTCCCAAGGACATCCAGGAGGCCGATGAGGTGATGGCGCGACGTGAGGCCATCATCAACCAGTCATTGCTGGATGCACGACGCATCAAGAGTTCAGCAGAAGACGAGGGCCGAACCAAGGTGAACGAGAGTGAGATCGTCGCCGAAGCTCAGGCACAGGCAGACGAGATGCTTGCAGAGGCCAAACAGCGTGCAGACGCTCTGGTGCAGGACGCCCAGAAGAAGGCTCACCAGACAATGCAAGAAGCTCAGAGCTTTGCTGACAACCGCGTGGAAGAGGCCAACCGTTACTCGCAGGAGACGCTCTACAACCTGGAACAGCATCTTTCCATCGTGCTGAACAGCGTCCGTCGTGGCCTGGATAGCCTGGAAGGTCAGCCTCTCGTTTCTCAAGAAGCACAAACAGCATAAGTACCAGAGGGGCTGTTACCAAACGGACAGCCCCTCTGGACGAACCCACTAGTGAGAGCCCTGACATCGACGGCGCGATGGGAGGGCTAGTTTGATGTGTGCCCAAAGTGCTGTGACGCAATACGGTTGACAAACCTGGCACGTCCTGTAGGATGAAGTAGTTATGAATAACATAATGCACTACCAGTTTACAGAGAAATTTTATTACTTTACCGGCATATTTACCGGCAGGGGTGGCATTGCGTAGTCCCTAGAGAACCAAGAGTTTTGACGCTGAACCCCCGCCGAGAATTGGACGGGGGTTTTTTGTTGGGCTTTAGGCCAGATGCACAAGCACCCCGATCAATGAGGATGTGAGGTTATGGAAAAACAACAGTACAGGACGTGAACGTCGTGAGCACATCGGCCCTGGTCAGCCCCAATAGTCTTGCAGAGGAATCTCCCATCACACAGGAGATAGCTGAACACGTGGTGCATGGTCGCGATCAGGTCAAAGCCATCATGGACGGCACGGACCCAAGGTTGCTCATGATCGTTGGCCCATGCTCCATCCATGATGAGACTGCGGCGCTGGAATACGCTGAACGGTTAGTCGCACTCTCCGCCAAGGTGAGTGACCGGATCATGGTGGTCATGCGCGTGTACTTTGAGAAGCCTCGTACCACCGTTGGTTGGAAGGGTTTCGTCTACGACCCCAACCTCGACGACACATTCGATATTGGTTCCGGGCTGTCACGAGCGCGGGCGCTGCTCACCAGACTTGGTGATATGGGCGTCTATGCGGCCACGGAGTTCCTTGACCCCATCGTGCCGCAGTATCTTGCGGACCTGGTGACGTGGGCGGCCATCGGGGCACGTACCATAGAGAGCCAGACGCATCGACAGATGGCCAGCGGCCTGAGCATGCCCGTGGGGTTCAAGAACAGCACTGACGGTGCCGTCCAACCCGCTGTGGACGCCATGGTGTCAGCGCGGTCGCCTCACGCATTCCTTGGCATCGATCATTCTGGACAAACCTGCATCGTACAGACCAAGGGCAACCCCCTGGGGCACCTTGTTCTACGCGGCGGCAACACGGGCTCCAACTTCAGTGCTGAGGCCATCGCATTGGCTGCTGCGCGTTTGGAAAAGGCTGATGCCAGACCGCAGATCCTGGTCGACTGCAGCCACGGCAACTCCGATAAGGACTATGCCAAGCAGGCCATTGCCTTCCGCGACGCGGTTGAGCAGCGTGCAGCAGGCACCACGAACATGATTGGCTGCATGATGGAAAGCCACTTAAACCCCGGTAAACAGGCGCTCAGCGGTGATACTTCTAAGCTGGAATACGGCGTTTCCATCACAGATGCGTGCATCGGTTGGGACGAGACGGACTCGCTGTTGACCTGGGCCTACGACACCATGGGCAAATAGCCCCGCCTTCCGCCCGGGCTTTAGTTCCCAGAACATGCCAGTCCAGGGTTGAGCCCTGGTTGAAGACTGTGGCCATGTTCTGATAACCTCACCTTAGGTAACCGCAGGAACGTGGGTCCAGGGCATCGCCCTGGCCTAAACCACAGGTGGGGGACGGCATGACAGATATAGCATCCGATGTTCAGCAAGGGAAACTGCCAGTAGAAGAGACACCACTTCTGGTGCTCCTTGATGGCCACGCCATGGTCCACCGGGCCTTCCACGCCATCCAGAACCCCTTAACCCTGAGACGTACCGGCGAAGAAGTCAGAGGCGTCTACGGGTTCACACAGATGCTCCTCAAGGCGATCGATACCCTGAAGCCCACTCACTTAATTTTGACTTTCGACATGCCGGGGCCGACGTTTCGGCACGATATGTTCGACGAGTACAAAGCTCAGCGACCCAGCATGTCCGATGAGCTGAGAGGCCAGTTCCCCCACATCCGTCGACTGCTCGAGGCGTTCCACGTCCCTATCTTTGAGTTGTCGAAGTATGAAGCAGACGACCTGCTCGGCACGTTGTCAATCCAAGCTCGCGACAAAGAAGTGGACACGGTCATCATCACGGGAGACACAGATACGCTTCAGCTGGTCGGGCCCCACGTGCATGTGCTGTTACAGTACTCGACGCAGAAACAGACCCTATACGGCGAACCAGAGGTCGGCGAGCGTTACGGTGGAATCACTCCAAGACAGGTCATCGACCTGAAAGCGTTGTGCGGAGATACGTCCGATAACATTCCTGGCATCCCGAGCGTAGGGCCGAAGACGGCCATCAAACTCCTTCTTCAATACGATAGCGTCCAGGGTATTTACGACCATTTGGATGAGCTACCCGCCAAGCAGCAAGCACTCTTTGAGGAACATCGTGAGAGGGTATTCAAAGGCCTCACTCTGGTGACCATCGTGCGGGATGCGCCTGTTGAGTTGAGCATGGACAACAGCAAGTGGGGACAGTACGACCGCTCAGAGGTTGTTGAGGTACTCAAGGATCTGGAGTTCTTCAGCACTATCACCAAGATTCCTCCGGGTGCCAACGATGGCACCGAGCAAGATACTGCGCTCCAACCTAGCTTGATGCCGGCCCCTGCAGGCGACGCAGTGGACACCAACTACAAGACCGTCAGCGATGCCAAGGCGTTGGATGCGTTGGTCAAAGAACTCGCTTCGTCCAAAGGCTTTGCCTTCGATACGGAGACCATGCCGATAGGTGAGGATGTGAAGGGCGTTCAACCCATGCGCTCTGGCTTGGTCGGGCTGTCATTCTCCACAGAGAAGGGCAAGGCCTGGTATGTACCCGTGGGCCACGCGGAGGGCACACAGTTGGCCTGGGAACAGGTGCTGGGAAAACTCCGGCCAGTGCTGGAAGACCCCAACGTCCCCAAGGCTGCGCATAACGCCAACTATGACCTTACCATGCTGGGCACGAACGGCATGACCATACAAGGTTTTGCCTTTGATACGATGCTTGCCGCCCACCTGCTGGGGCATAAGGCCATCGGCCTGAAGAACATGACGTTAGACCTCATGGGCATCGAGATGACGCCCATCGCAGACCTCATCGGTACCGGACGCAAGATGACCACCATGGATCAGGTTTCTATTGAGCAAGTCTCCCCCTACGCCAGCGCGGACGCCGATATGACGTTCAGGCTCTGGGGCATGCTTGAGGAGCGACTTGAGACCGAAGGCCTGTTAGAGCTGTTCACCAAGGTGGAAGTGCTGCTGACCCCCATCATCGTGCAGATGCAAATTACGGGTATCGCGCTGGACGTAGACCTCATGGAAACGATGGCTGTCTCCCTGGGCGAGCGGATAGGCACACTCGAGCAGGAATCGTACGATTCCCTTGGCCACACCTTCAACCTCGCCTCTCCCAAGCAACTGGGCGAGGTGCTTTTTGATGAGTTGAAGTTGGGTGAGATGGCAGGGATAGGTAAGCCGAAGAAGACAAAGACGGGCGGCTACTCAACCGATGCCTCTGCCCTGGAATCCCTGAGCGGTGCGCATCCCCTGGTGGATTTGGTGTTGGAGTACAGGCAGCTCAGCAAGCTCAAGTCGACGTACGTAGACGCGCTGCCGACGCTGGTGAACCCACGAACAGGGAAGCTGCACACCACGTACAATCAGGCAGGTTCTGTGACGGGTCGATTCTCGTCAAACGACCCCAACCTCCAGAACATCCCGATACGCACGGACCTTGGCAGGCAGATACGCGTGGCCTTCCATCCGAGCGAGGAGGGTTGGCTACTCCTGGCGGCCGACTACTCGCAGATCGAGCTTCGAGTGCTGGCCCACCTGTCGGAAGACCCTGGGCTGCTGGAAGCCTTCCGCAGCGATCAGGATATCCATGCCGCCACGGCTTCACAGGTCTACGGTGTTGAGCTTGACCAGGTAACGCCGGACATGCGACGCATCGCCAAGGTGTTGAACTTTGGCATAATCTACGGCCTCAGCGCCTTCGGCATCGCCCAACAGACGGAGCTGTCCATGGAAGAGGGGCGTGACTTTATTGAGAGCTACCTGGGCCGCTACCCCAAGGTGAAGGACTACATAGAGAACACCAAGCAGATGGCGCGTGATCAGGGGTACGTGCAGACGCTGCTGGGACGCAGGCGCTATACACCGGAGATCACCTCAAGCAACCTGCAGATACGCCAGGCCACCGAGCGTGAGGCCATCAACATGCCCGTCCAGGGAACCGCCGCCGAAGCCCTGAAGCTGGCCATGCTGGGCATCGACCGTCGCATGACCGACGAGGGGTTCAAGAGCCACCTGCTCCTGCAAGTGCACGACGAGCTTATCTTCGAGACGCCGACCGACGAG
>Ga0209501_10005651_pt1 | contig 11485 bp, 10 predicted proteins | sample ArcticOcean_MG_C_4_FD_187434 | JGI IMG/M metagenome (GOLD analysis project Ga0209501, IMG submission 187434) | Marine microbial communities from western Arctic Ocean - ArcticOcean_MG_CB4_134 (SPAdes) (version 2) | ecosystem: Environmental > Aquatic > Marine > Oceanic | place: Arctic Ocean...
GGAGAGATTTTATTCAAGCTAATGCACTCAATGTAGAAAACTTAGATTTTTAACCGCTATAGGAATTTATACGAATTTGAAATTAAAATTCCGGCTACATTATGAGGTGAGTTCTCGGTTAACCGAGAAATTATGAATTTAATAAGAGATAAAAAAATATTAGCTAAAAAGATTAAAAAAGGAACATATTATGATTTATTCAAAGTATATGATGCAATCAAACTTAATCGATGGTGAATGGGTTGCTGCAGATAGTGGCGGAACCCTTAATGTTGTAAATCCAGCTACCGGTGAGTCGATTGGGACTGTTCCTGCCTGCACCAGTAAAGAGACTGCACGCGCAATAGAAGCGGCGCGTAGAGCCTTCCCAGCTTTTTCAACAATGCCATTGCTTGAAAGAGTGGGCCTTTTATGGAAGTTACATGATGCTCTTCTGGACAATCAAAAATCCCTAGCTGAGTTACTTACCGTAGAGCAAGGAAAGCCGATAGCGGAAGCTACAGGAGAAATAGTCATTGGGGCAGCATATATTCGTTGGTTTGCTGAAGAGATAAGAAGAACTAAGGGTGAAATTGTACCAGCCGCTGCACCAGACCGTCGTATACTTGTAACAAAGCATCCGGTCGGAGTTGTTGGTTTGATAACACCTTGGAATTTCCCGTCTTCAATGTTGGCACGTAAAATTGGACCAGCTCTAGCGGTGGGGTGTACAATAGTTGCAAAACCCGCATCTGCTACGCCCTATTCCGGTTTGGCTTGGGGTGCATTATGTGAAGAGGTGGGTTTTCCAAAGGGCGTAGTGAATATCTTGACCGGACCTGCAGGAGAAATAGGGTCAACTATTATGAGTAGTCCAGTGGTAAGGAAGGTGACTTTTACCGGATCTACTGAGGTCGGAAAAAAACTGATTAGGCAAGCAGCTGATACGGTTAAAAAAGTTAGTATGGAGTTAGGTGGGAACGCACCGTTTATAGTATTTAATGATGCAGATCTTGATAAGGCTGTTGACGGTGCGATTGTTTCTAAGTTTAGAAATTCCGGTCAAACATGCGTTTGCGCTAACAGAATATATGTGCAGTCTGGCGTTTACGAAAGTTTCGTATCAAAGTTTAAGACCGCGACCGCTAAAATGAAAGTGGGAGATGGTAGGGAAAGCGGTGTTGAACAGGGGCCGTTAATAGATATGTCAGCGGTAGAAAAGGTGGAAGAGCTCCTAAGCGATGCTATTGAGAAAGGTGCAAAAGTCATCTTGGGTGGTAAAAGGCATGAAAGAGGAGAGAGTTTTTTTGAACCTACAATAGTTACAGAAGCGGATCAGTCTATGAGGTTTGCCAAGGAAGAAATTTTTGGACCTTTGGCACCAGTGTTTAAATTTGAAACAGAAGACGAAGTTATTTCAAAGGCAAATGATACTGATTTCGGGCTTTGCTCTTATGCGTATACTCGTGATGTTGGCCGTATAATGAGGTTAAACTCTAAACTCGAATATGGAATGATTGGGATTAACTCTGGCTTGATTACGACAGTTGAGGCACCGTTCGGTGGCGTGAAGGAAAGTGGCTTAGGTAAGGAAGGGGGCAGTCAGGGGTTAGAAGATTATCTGGATACAAAATACACTGCTCTAGATTTTTAAAGTAAAAACTTTTGGTTAAAACTTAAAAATTTGAGGAGGATGTTAGATTGATTATCGTTGATAACCTTCAATATGCTAATTGGTCAGAAAAAATTTTTCAGGAAATGCGTATAGGTGGCGTCAGCGCGATTCATGTTACTATTGCTTATCACGAAAATTTTAGGGAAGCGGTTCTTAACCTTGAAAAATGGAATGCTTGGTTTGAAAGGTTTCCCCAATTAATAATGAAAGGTAAAAAATCAGAAGACATTAAATTAGCCCAAGAGTTGTATAAAACAGCTATTTTTTTCGGCTTCCAAAACCCTAGCCCAATTGAAGATGACATAGGTCTGTTGGAAGTATTTTATCAATTAGGTGTAAGATTTATGCAGTTAAGCTATAATAACCAGTCCTTATTGGCGACAGGATGTTATGAAAATGAGGACACTGGCTTAACGCGCTTTGGGATTCAGGCCGTAAAAGAAATGAATAGGCTGGGAATGGTCATTGATATGAGTCATTCTGGAGAGCGCTCTACTTTAGAAGCAATTCAGTATTCTGATAGGCCTATCGCGATCACCCACGCGAATCCATACAACTGGCACCCGGCATTAAGAAATAAATCCCATAAAGTTATGAAGGAGCTGACATTGGCAAATGGAATGCTTGGATTCTCATTATACCCTCATCATCTAAGGGAGGGCACCGATTGTACACTTAAAAGCTTTTGCGAGATGATATCCGAAGCCGCAATAGAATATGGTGCAGAGCATTTAGGGATAGGATCAGACCTTTGCCAAGATCAACCTGATAGCATAGTGACCTGGATGAGAACCGGTAGATGGTCTAAAGAGATTGACTATGGAGAGGGATCTGCTGAAAATCCTGGATTTCCCGCCCAGCCTGATTGGTTTAAGGATAATACGGATTTCGGCAACCTTACTGAGGGGTTAAGTAAGGTTGGTTTTTCACCGACTGAAGTAAAAGGCATTATGGGCGAAAATTGGTTAAAGTTTTATAAGAGCTCTTTTGGTGAGTTTAAGAATGAACAAAATCTTTAGGAATGAAGTCCCCCTAAGAGAACCACGGGCAGTCATGAAACTTGATAGAATGGGATCTATGTTTCCCACTCGTATGTCCTTTATGAGAACGTTACTTAGGCAGTTATCTAAAAAAAGGGCACTCATTAATAGAGCAGTTTGGGAAATTGACGAAGATGGATTTGGACATGCTGTTTATACTATAAATATTGATGATCGAATGTACTCACTTGTTGCTTTTACAAATTACTTAAATCCCGAAGATCGAACAGATCGTGTAATAGCAGAAGCTTGGGATTCATCGTATGTTTTATATGATGGAGTACCAGAAATTGGAGATATAGTTCGTCTAAATGAAACTGTTCCTCGGCAGGAGTTAGGGCGTTTTACAATTAATGAGCTAGTTTTGAGCAGAGCTAATAAGTCACTGAGGTTGTTTTCACATGTGGTAGAGGCCCTGAAAAAAGGTAATCAGCCAGATAAAAAAATGGTAAAAGACATTGGTTATTTAATGCGTACGACAGCGGTTTATGGAAATGGAAAATTTGGTATTGCTGATAGAAATAAGTTGATTGATAGAGATATTTTGTCAGGCCCTTTTATGGCAGAAATGCTTACTGTGTGGCTGATAAGGGGGTTTACGCACGACTTAGTAGAGCATTTGGGAGGCTCTAAGCTTGATAGAAATATTAAGAGTTATTTAGGGGTTGGAAATGCCACAGGACTTGGAATGGCTCCGTTTTTAGTGTCTCATCCTGAGTTATTAAGCAACTGGATGATGGCTCGTGAAACTGGTTTAACGAGGGTTAGAGCTCTGCAGAGTTTAACACAAAGGCAATTGTTGCGGATTACGCAGTTAGCAGACCGGGTAGTGATCCACTTAGATGAATGGCAGGTCACAGACGAGCAATATCAAAGGCGTATTAAATCTTTAAGAATAGAGTGGAAAAAAGTATACGAAAACCTAGAATTCTTAGTTGCCGAAGATCAACCAATCCACAGTTTAGTCAAATTTTCAGAGCAGTTCAGTCTTGATTGCCAGGAGCTTGTGGTGGCGTTTGTCTTGGAACCATTCGGGGATTTAATAGATGGTTTAACATGCTGTATGACGTCTGGAGAACCTATGCCTTTAAATCCAAAAATGAGTATAAAAGAGTTGGAAGTTCTGATCGAAGAAAGGTTTGGTTGGGCAATCGAGTTTGATTTTAACTTAAGAAGTGAAACTGCACAATTTTGGTATGTGAGCGAAGAAAAGTTGGAGCCCAGATTAGGCTTAAGGTATGAAGAGCAAGGTGGCGAGCTGGAAAGTCCTTTAGACATTGCTCGGCAGGTTAAATTATTGCGATCAGATTTAACTGATAATTTTGCAAATGTAGGTGAGTTTTTACGGAAATTCCCTGCACACCGCTCAGTATTGCGCAGAATACAAATAATGGACTCTTATCCTTACTCTGAAATTCAGGATAATATGATAAGTGAAAACTGTCGCCCTATAGATATGTTGCGCTGTAAATTGGCATACTTTGGAGCCGCTAAATTTGACCCTAAATCTGACCGGTGGGTTCGAGTTACTTTAGCGCAGGGCGCCCCACTTTTTAATGAGCTGGACGGCCGAGATGATTGGTGGCTTCCCGTTTTTGCAGCATGAGAAAAGATATAGATTATATTTCTAACTGGATAGAGACCTTTATTGATAAGGAGGGAACCTGGCCAGTTGTGGCTTGCTCAATCAATGAGATGAAGGCCTTAATCTCAAAGGCCTGTATAGGAAGAGGTCTTCCAAGTGGGCATGCTTACGAAATGGCATCCTTGGCATCTGGACTGATGGCTGATCAAGTCATGATGGGGTTTTTTATTGGAGCTTTATACGATTCTTATGAAAAACCCGTAATACATTCTGATAATAAAACCCTTACTATTGATCACGCTAGGTTTGTTATTAGCGGTCCTATGGCCGTTGATGCACTGATTAGTGGGGCGGAAAGAGTTAATTTAAATAATATGCCTTGGAAAATGTTAATTACGCCACTTCTTATTAACGCAGAAAATACATATAAGTGTTTTCTTTCTTTTGAGATTGTTGATAATTTTTCGGTAATTTTGAGTCACTCTGTTACGAGAGTATTGCCAATTTTAGGCGATCCAAAACCTGTTCCGTTACCAGTAATAGAAGCTTTAGAAGAGTTGGCAAAAAACACTTATGTACCTTCGTCTGATATATCCCGCCGTTTAGGGGCAGGTGCTGGATTAACTGATACAGATTAATATTTTTATTTAACCTGCTTTTATGGTAAGCTTTCCAGGTTCATAGACCCCCATTGTCATATCGGCAGTTATTACCAAATCTGGAAAACGCCACTCAATAAATTTTTGAATTATCATGGACATTTTATCGTTATCTTCTTGAGTGGAAAACCAAATTGTAACATCTATTTTTTCTGACTCAGACGGAATCTCAACATTAAATTTGCCGGTTAAGTCTGCTGGACCAACATAGTTTGAAGGTAAGTCTTCTCCCATAATTGAAAGGATAATATCTGGATGGTCCTCCATACTACAATGAGTTAGACGAATTTCGCTAGAATCTTTTATTGTTTTAAAAATTACTTCTTCGACTTCCTGCATATTAAATACCCCTCTAGAAAAGCTGTTTGATGTTTTTGATAAAATTATGCATGTTGTATTTCTGTTTCGTATTCAAGGCTGCTATGAAACTTATGAAGGTGGTACACGGGGTTATTTGTTTTTTTAACTGGTGAGATTTCTTGGGATAGTTCCAATGCAATCGACGGCATCGTGCTAGCTCTGACGCCGGCAAAGTTCGTACTAAAGGCCCGGTGAATATGTCCACAGAAAATACCTATTAATTGTTTGTGATCCTTTATCACATCGCATAATTCGTCTACTGCCTCCGGTCGATTATATTCATAAAATGGTTGGATATCCGCTGAAACGTCAAAAGGGGGATGATGCATAAACAACACTGTAGGTTTCGCTACAGCTTCGTTTAAGATTCGCCCTAAAGCCTTGAGCTTCGCTTCATTGAAGTCTCCCTTGGGTCCAGATTCTGATAAGGAATCTACGGATATAAGTCTAATTTTAAAGTCGTCGACTGAATAAATCATAAAGTCTTGCTCTCGGGATAGATTCAAATCGTTAGCAAAAGAAGCCATCATACTGCGACTGCCATCCCGGTTTCCTGGCGTTGGGTAGAAAGGTGCTTCTAAACTCTTCAAGATACCTTTGGCCGTAGCATATTCTTCCGGCAGCCCGTTATCAGTAAGGTCGCCGGTATGTATAACAACATCGGGAGTTATACTTAAAGAATTAATATCTTCTACGCATCTTTTAAAAGAGCTTATACGTTTTAATGAGCGATCATTAGATTGATCAGGTGCCAAAATATGGGTATCTGAAATTTGCGCCACCAGCATTTACTGTGCCTTAATCTACGATATGACGAACCGGTGCCTTCTCCATGGTGTATTCGTCCGTTTCCGAATTATAGCTAGATAAAGTGAAACAATGCCAATCTTTGTCATCAAGTTGTGGATAATCTCCACGATAATAGTATCCTGGCCAGCGTGTCTCTTTTCTATACATTGTATGGTGAGTCACGCATTCAGATGCAATAACTCTATGGTGTAATTCCCAAGCTCTTTGCAGTTGATGAAGACTATCCGCTCCCAGAAATGCTAGGTCTTCTTTTAGCATTTTAAGTAACTCCAAACCACGTACAAGCATTGGCTCGTTGGTCATATAGCGAGTGCCTGCACCACCGACATATTCATCCATTATTTTTTCAAGTCTTTGTAAGCCTGAGAGGGGTATTAAGTAACTCGGTGACACTGTGCCGGCGGTAATTTCGTTACGGCCAATGCGATATGTTTCTAAAGGTTGGTATATAACCTGCTTAAGGTCCTCGTATTCCTTTTCGCTTACTTCAGGTTGGTCAGACCCCAAGTCATTAATGTATTTATTTGCAGCTTTTCCAGCAATTCGGCCCTCAGTGAATGATCCAGATGAAAATTTGTGAGGTGTTCCTCCTAAGGTGTCCCCTGCTCCAAATAACCCTTCCACTGTCATCATTCTGTTATAGCCCCACTGATAGTCGTCAGGTGCGTAGTCCTCGGGTCCACTGGCCCAAGCTCCAGAACATGTGGCATGAGAACCCATTACATATGGTTCAGACATTACGAGCTCAGGATTTGTTTCTTTTGGGTCTATATTATTGGCGGCCCATACTACGGCCTGACCAATTGTCATGCCTAAGAAATTTTCCCAACCAATTGTTTCTTTGTGAGGATCCTTAAATGCCTCCTTAGTTACCATTCGTATTGGGCCTCTCCCAGCTTCTACTTCTTTTAGAAATGCGTGATTGCGTAAGCATGTAGGTACTGGTTCGTGGTTTACATAATCTCCTACCATTTCCTCAATAGAGGCTCTCCATTTGGCTTCATAGGCTTCCCCATAAGCATTTTCAGTAGTAGTTTTTAAGTGAAGAAAATAAGCTCCAACGGGGCCATATCCATCTTTAAAGCGGGTTAGAACAATTCGATTTTCCATTTGGGTCATCTTAGCCCCTGTTAGAATCGGGAGTGCATAAGCAGATGCACTACTCCAGGGAGCATACCACGTTCTTCCCATTCCTTCTCCGGCTGAGTGAGGTTTGAAGATGTGAGAGGCACCGCCCGCAGCTATGATCACTGCTTTTGACCTAAATACATAAAAATCACCTGTACGCACGTTGAAGCCCACTGCTCCTGCAACTCTATTTTTTTTCTTTTTATCCATGAGCAAGTGAGTAACCATAATGCGATTGTAGACTTCTGTGGCTGCTTTGCGGGCGGCCTCCGCGACAATAGGTTTGTAGCTTTCACCATGAATCATGATTTGCCACTTTCCTTCTCGTAGATAGCGGCCAGTCTCGGGATCTTTCATTATCGGAAGGCCCCACTCTTCGAACATATGTACTGATGAGTCAACATGCCTGCCAATATCATAGCCAAGATCTTCTCTGACTAAGCCCATTAGGTCATTGCGTTGGTATCGAACATAATCCTCTGGTGTGTTTTCATCCCACTGCATACCCATGTAACAGTTGATCGCATAAAGTCCTTGCGCCACGGCACCACTTCGCTCGATATTTGCTTTTTCAACAATGACAACTTTTTTATCTCGGCCCCAATATCTTGACTCATAAGCCGCTCCACAACCTCCAAATCCACCGCCAACAACAAGGATATCTGCATCGACGTAGACTGTTTTTCTTCGAGCCATTATAGGACCCCTTCCTTAAATTTTCCTGAGTAAGTTGGAAGCCCACCATCGATTTTTAGGTATTCTGGTTCATGCGCAAGCTCTTGCGAGTCAAAATCTGCTTTACTCGGCAAATCATATTCTGTGACCGCCTTAATTGAACCCCACGGAGTTGTTCTAATGGGAGAGATAAAATTTTTCTCTCGACCGTCACGAAATTTTAGTTTCCAGGAAATTGTACCTTTTTCTTCTTCCCGTAAAACTCTAACACTATGGCCCATTGGAGCAAAATCTGCATAACCTCTAACATCGATGGCATTTTGGGGACATGCTTTTACGCATGCATAGCATTCCCAGCAGAAATTTGGTTCAATGTTTACCGCTCGGCGAGTTACTGGATCAATGTGCATGATATCTGATGGACAAATATCTACGCAGTGTCCGCAGCCATCACAGCTAGTCATATATACAAAAGTGGGCATGGTAAGTTTAACTCCTGTTGAAAGGTCAATAATGAATTAATTAATAATTGTGTGTATGGCGTTTAGCTTTGCCATAAATTTTTGGACTGTCAGCAGGTGGTGGCAAGTTGCGTCGTCCACCATTGGCAATAGCTAGGTTTTTTTGATAAGCAGCGGCAGGTTTAAAAAACATATGGGAAAATTTTGACCAGGGTACCGATCCAAAAAATACGGTAGTACTAAATAAGTAAAGTGCTAAGGTTAATGTTGCCCAGATGCTGTCACTAGCTTGTAGATAGGCCCAGATTAAACCAAGGGTAACACTTACCATAAGTGAGACGACAAATAAGTCGGCACGAACTAATCTAAAAGGGGAGTTTCCTTCAGCAGTTACATCTACCCTTATAAAAAACCAAAACCAGTATCCACCAATGCAAACCATTAAACCACCGATCCACCATAAATTCGGTAAAATCCCTGGAGTTGCTATGTCTGAACTTGAATAACAAAACACCATTATTCCGGTTGTTATTACATATCCAATAAATCCATACATAGTCAAAAGATGCGCAATTTGCCTTTTGGTGCTGCAAAACTCGCCTGATGCTAATACGTCATGAGCGGTAGTTTTAACTATTACTGATATTTTTTCTCCGGCACTGACATTTCGAGTGCCTTTTTCTCCACTGGTTTTAACAAGCTTGAAAAAGTATTTTGCACTGCCCTTGTGAATAATATCAAACAGGGTTCCACCAGCAACCATAGCCACCATAATTACGACAAAGCTTTTCATAAGTAATGGAGAAATTGAGGTTGAAAGCTCAGCGAAGGGGTTTACATCAAACATTTATACTTTCCTAAATAGTAGAGATTTTGTAGTTTATTTTTTAAAGCCTAGTGACCTTTTTTTATTAAACTTTGTAGTAAAATTTCTTTAAAACATCAAGAACTTCGGGACGGCTAAATTCTGTCGGAACAGTTTCATTATTCGAAAGCATTTCCCTTAAACGGGTTCCGGAAACATTTAGACGCTGATCTTCTCCGTGTGGACAAGTACGTCCTGTAGCCATCCCGTTGCATTTGTAGCAGTAGAAAGTGATATCAATTTTTATTGCCTGTGTTTCGAGACTTCCTACGGGAACTTCATCAAAGATGTGATGCGCATCAAACGGTCCATAGTAATTTCCAATACCAGCGTGATCGCGCCCAACTACCAAGTGAGAGCAGCCGAAGTTTTGTCGAAATACAGCGTGTAATAGTGCTTCTCGAGGTCCTCCATAACGCATCTCAATTGGATAACCTGCCTGAACAACTGATCCTACAACAAAATAATTTTTTACCAAACTGTCTATTGATGCCACGCGAACATCAGCGGGGATATCTCCTGGTTTTAGGGCTCCTAGAACTTGATGGATTAGAAGCCCATCACATATCTCTATAGCTATTTTTGCTAAATATTCGTGGCTACGGTGCATTGGGTTACGTGTTTGGAAAGCGGCTACTGTTGACCAACCATTTTTATTAAATAAAGCACGTGTTTCTTCAGGCTTATAATAGAGCCCCTTATAGGTTTCGGGATAATGATCTTCATCAAGGACTTTAACTGGTCCCGATAAGTTAACTTCTTCCTGGTTCATTACTTTGGCCACTCCAGGGTGGGCTGTATCGGTCGTTCTGAAAATGCTAGCGCATTCAAGCTCTTTATCGATTTTGTATTTTTGTTCCACTCTTAATATTCCAAATATCTTGTTGTTATCGCTTACCAGAGCTACTTCATCTCCAATTTTTATTCCGGAGGAGATATCATTTGATGAAGATAAAGTTATTGGAATTGGCCAAAACACTCCAGATGATGTCATCATGTCTTTACAACAATTTCGCCAATCTTCTTCCCCCATAAAGCCATTTAATGGTGTGTAGGCTCCCATTGCCAGCATTAACAGGTCAGATAATTCACGAGAAGAAAGGGGAACTTTTACTAAGTGCTCAGCTCTTTTTAGTTCGGTAGCACGCTCGTCTATATGAACTAATAGTGGTTTTAATTTTTCCTGCCCGTGTGGGTTAACTAGCATAGCTTTAATCCATTTGAAGACAGCGTATAATTTTTTTATTCTAGATAAAAATTTTTAAAATTACTATAACTGAGCCCATTTAAACATTTCCTTCGATGAGTACCTTTTGTCGTGGGAAATACGCATAGTCAACCCGAAAATCCAATGTTTATAGGATGCTTTATTTTTATCTATAACGTTCTTTTTTATGTATTTTTGTATAATTGAAATGAAGGGAACTTAATTATTGATTTGGGTATTGCCACAAATTTGCGCAGCTAAAGCGATGGACGCTAATCTTGCAGCAGGGGGATCTGCACGGCTGGTTAACAGTAGTGGAACTTTTGCACCTGTAACTACACCTGCTGCGCACCCTGCCGAAAGATATACTAGAGCTTTAAAAAGCGTATTTCCAGACACAATATCTGGCACGATAATTGCATCAGCTTGCCCTACTACCTGATCGCCCTCTATCCCTTTAATTTTGGATGATTGGCAAGATAAAATAGTATCTAACGCTAAAGGTCCAGAAAATTCTGCGCCTTTGATATTATCAGAGCACCACTCTACAAGTTCTCGAGCTTCAATTGAAGATGCCATTGCGGGGTTCGGAACCTCTGTCGCTGAAAGAACAGCAACTTTTGGATTCTGGGTTCCAATAATTCTTAAAACTCTCACGATTTCTCTGGCGATTTCTTTACGAGTTTTGGAGCCTGGTAAGATGTTGACAGCAGCGTCAGATATTAAAATTGGCCGCCCACCGTCTGGGTGAGATATATGAAAGATATGGATTAATCTTCTTCCAGTTCTTAACCCAGAAGACTTATCTAATGCTGACTTAATAAAAATATCCGAATGGATTTGATCCTTCATTAGTATGTCAGCTCCTCCATCCCCGCATATTTTTGCTGCTGTTAAGCCAATTTGAACCTCACCGTCTACGTCAATTATTTCAAAGCTATCTATATCCCAGTCTAATGCGGTTGCCTCAGATTTAATAAGTTCTTTTTTGCCTATAAATATAGGAATCATTATATCCAATAACGTAGCGTCTTTGGCCGC
>Ga0209501_10005652_pt1 | contig 11484 bp, 22 predicted proteins | sample ArcticOcean_MG_C_4_FD_187434 | JGI IMG/M metagenome (GOLD analysis project Ga0209501, IMG submission 187434) | Marine microbial communities from western Arctic Ocean - ArcticOcean_MG_CB4_134 (SPAdes) (version 2) | ecosystem: Environmental > Aquatic > Marine > Oceanic | place: Arctic Ocean...
GACAGTATGGGAGGTTAAAAATGATGAGGATGATTGTAGAGAATGTATTCATGAGAACTGTAGACATGAGAAATGTAAACATGAATGTCACAGGGTAGTTAGGCCAATGACAACTAAAGGATTAAAATATGCAATTAAAACTAATGAGGATCTTAAAGAGTTAGATAAAAGGATCAAATACCTTGTAGAGGTAGACAATGATATATGTAGAATGGGTAAGATGTTACTGCAAAATCCTAAGAGTAAGAAACAGTTAGGGGTAGCAGCAATTAAAAGATTAATGTATGCACATATAGAAAAAGAAGAATGTACCCAATGTGATTTGTTTCTCACTAAGAATGTTACATTTTTAGATGATTTGGAGTAACCATGTGGACCTATAACTCTTATTTAGAGTTGATTAAGGAAGGATTAAAAAAAGATGTAGTGTTTTTCTTCAGACATGATGTAGATATATCACTAAAGAAAGCAGTAGAGATGGCTGAGTTTGAAAGTAAGAATGGTATAAAATCCACATATTATATTTTATTATCATCTCCATATTATAACGCATTAGAAGTAGAGAACCTACAAAGGATAAGAACTCTTAGAGAATTGGGTATGGGTATAGGGTTACATTATGATAATTCAATTAAAGTCCAGGATGCTAATCAATGTTGTAGTGAGATAGTAATACAGTTAGGAATGTTACAACATCATATAGGAGAACTAGAAGATCAGTCAATAACATTTCATAAACCACTTAGAGGTGTAGACATTAATACAGAGACTGTAAACTTGTTAAATCTTTCTAACATATACTCTCCAAACTTTGACAGACGTTTCAAGTATATTTCAGATTCAGGCCACAACTGGCGTGAGAATCCATATGATATAATAGACACAAATGATATGGTCCACATTAATACACATCCAGAATGGTATAATAATGAGGAAATGGATATGGAGGACTGTATATACTCATTAGGAATTGAATTTGAATGTGACAAAGAGGTAAACAAGTTAGTTAGATCCATCAGAGAGTATAGGGATAGGGTATTATGACCAAAAAAGGACATACCTGTAAGGATTGCAACAAACCAAACATGATACATTGTAAGATATGTGATAAGGATTACATTGATACTTGTTTCATGCACTATGCGATAAAGGACTCTTGGGAATGATATTAGGTGGTATTTGTTTAGATGGATATGATGCCATACCAGAACCATACAGTAAATATCTGCACATAGGCAAAAACGTAATGGTAAAGACAGGAACGATACTATGTGGAGAGGGATTCCATTTCAAAAAGATAGAAGGTAAGCATACATTTAACACACATAATTTCGGAGTTGATATACAAGAGGATGTATGGATTGGTAGTAATTGTACTATAGATCGTGGTAGGGTTCGTGATACAGTTATCAGTAATGGTACAAAGATAGACAATGGGGTACACATAAGTCACAACTGTATCATAGGGAGTAACTGTATCATAGCAACTGGAGTAATACTATTAGGATCATGTGAGGTAGGGAATAGTACAGAGATATGGTCCAATGCAATAATACATCAGGGAGTAAAGGTAGGGAACAACTGTGCAGTAGGAGCAAACACATACCTAAGACATGATTTAAAAGATAATATGGTGGCCTATATGACATCAGATGGTATGGTTATCAAACCAATTACAGATGCCAAAAAGTATGGAGGGGGGGTATCTAAAAAATGTCTTAATGGAAAATGTGCTGCTGATGTATCATGGTAGTGTAAAAAAGAAAAAAATTCTACTCCTCTGCTAACACATAAGTGTTTGCTTCCTGGAAAATTAGTAATTTACGGTATGGTACGGTACTTTAATAATAATAATAGTATTTAAAACACAATACCATTCATACCATTTTAGTATATAAAGAGAAAACCCTATTTAAAGGGGAGTAAAACACCTCTTTATATAGCTGGTATTTTGCATATTTTCTAATTTTATTCAAGCCTCATATAAATGTTTATTCCAGGCAAAGATTTATATTAGGCAAAAACAAAAGGTAATAATGGTACGAACTAGACAAAAATGCCAACAATGCAAAGGTCCACAAAAATTCATCTTTTGGTTTGGACATAAAAAAGGAGAATATTTTTGTTCTTCTGAATGTCAAGATGTAGCTGATGGGTATCCTAATGGCAGATAAAATGAATCTTAAAGATTCTACTGACTTAACAGGTAAATTAATTCATACTTGTGATATTTGCCAGCGTTTTATATCAAAAAAACATTATTTATCATGGGTAAAAGACTCATACATTGATAATAATGGCAATAGACAATTTAATGATATGTTAAAATGTATAGATTGTTTATAATTATATTTTTTTAAAAATCGTAAAGTATTCTAAACGACATGATTTTATGATTAATTTCATTTGGTTTAGATTCAAGGTTTAAGCGTTGAAGGTGTGCGATAAATTTCTTAAACTCTTCTATCTGTTCACTCATTTTAAAGACTCCTTAAATTTTGTTTTGCCTCTTCCATGAATTAACCAAACTCTTGGATTATCATCATAAGTTATGCAAAGATTACAGTTATTTTCATAGCATGATTTTTTATTTTTTGATGTTGATGCTTTACAATTTGCCTCACTTTTTTTATCTGTAATATATGAAATCTGAATCTTTAGATTTTTACAATGAGCCAAAAATCCAGGAGATAAAGATTCCTTTTTTACACTAAGTAAAATGTTTAGATTATCGGGTTTTGTATTTCCTAGACTTAGAAATCTGAATATCTCGTTTTGGTTTCTTGTAGTTAACCAAAAATCTTTTCTTTTCATTGCATTACACAAAGCAAAAATATTAGAGATCTGTTTATCTGCTAAATCTGAATCATTATAAATAATATCTCCATTTGAAAAAAGTCTTAATTGTCCTAAGTTTAATCGCATCATCTCACGTTTTACAGATTTAGCGAATCTTTCAGAAGTTAATAATTTAAAATTTCTGTTTAATTTTAATTGGTATTCATGATTTATCTTTTCTTGTCCAAATTCATTATAACAATATTCTGCAGCAAAACAAGAATTAATACAATTTGATTTTACCCTTGAGACATCAAAAGTAAAACCAACTTTAGAATTAAATGATAATATATTTGAATTTCTCAATAATTGTTTATCGTGCCTAAGTATTAAAAAGACATTGTCAATAAAATTAAACAAAAGAATCAGGCCATTTTTCCTTATAGTTTTATAAACCCCTTTATTCATAATATTTCATGGCTTTTGAAGTTGTTAAAGTAGCATCAAAATCAAGACAAGGTTTATTTCATTATATTTCTTGTATTGATGGTTGTGCCGTTCATTGCTCTTGCGAATCATGGGTGTTTAGATCTAACCCATGTCATGCCATGATGAAAATTGGAGTTCCTGAATAAATGGATCAACTCCAATCCTCTATTTTTTTAATTCAAAACGGTTATATCAAAACTAAATACATTAATGGAATTTTTGCAGCAAAATTAACAGCAAAAGGCAAACGAGCATTAAAAGCCAATGTTATGATGCAATTATTATTAAATAATATTGAGGGCTTGAAAAAATGAGTTCAAAAGTATTAAGTCAAACTTTCTGGATTATTAACTTAGAGGATGCTTATCCACCTTATGAAGTCTGCCAAGTTAATGAAGTTAATTTTAAAAAATGTGTTTGTGAGGTATGCAATAAAACACGTAATGTTTTACAAGCTTACGAGGATTTTAGTATTAGAGAATTTGAATCAGGTATTTGCTTAGAATGTACTTTAAAAGATAAGTCTGTTATTGTTACTAAAAAAATTATCCTGGAATTTGATAAATTATGATTCAAATTGAATTATGGAGAGAAGACGTGCCAAAATTGGATAATGTTTTAAAATTTGTTGATGCTGTTGATACTGCCTTAAAACTTAGAGCAAAAATAAAAACATACGATTATTCTAAATACGTATGTATCGACAAACTAGAACTAAAAGGAGGGGTTAGGATTCAGTTTGATTGTAAGGTTATGGAGTTATTTATGCTTAAAGAAATTGAGAAAATCGCTTTTGTTTATGATTTAGAAATTTATGCTAATCATCATGAATGTTCAAGTAATTATTATGTTGATATCAAATTAACACATATAGAAAGAAAGTTTGACATTCCAATTAATACAAAATATTTAAAATGCTTATACGATATTGAAAACCCAGCAGATAGGGATTATCAAAGATTAGATGATGGCTTAGAATGTGATATGTGCACTACTTTAGGAAGTTATCGAATTATAGGGGAGATGTCAAAAATTGGCCTATGCAGAGCTTGTTTAATGTCAAACACCCCCTATGATTCAATCAAACCATGCAAAGAAAACGAATGGATCAATTAAAATGAATAATGAGGATATCATAAACGAGTTTGAACACATAGACGATCAAACAGTTTTAAATTATCATAATTATAAGTTTTGGAATCAATGCACTAAGCATTTTATTAAATATCGTGGTTATGGTGGTTGTCCTCTTTGTATGGTTAAGACTTTTATTTATGAAAAAATCAGAATTGAAGAGCAAGGATATTAAAATTGATTAGATGCAATTTATGTAATATGGATTTTAATCGCATGCCTTTAGATGATGAATTTTTACACAAACAATTAAGGAGGCATGAAAGGTTTCATTTACATTGTGCAGCAGAAAAACGCAACACTACTGAAGGCGTGGTATTATGGGAAATTATACACAATGATTGATATTAACACAGCATCTTTATTATTTATGATTAGTAGTTTTACTGCTTGCGTGGTTCTTGGTTTAGTGTGTGCAATAGAAGACTTTAAGATCTGTAAAAAGTTATTAAGATAATAACAGATTATTATTAAATCCTCCTGGAAAATAAAAATAAGGATAATAATACTAAGTAATAAAAATAAAAAGGTAAAAGATTAATTTTTACATTAATCGATTCCAACAAGAGACACACATATCGTTAGCACCCTCTCTTAATGTTTTGCCTAGACTAGCCTTATGTGCTTTAAAATGGCTATTGCATATATCACATTTCATGATATAATTAGGTTAGACTTTGTATTAAAGGCATTGTTTAATTATATTGAGCATGGTATTAAGGAGGGTAAACATAAGGATTAAATAGACTATGAGCATTAATAATATCAGTATGTGTAATAATGTTACACGCTTAGGCGTGCATTGTAAATCTGAAGCATACGCTTAAGCCTCTGTGAAGACTCCAAGCACATAACGGTTAAAGCCGATCACTCAAGACGACAAATCATGCTTAAGTCTTATCTAATATATTACATGATGTCATATGTATTACATTGTGTAATATTACTTCCATTACTTTATTAAAAACCAGGGCGATTCTTAACCCTATATATACCTTTCCCAGGACCAGAAGCCTTATATACCCCTGGAATGGCCTAAATCTACCCTATATGAATGTTTCGACTGCCTATATATACTATATATAGCTGCACAAACATTTATATTACCCTTTAGCCTTTTGTAAAGTGACGTGTTACATTTTTTCGTGTACGGTACATTACTTTAAAGTACCTGGGGGTACGGTACTGGCCTTGTATAGTACGGTACAGTACGGTACTTAAAAAGCCACACCGCCATGCAAACACTTATATAGGGGGAAAAGTCGTTTTTTAAAGCCAAAAAGAAAATGGAAAAATGATACTTAGTCTAACCTAAGTCTCTGGATAATACTTTGCTATACAGTCGTCACACTCTTGCCAAGGGTTTAAGAATTTAACCTTACACCTAGGACACATAGTATGATATTTAGACATGATATATCTTATGCTATAGTAGTATTTAATCCTATTCTTTACCCTCTATCTATAACTGTTCCAGGTTACACCTAGATAATGACACTTTGCACATTGTTGATTAGTGGTCCAGCAATGAGTTTTACTGGCTATACAAGACTTTATTGTTACACCACATATCTTGCATCTCATACCTTATATTATTGCTATAGTAGTATATTATCCTATCCTTTATTATCTTAACCATTGAATCATTACTATCAACCTCCAGAACTTTAATACTTTAACATAATTCTTCATTGTAATTTTGCTGAACAACCATTACACTCAGCATACCCCTGACTGTCATTGATATCACCCCAATGCCAAGTGAACCCTTTTCTTTCTTTACATTTAGGACATGCATCATTCGTCATAGTCTTTCTCCATAACTCTTGCTTCACATTTTATACATATATGAATATCATCATGTTTTACCATAAGTCTGTTACAGTTTAGACACCATATATGATGATCTTTAGTCATTTGATTTCTCCTTCGGAGTTTCAGGCTTTTTGTTCCAGTGATCAGGCTCATCAGGTTTTCTATTCCAAAAAGTCAATCTTAGTCCTCTTTGTCTCATCAATCCAATCTTTAGGGATTTTTACGTTACTATATGGTATCTTTTTAAATGTAATCCCACTCATTAATGTTTCATATATGACCTTATCACGTTTACTTAATACTTTCATTGGACCATCTTCCTTGCATAATCTTTAGCCTTAACTCCACTAGGTACTCTACCCATAAAATGACAGTTAGCACAATGTTGATTAGTGATCCAACTGTGAGGTGTTCCCCTGATATGTTGGGATATACCACATAGTTTACACCTCATCTATTTGACTCCTTACAGAGATATTGAGTAATCTCTTCCATTTCTGCAAAGTAATCATCCAATTCTCCTAATTGTGGTAGTCTTAGGCCTAACTCTTCTAATACTGATAAAGCTGACTCTACTACTGCCTTGTCAAGATTTGCAAATTTATCTTCTCCCACGCTCAATTTGTAATTATCAGCACTTCCCTGGTAGTATGCCAATGTTACTAACTCTTTCTCTCTGTTGGATAACATGAATTATTGATGAATTCTTTAGGATAAAAGTGTTACTTGTAAAATACTATACGTATATGTGAGAATTACATAAGATATTGAAATAATTACAACTTTATATATATACTAACTATACGTATAGTTTTTTCTCTCAGTGCTTCTCTTTACAAAAGTGAGGCTTCGCCTCACAGATACAGTTTATATACTAAGATTATAATATCATATTATGTCATTTTTGAAAAAGAAAGAGTATTCTCCAGAACCAAAGAAGATAGCCAAGAAGGTTGTCTGTAAATCTCACAGTAAACATCAACGTAACTGTGTAGATTGTGAGAAACAGTAATACTTTTATACCACTAACCCTATGTTAATATAGGCTTGTCTGGGATTACCCTAATACGGTAGCCCACTTAAAGCTTACTTTGAGTGAAAGAATGTAGATACATCATCACTCTTTATTATAATAACCAGGATGTCTCTTTCTAAAAGTTTTAAATTTATCTGTATTATGTTCATCTCTACAATTTATACAATAAAATGCTCTCCTGGTAGTCATTACATCACATCCTACACATTCATTTATATCAGATTTTCTACATTTTGCACATCTAATTTTAGTTCCAAAAGGAGTATTACCACATTTATAATTAGCACAAGTCATAAGGTATATTATCTATAATATTATAAAAGTGTTTGTGCGTATCTTACATTTATTTAGTATGGCTGGAGTGGCTGAGATTATGTGTAAGTATGGTGCAGGCGACAAGGTGTTACAGTTAGAACAGTTTGACACAATGGGCTTTCATGAATATTATGGCGTTACTGAACTTTTCAAAGATCTTCAAAGTCTGATTAAGAGAGCCGAGTATATCCAGACAAATTATGATAAGATAGTAATACATGATTATTCAGAATTTAAGTTAAACTTTCCAAAGTCAAAGGTAATATTAGTATTTCATGGTTCAAAGTTAAGAGGGTTAAATGAGAAAGAACTGGAGACAGTAAAGGATTATCCATGCTATGTAACTACTTCTGACCTCTTTGATATATTACCATTTGCTAAACACTTACCTGCTCCAGTAGATAGTGATTTATTTAAGAAAGATGTTGAAGGGTATGGATGGATATCAATCAACAGGTCATATCAAAGAGATTTAATAGAAAAACGAATCAAGGCCAGATATCCTGATGTAGAATACTATGAACGTAATCCAGGTAATATTATTAGATATGAGGATATGCCAGATTTTCTATCACAGTATAAACATTATGTTGATTGGAAGTTCACAACTGATACAATACCTTTATCATTACCAGATCCATCTTGTACAGGAATCCAGGCTTTAGCATTAGGGTTGACAGTACATGATAAAGATGGTGGTACTTTATCTACAAATTTACTTCTCATTCATGATGCGAAGCGAATAACTGAGAGGTTTATTTATTGTATTTTGAATTGTTAATGAAATTACTTGATTGGAGTAACCATGACTAGAACTAGAGGTCCAGATTTATCAAAAGAGTTTCATGATTATATCAGTAGTCAATGGATGTTCTTTGGTAGAAACGCATATCAAATATCAGAGCAGATAAACAAAGATACTATACTGATGAGCAAGTATGGTAAAACTACTCCAGCAGGAGTACATTATCATGTTAAACAGATTCAACAAGAAATGGAAAACACAATATCTGAAGATGCTATGGACACATACATTGGAGAGTTTATCAGAGCTAGATTAGGCTTTGAACAAGATGTTATAGCATTAGAAGAGATTATGGCTGATGAGAAGAGTAAGGGGTTTGATGATATGGATAAGGAACTATACCTAAAGTTTGCTAGAACCAGACATGAGATTAAACTTGACTCCTTTAAGATGCTACAGGATTCTGCTTTACCATTACAAGTAAAGAAATTAAAAATGGAGAGAGCCAAACTAAGACCTGCTATACCAATGCCTGAGGTAGAGGATCATGGGGTTAGCAAGTAAAAACACACTACAGATTATAGGTAATGCAGCAACCAGAGATACACCTATTGTACCTTTAACTTTTTGGTGTAAAGACTCTTTAAGTAAAGATGATCAATGTTGCTTTTGGCATTACATATTTCATCCTTTTGGTGGTCCAGAGAGAGATGGTATATATCATCCATGTTATGAGTATGAACAGCAAATACTAGACAAGATGGAAATGGAACCATTAGAAGAAGATAGAACTAATCCTTGCAAGTGGTTTTCAGTTTATAAAGCAACAGGATTAGGACTTACAGAGTTTATACTATTATGGATAGTTTGGAAGTCATTAACAGATGTATGGTGGAGTGGTAAGGAAGCCATAATTATTACTGGACCTAATGTTGACTTGGCACAGGATTTAATACTTCGAGCGAAAGGTTTTTTACAAAAGAAAGGACTTGGATATGTAGATCATGGAGCGTATGAAGTAGATGTCAATGGAAGTCGAATCAAATGTTATCCGTCGAATAACATCCATTCAGCTAGAGGTAAACCAAAGATTAGTCTCTTTTTTGGTGATGAAGCAGCGTTCTTCAAACTCAGAGATGATTCAGTCGTTAGAACCGTTGGAGAGAGATATATTGGAAAATCAAATAGTTGGGTTATATGGGTATCTACAGCAGGAGAGGAACCGAGTGGCTTTTTTTACGACATTATGCTCGAACCTAAAGAAGGACCAGAGAAGACAATATATGAAAGATTCCATTTCTATGTTGAGGAAGGTCTTAGGAGAGATCCGCAAACAAAAACATCCATATTCTCTCCCGAATACATAAAAAAGGCTTCACAAGCTAGATCATATGAAAGAGAGTATCTTGGTGTATGGGGTAAGAACGTAGGGGATATATTCTCTCCAGAGGGAATAGAGTTATGTTGTGGAACTGAATATGAATGGACTGTAGATGATGATACAAATGACAGAATTATTGGAATAGATCCTGGATTCGGATCTTCTGAATTTGGAATATGTATTATACAAAAACGTAAGGGAAAGAAATCAGTTATCTATGCAGATGCTTTTGAAAGGGCTAGTTACATTGACATTATTAACAAAGTTAGATTTCTATCTGAAAAGTTTAGAACTAAACGTATATTTGTGGATTCTGCATGGCCAGAGGGAATAAGAGATTTGAGGGATAAATATTATATGAACGTACAGGGTATAGCATTTAATCAGTATGGAGAAAAGATGTTAAACTATGCAGCAAATAATGTAGACTTTCAGAATGTTGAGATTCATCCGTCATTTAAGAAATTAAAACTACAGTTAATGACAATCAAGTTTAACAAGAAAGGTGGTACTGATAAGACCAAACAAAATCCATTTGATTTAGGAGATGCTTTTTTACTAGCACTATACTACTATAAGATGGGATCAGGTACTCTAGCTGGAGTTGGTTGAGCGTTTTAATCTTAATGTGTTTTCTAATTTATCTTTAATCTTTGAACCAAATCTAGGTAATCTTCTATCTTTCTTTTTTGGTTTGGGTTTACTAAAATCTGCAACAAAAGCCTTATGATCTCCAACAGTAACAATAGGAGTAATACCTTTCATCAAGGCAATATACAAAACAACATTAGGATCTGGATTTTTCCTTAAAGAATCCATACATTGTTGATCAGAGTAATAAGCAGGCCACGTACATATTTCATATATATGATTATCTTGTAACTCATCTAGCTGTTCGTTACGAATCATGGGATATATTGGAGCAGGAGTATGTGCTGCTAGCATATACTTTCTATAATATCATATTATATATAAACTATATGGTTTTATACATCAAGATGGACCAAAAGACTTGGGGGCAAGGAGATTTTACAGATAGTGCTACCTATGACCTATCAGGTACGGTATATGATGATAATAGATTTGCAGTAGCAAGAAACATATCTGGTTTTACAGGAACATTACGATTAATAGATCAAGATGGGGATTCTGTATTTTCAACTACAGAGAATTTAACATTGGGATCAGATGGTACTATACTAATCAAGTTTGCAGATGGAAAAACACCTACTTCTCAAGGTATATTCAAAGTCAGACTACGATTAGAAGTTTCAGGTACTAGATTGACCTGTATAGGTGTTAATGGCTCAGATGAAGTCTATTTTGAACACGATTAGTTACTTTTTACTTCCTTTGTTTAATTTAATTGTTATTTGAGCATTGGCAGACATATTTACAATAAAAAAGACCATTTCTGGATCAAATACACCTGTTTTACCTAGAAATACTCCAATTAAGGAGAAATATGAGGGTTCAATCAGGGTATTAGAGGCATTTAATCAAAAAAGTGAGGTAAATCAATCAGATTGGCAAGATGAACTGGCTCCAGACAGACCATTTGTTGAAACTATCAATGCAATCAACCAAGATCCTCGATTAAACTTATCAAATGAAACATATATTCAAATGGTCTTAGGAAAAGGACTCAGAGTAACTGCAAAGAAGGAAAGTATAGCAGATATGGTAACAGATTGGTGGGATGAGATACAATGGGATGAACAATTAGAAGATGCATTGTATTCTTACTTAGGATGTGGTAATATGTTCTTTGAACATGATCCAACATACAAA
>Ga0209501_10005654_pt1 | contig 11476 bp, 13 predicted proteins | sample ArcticOcean_MG_C_4_FD_187434 | JGI IMG/M metagenome (GOLD analysis project Ga0209501, IMG submission 187434) | Marine microbial communities from western Arctic Ocean - ArcticOcean_MG_CB4_134 (SPAdes) (version 2) | ecosystem: Environmental > Aquatic > Marine > Oceanic | place: Arctic Ocean...
ATGTTGTATATACATTTTCAACGAATTATAATGGACCTGTCTATGCAGAGGCTAGCAATTTACCTCCAGGGATCAGTTTATCTTTTTCAAATAATGTAGCAACACTCTCAGGAACAGCTACAACATCTGGAACTTACAATTATTCTATAACTGTTTCATCCGGATCAACAAATAACACTGTGGAGGGGACAATTACTGTTAATGATAGTCCAACATATGGAAACTCTGCTGTTGATCAAAGTCAAACAGTTGGAGGTTGGGGCGCAGGAAGTCCAACACAATGGCAGTCATTCACTGTTGGAGTTAAAGGAAAATTAACTGAATTTCAATGGAAGATGGGAAATCCTGTTACAGAATCTGAACCCCAATCAGTAACATTTAAAATTTATTCAGGTGAAGGAAGTGGCGGAACACTTTTAGCTACAAGCTCAGGTCTTTATACTCCTGATTATAGAGATGATGATGGAAATTACATTGGTGAACAATACATTAGTTATGATCTTAGCAGTGTAGGACTATTAGTTGATGTTAATCAAGTTTATACGATGGAAATAACTATTACTTCTCAAAATGTTGGTTTTCTTCCTTTAAACATTCAAAACCCATATACAAGAGGAAGAGCAAGTAATAATGCTGGCACGGATTACCTTTTTAAAACATTTGTTGCTCCTCAGACTAATTAAAAATTTTTTTTATTTAAAAAATAAAAAAACCCTCTGATTAAATAGAGGGTTTTTAAACATTATGGTTGAGTAGTAGTAATCTATTCAGTCATTCCAGCGTTATATGCTGTTGGGTCAAATGCATTGTACGTTTCGAATACCTTATCATCTTTCCATCTAAACCAAGCATATCCTCTTACAACTAGTTCTTCTTGAGTTTTGATATTCGTTCCATGCCAATTATACCAATAGTTAGTAAAAACTTCACCATCATCATAATGCATTGTAAAGGTGTCAGCATCTGTGTGATGAATATTTTCATAATATTTGAACCCTTCAGAAAAACCGGCAACCATTTGGTCAAAAGTCAAATCAGCATCGTTAATCATTATTTTTGCATCTTCTGTGAATAAATCAGCTACACTTGCTAGATTGTTTTCAACGTAAGCTTTTGTAAATCTTTGAGCAGCTAATGATTTAGAGTCGTCTTTTTCGATAGTTCCATAATGATGCTCAGTTTTTTCTATAACATTGTTATTTTGTTCCATTTCACCACAGCTAATAATGGATATAGAAAAAAGAAGTATTAATATTTTTTTCATTTTAAATTTATTTATTGTTGATTTGATCAATATAGGAGTAAAAAATGTATTTTAAAAATTTATAACTCTATTAAATCGCCATTAAAATTATAAACCATGAAAAAAATAATCATGTTATTATTATTTAGTCCATTCGTTTTGAATGGTCAAAATAAAGTTATAGATCTATCAACCAAATGGATTGAAGAGAATGGAGCTGATATGATTAACGAGTATGCTGAATTTCTGAAACTCCCCAACCATGCCTCTAATCTCACTGATATTAATAAAAACGCAGAATTTTTGAAAAATGGTTTTGCAAAACGAGGATTTGATATGCAATTATTGAAATTACCTGATGCTCCACCGATTGTTTATGGAGAAAGAAAAGTTCCTGGAGCAAAAAGAACATATTGTTTTTACATACATTATGATGGTCAACCAGTAGATCCTCAAGCGTGGAAACACGGTCCATTTAACCCAACCCTTTATGACAATGCAATGCATAAAGGAGGTAAAAAAATTAAATTTCCAAAATCAGGTGAAAAAATAGAAAAAGAATGGAGGATTTACGCTCGCTCTGCTAGTGATGACAAGGCACCGTTTTTAACTTTATGGTCTGCAATTGATGCTTTAAATAGCTCAAACATTCCTTTCTCTTCAAACATTAAATTATTTTTTGATGGAGAAGAAGAATCTAGCTCTCCAAATGTTATGAATTATCTTGAAAAGCACTCTGAATTATTTGATGATATTGATGTATGGCTATTAAATGATGGAGCAATTTTTCAAACAGGACAACCACAGTTTAAATTTGGAGGTAGGGGAGTTACAAGCTTAGAATTAACAGTTTACGGAGCTAATTCTTCATTACACAGCGGTCATTATGGTAATTGGGCTCCTGTTCCAGGTCAAATGCTTGCAAGGCTTCTAACAAGCATGAAATCTGAAGACGGAACTGTTCTAATTGATGGTTTTTATGATTCAGTTGAACCAATTTCAGATTATGAAAGAGAGCAAATAAATAATATACCTAATATTGATGAGCATCTTAAAAATGAACTAGGCTTATCATTTACTGAGGGAAATAACCAAACTCTTTTTGAGAGAGTGTTAATTCCAAGTTTTACTATAAGGGGATTGTCTAGCGGAAATGTTGGTGAAAAATCTAGAAATGTAATTCCATCAAAGGCAATTGCTAGTCTTGGTATGAGACTAGTTAAGGGAAATGATCCTGAAAAAATGATGGATTTAGTTGAAAATCATATTAAAAAAGAAGGTTGGCATATAACAGATAAAAATCCTGATTCAGAAACAAGAAGTAAATATGAAAAGATTATAAAGGTTAAAAGAAATCCTAATGGATTTCCAGCTGGAAAAATTAATATGGACAATGCAACGGTTAAGCCCATAATTGAAGCAGTTAAAAAACACATAGATCCTAATATTGTATTGCTTTCAAGTTCTGGGGGTTCAAATAGAATATATCAGATAATTTGGGAGGTTCTGGATAAACCAGGAATATCAGTAAACATGGTAAATCACGATAATAATCAACATGCTGCAAATGAAAATTTAAAATTAGGAAATTTATGGTATGGAATTAATTTAATGGCTTTATTATTAACTATGGAGTGATTTTTCCAGATTCTTATTTAAGAATAACATAAAATCAATTTCTTATTTCTTTTCTATAGAAGTAAATGGATGTTAAATAAACGATTGGAGTCATTAAAATCCAACTTGACTGTGCTTGTAAGGTAATTGATCTTCCTGCTATTTTGAAAATTGTAGGGTTGAACCAAGATCCTAGCGGATGTAATGGAGCCCATGAAAGGTCACCGTTAGAGCCTAATTGAAAATTATAAAAGAATGCTTCAACATAAATATTTTGAGTAATAAACCATAAAAGGAAAATTGAGAAAGCTCCCCAATTCCATTTTAAAAAAGGAGATTTTTTATTTCTATAAAAGAGCTTTACTAAATATAACCCTATCCAAACAACCAATACATCAGCTAATGAATTTAAAAACCAATTTAAATTAACAGGTATCGCACAAGTTAAGGCAACACTTCTTCTCTGGTCTACAGAAAGCCCTCCTCCTAATCCATAAGTAAGCCATAACTCCCAGCCAACTGAAGCTATAAAAAAAACACTAATTAAAGTCAATGCAACACTAGATGAAACCTTGTTTTTAATTATGTAATATATTGATAGAATTATTGGAATAGATGCGGCTATATAAAGACGCATAACAAGCCAATGCTCAATGTCATTTAAATCACAAAATTTGAATAAATTGTACATTATTAAATCTAAGTTATTAAATAATTGAGTCATATTTTTAATTTAATTATTTTATCAAGGAGTTTTTAAGGATGTCTAGATTAAAACTAAACTGAAGGCATATCTTCTTCGGTAAACTAATATGTAAATTCATTTTAATTTATTTAATTTGAAAAAAATTAAAATAGATAAAAAAATGAAATCCCCAATTAAATTAAGTTTAATATTCTTGATGTTTTATTTTATGTCTTGTGATAGCCCTCAGAATGAAGGAATTCAATTGATGTCAATATCAAGATCTGAATACCAGAATAGCTTAGAAGGCTTTTGGTTAGGACAGTCCATTGCTAATTGGACAGGACTAGTTACAGAGATGGATAAAATTGGAATTCCAACTTCAGATGGCAAAGGAGAAGGGTTTTACACTCGTGATGATTGGGGTAAAGCTGATCAACCTAATATATGGGGAGAATTTAAAAATGATTTATCTAAAACAATAGATTTTAAGGTTGCTGAGAAAGACAGTGTTTGGGGAGCAGATGATGATACTGATATAGAGTATATTTATCAGGAGTTGTTAGTTAATATTCATGGTATATACCTTACTGGAGAACAAATTAGAAATGCATGGATTAATCATATTTATGAAGAAGAGGAGAATTATTTATGGGTTTCTAATCAACGAGCATTTGATTTAATGCAAAAAGGAATAATTCCTCCTGAAACTAGTGATCCTAAAAACAATCCTTTTTATGAAATGATAGATGCTCAATTAACAACAGAAATTTTTGGATTATTTGCACCCACACAACCGGAAGTAGCTTTAAAATTATCTTACTTGCCAATTAGAACAACAGCAAGTGGAAATGCAGCAAGCATTGCCGAATTCTATGTTATTATGCATTCATTAGCTTCAATACCTAAATCGAATATGAGCTTAAAATCTAAAATACAATGGATGGCAAATATGGCAAGACTTCATTTACCTAATGATAAATATCCAGCAAAAATGTATGATTTTGTAGTTAAAAACTATAATAATGGAACTCCTTGGGAAACTACAAGAGACCTATTACATGAAAAATACCAAATTCAACAAGATGATGGATATTTATGGTCGTCAAAAGACAAGGATTGTTCTGGTTGTTTTGCTGCTGGAATAAATTTTGGAGCAAGTATTATTAGTTTATTCTATGGAGAGGGAGGTTTTAAAGAAACAATCAAGATTGGGGCATTAACAGGTTGGGATTCTGACAACCCCACTGCTACTTGGGGTGGATTATTAGGTTTTATGTTGGGAAAAGATGAAGTTGAGAAAATAATGGGAAGACCATTAGCTAATAAATATAATATCCACAGAACAAGAAAAGGATTTCCCAATGATGGTATTGATACATTTGAGAATATGGCAGCAAAAGGAACTGCAATAATAAATAAAGTAGTATTAAGAAAAATGGAGGGATTTGTTGATAAGCAAAATGACAGATGGATTTTGCCCATAAAACCTTATAACAAACTCTAGTCCAGACCTCAATTTTAATTTGAAATAAAGAAATTAATTACATTTAAACATATAATGATCAATTTTTCAATTTCAAGAGCTTTCTTTTGAATTTTTTTTGACCATCATTATAAAGTAAATTTGTTAAATAAATAGTTATACCTATTTTTGAATTATGAACTAATTCTTTTAATGAAAAATTTATTTTTTGTATTGGCTCTTTTACTTTTAAATCAAGACTTTGATGTAAATGAATTTTTAAATGGTAAATGGTGTGAAGGAAAGAACAAAGAATGTTTTTATTTAAAGCATGTTGATGGTTTAATGATTTTTGAAATACCCGATGGGGGTTATAAATCAGGGGTAGAGGTTGTCAAGTATGATAAGAAACAAAACAAAATATATTGGAGAATTATTGGAACAACCAAACCAACTCAATACTTTAAAATTTTAAAAGGCAAAAAGTATATTGAGTATTTTGATGGAAATAGAACAAAAAAAATTAGAAAATTTTTAAAATAAAATTTTATGAATATGCAAGACAGTATTTACTCAATTGCACAAGAAGCTCCAAAAGCATTTAATAATGCTGACCAAACTTGAAGTGATTCTAAATCAAGAGTTACCCCTGTTTCGGGATCACTTGCTCCAACACAAAGACCATTTAATTCAGAAGATGTCATATCAGCACTACCGAATGAAGTACAAACTAAACATTTAGCTGCATCATCGTCATCTTTACTACAAGACATTAAAAATATTACCAATAAACTAAGTAATAGTATTTTTTTCATTTTAAAATATTTTGTTTAAATATACTAAAAATGTAATGTGCTTAGTATGGTTTTATTCTAAGAAGTTCTATAAATTAATTATAAAACACGGATAATTTAATAAGTTAAAGACCTATAATTATAGGTCTTTAACTTATTAAGCAATGATTAAACTACTCTTACATTTATTGCATTCAGTCCTTTTGGACTTTCTTCTATATCGTAGCTTACTTCATCCCCTTCACTGATGTTATCAATTAGATTATTTGTATGTACAAATACATCTTTTTCTCCAGAATCTGGAGTGATAAATCCAAAGCCTTTAGCGTTATTAAAAAATTTTACTTTTCCGTTACTCATGTTTAAATATTTTTGTTTGAACGGCGAATATAATCATTTTTTGGAATTAAATTAATTATATTTAAATATCTGACAATTAATTCAATGAAAACTTACTCCTTCTTTTATCATTTATATTTAGACAAATGAGTGTGCAAAACATATCATACTACCAACAAAATGATGAAAACTATGCTGATGTTTATGTAAATGAGGATTTGATTTTTACATGTAGGGTAGGTGGATTAGAAAATACTAATAAAACTGTTATTTTACTTCATGGTTTTCCCGAAACTTCCAGAATGTGGAAAGGTCTAATTGAAACTTTGAGTTCAAGTAATTATCGAGTTATTGCGCCTGATCAAAGAGGTTATAGTAAAGGGGCTAGACCATTAAAAGTGGATGATTATAAAGCAAGCAAACTTTCCCAAGACATTATAAACATTGCAAATGCTTTTAGTGTTGATAAATTCCATCTCATTGGTCATGATTGGGGATCGGCAATAGGTTGGGCTTTAACTTCAAAATTTAAGAATAGAGTATTAACCTTTACTGCACTATCTGTACCACATTTGGATGCATTTAGTTACGCAATAATTAATGATGAAACACAAAAGAAGAAAAGCTATTATATTAAGTTATTTAGACTTAAATTTCTGCCTGAACTTTACTTTAAAATCTTCAATTACAAAAATTTAAGGAATTTGTGGTCAAGTAGTGACGAAAATGAAATAGAAAGTTATCTTAATGTTTTTAGTCAAACAAATGCTTTAAAATGCGCATTAAACTGGTATAGAGCTATCAATTTAAGTAACACTAAAAAAATTGGAAATATTTTTGTTTCAACTCTTATGATATATGGAACTAAGGATATTGCGATTGGAGAAAAAGCTGTAGATGAAACAGAAAAATATATGAAAGGCCCATATTCTCTTATAAAAATAAAAGCCTCCCATTGGTTAGTACAAGATTCTTTTGACTTAGTATCTAAAAAAATTTTAAATCACTTACGTAGCTGACAAGTTATATTATTTATTCTTTTCTTTTTTATATACTATTATATTGAATAATTCATTTTTTATTCAGTTAAATTAATATTTCAAAAGAACCAAATCTTTTTGATTTTTAAATAAACTTTTCTATCTGGAATAATTCCCCTGTATTTGAAGCTTTAGACCACTCACATCGAAATAATCTGCAAATTGGTGTATTTTTCCATCCTTATTGAACCAAATAACACTCATCCATTTGTGAGCAATTTTAGCTTCTGATTCTGTATGAATGGAATTCCATTCTCCAAAAATTCTAACAGCGTAAGGTGATGAACTGGGCTTTGTTGATGAATAATAACTTCCTCCAAAATACACATCATTTGAAAAAGTAATTTCATCAAAATCATCTATGTACCCCTGTAAGGCTTGAGCTAATTGTTCTTTTGTTTTCATTTGACTCGTTAAAGCCTCTGGATTATTCCATTTCAAGGAATCAGCAAATAAATTCATCATAAGGTCAAGATTTTCTTGTTCAAAACCTTTCACAAAATTATTTTTCCAAGCACCTATATGAGAATCAAAAATTTCCTGATTTTTCTCATTATTGAGTTTTTCTTCTACTGCTTCAGACACATCAGATGAAATATTCTTACAAGATGTAATTACCAACAAACAAGAAACCACTAAAACTATTTTCTTCATTTTTAATTGTTTTAAATTTTATAGCAACTAAAATATAAAAAAGAAAATATAGCTGACCATTATTTTATATATTTTGTTTTATAAATTTGTTTTCATGAAAAAAATTAAGAGAAGAGAGTTTTTAAATAACATATGCCCAAATGTTGCTTTAGCTCTATTAGGAGTTAGCCTATTAGAAGCATGTTCAAAGGAAGATGATCCTATTCAAGTTAATGGAGAAAGTGGTTATACTGTAAATGGAAAATCGATAGAGATTGATCTATCTCATCCATTTTTTAATAAACTAAATACTCAAGGTTGGATGAATTTTACAGCCCAAAGAACTCTTCTTCTAAAAATAGGATCTTCTTATTCTGCATATAGCAATCTATGCCCGCATCAAGGCACCAGAGATGCGTGGTCATATAATTCATCTGAAAATATTTTTGTTTGTGGGAGACACAATAACTCTTATCCCACAGACTGTATAAGTGAAGGTACTAATGGAGGACCACTTCAATGTTTTAATGTAAGCAAAACAGGAAACATATTAACCGTTACTAAGCCTTAAAATTAATTTTGATTTAACAATATAATGTAAATGTTATTGAATATAATTTTAATTTAAGCAGTGGATTAATTATCCTTCCATTCTGCTAAAAAAAGATTTGTGTCCCGGTTTCCACCATTATTTCTATTAGAAGAAAACAAAAGATGTTTTCCGTCATTAGAAAAAACTGGAAATGCGTCAAAGGTTTCTCCATGTGTTACGCGAGTTAAATTTTTTCCATCAATATCGATTAAATAGAGATTAAATGGAAATCCACGCTTAGCTTCAAAATTTGAGGAAAAAAGGATTTTTTTACCAGAAGGATGAAAAAAAGGACTCCAATTTGCATTACCTAAAAAAGTGATTTGTCGTAAATTACTACCATCAACATCACAAATAAAGAGTTCCATTTCAGTAGGTTGAACGAGTCCTTCAGCTAATAAAGTTTTATAAGATTCAATTTCGTCTTCTGTTTTAGGCCTAGAAGCTCTAAAAACTAGCTGTGTTCCATCAGGTGAAAAAAAAGCTCCACCATCATACCCTAACTCATTTGTTATTTGAGTAACTCCAGTTCCATCTAGATTCATGGTATACAATTCTAAATCGCCACTACGATCAGAAGTAAAAACAATTTTGTCTCCTTTTGGAGATACTGTTGCTTCTGCATCATAACCCGACTCATTCGTTAATTTTGCAATAATATTTCCTTCTAAATCAGCTTTGTAGATATCGTAAGTACTATATATTGGCCAAACATATTTACCTTCAATACGTAAAGGCGTTTCTGGACATTGGTTTTGAGATTCATGAGTTGAAGCATAGATAAAATGCTTGTTGTCAGGAAGAAAGTAGGCGCAAGTAGTACGACCATAACCAGTACTTACCATTGGTGGTTGAAATTGATCAAAAATCTCATCCCGTTGCATAAAAAATAATTGATCACATGAGACGTCCCATTTAGAATTATTAGACTGAAAAATAATATTTTGATCATCAAAACTCCAATATGCTTCAGCATTATCACCCCCAAAAGTGATCTGTTTCATTGAAGCAAAGTAAATTTCTTCATGATAAATTAAAGATTCGGAAGTAGAGGATTTTTTTAATGTTTTTTTACAACCAGCAACAGTGAAGAAAATTAAAAACAAGTAACAACTGTATTTATACATTTTTGCTTTAAATTTGGCGCTAAATTACAACTAAATGAGAAAATTATTCTTTCTTTTTGGTCTTTTATTTTTTATAAATGCATGCCATTCTCCAAAAGATTTCAATAAACAAATCAAAAATGATGTTCGCATTCTTGCAAGTGATTCTATGGAAGGAAGAAAAACCGGAACAAAATCAGAAAAAAAAGCTGCAAAGTATATTGCCAATCGATTTACAGAATTAAAACTTATTCCCAAAGGGACAGATCTATATTTTCAAAATTTTATATTTAAGCTTAATACTGATCCACACGAAAAGGCTGAGTTTTCAAATATAAAGAAAGAAGGTTATGCTGAGGGGAGAAATATTGTAGGTTTTATCGACAATAAATCTAAACAAACTATTGTTATAGGAGCACATTATGATCATTTGGGTTTTGGTGGGGAAGGAACCTTATACCGAGAAACCACACTTGCAGTTCATAATGGCGCTGATGATAATGCCAGTGGGGTAGCCTTACTTTTAAATCTTGCAGCACGTTCAAATGAATTAGGAAAAGCTAACAATTATTTATTTATTGCTTTTTCAGGAGAAGAAATGGGTCTTCTAGGATCAAATTATTTTACTAAGAATACTACATTAAACAAAAACACATTTAATTACATGATCAATATGGACATGGTTGGACGATTAAATGAATCTAATACTCTTGCAGTTTATGGAGTAGGAACTTCACCTTTATTTAAACAAACTCTAAGTTCAAACAACTCATTTTTTAAACTGGTTTATAATGATTCAGGAATTGGACCGTCTGACCATACTTCATTTTATTTAATTGATGTTCCAGTTTTACATTTTTTTACTGGACAGCACACCGACTATCACAAGCCATCTGATGATGCAGATCATTTAAATTATGAGGGCATGGTTCAAATATCAAATTATATTGTTTCATTAATAAATGATTTAGATGATAATGGTAAAATGAGTTTCAGAAAAACCATTAATGAAAGTGAGGAAACCCCCCGTTTTAGTGTTAGTTTAGGAGTTGTGCCTGACTATTTGTTTGATGGCAAAGGAATGAGAATCGATGGAGTCAGCGAAGGTAAACTCGCTCAAAGTATTGGCCTGAAAAAAGGCGATATTGTTATTAGTCTAGGAGGTGCCAGTGTATCAAATATGATGGAATATATGAAAGCTCTTTCAAAACATAAAAAAGGAGATAGTTCTTCAGTAACCATAGATCGCTCAGGAATAAAGAAAACATTTGTAATTACATTTAATTAATTATTATATAAGATGAAATTATCAGATGTAGAATCCGCTTTAGATTTTTATCACATTACAATCTATTAATCATAAATTAATTTAAAATGAAAAAGCTACTTTTTATTTTACTGTTTGTTCCACTTCTTTCTTTTGGGCAGTCGGCATCTTTAATTTTACGAAGTATGAATGGAAAAGGGGCTGGAGAATGGAGTGGGGTTAATATAGATAAAGAGTTAATTAGAGTTGATGAAAAATCTACTTATCATTGGATAGATGAAAACGATAACAAGGATAAAAATTATGAAACTTATGGAGATTATAAAGCATTGATTTTCAATATTCTGTAACTAACTTCGTCCATTTTTTGTAGCCCAAGTGTAGCCCAGTATTTTAATCTACACCACAGCTACAAATTATGTGGTAAAATTAGGGTAGAATAGTGTAGAATGAAAACTTAGTTATGCACATAACATGCACAAAATTAATCTTTTAGGTACAAAAAGGTAGCTATAATGAAACCTAATTATTTCCCGATACAGTAAATGTTAATTTTATTTAACTTACTGAAAAATAGGTGTTTATAAATGTTATGCGTAGTGTTTACACCAAGTTTACACCAAGTGCACCAACTTTTTTAACTTTAACACCTTAAGTTCTAGATACAATTTGTATCTGTTTTGTTTATTTTTTAG
>Ga0209501_10005658_pt1 | contig 11470 bp, 10 predicted proteins | sample ArcticOcean_MG_C_4_FD_187434 | JGI IMG/M metagenome (GOLD analysis project Ga0209501, IMG submission 187434) | Marine microbial communities from western Arctic Ocean - ArcticOcean_MG_CB4_134 (SPAdes) (version 2) | ecosystem: Environmental > Aquatic > Marine > Oceanic | place: Arctic Ocean...
TTTGAAAGAAGATCGAAAACGCCCTGTATTTCTGTCCGCTGATTGGCACAACCTTTTATTCGCTAATTACGCCGTAGACCCTAAGGTGTTAGCCCCGTTCGTCCCAAGAGGGACTGAGCTAGATTTCCATAATGGAAATTGCTATATCAGTCTCGTCTCATTCCGGTTTTTAAATACCAAAGTTTTTGGATTCCCGGCTTTCACCAAACGGAATTTTGATGCAATCAACCTATGGTTCTATGTAAAGAGACTTCTATCTAATGGCGACGAAAGGAAAAGTAGCGTCGCAGGCGCGAACACTTAAAATTGCCGCGGCGAGGTTCTTCGTCGTGATTAGAATGCTATGGCGAAATACTCGGCGCAGGCTCACGATGATGGCAATAGACAAGGCGCTGCTGATTGGCTGGGCGGGTGTGATAGTTGGCGTAGCTACAGGGTTCTGGATAGCACACGCTCGCCTCCCTCTCAATGAATCCATTGCCACTGATGCCGTATTTTTGGGATTCGGTGGTGCCGCCTTATTCATTTTGTTAAACAGGAGAGTCAGCGACGGGTATCGCGTCGTCTACGCGTTGGCCATTTTTATCATAAGCATATTTCCAGTCAGTCAGTTTTTTGTGCCCGCCACAACTCTTTTCTTGGCATCGGCGCTGCTTCGATTCTTGATGACTGACGTAATCAAGAATCAGTTGCGCGATCCACGGCGCACACTCACGATGATGACAATGGACAAGGCGCTGCTGATTGGTTGGGCGGGTGTGATACTTGGCGTAGCTACAGGTTTCTGGATAGCCCACACCCGCCTCTCTCTCAATCACGCCATCACCACAGATAAGGTATTTTTGGGAATTGGTGGAGTCGCCCTATTTATTTTGTTAAACGGGCGAGTCAGCGGCGGGTATCGTGTCGCCTGTGCGTTTGCCATTTTTATCATAAGCATATCTCCAGGCTGGCAGGTTTTTGTGCCAGCTGCATTATTATTCTTGGCATCGGCCCTACTCCGATTCTTTAGGAAAACGAAGCTATCGAAGTATCGTTAACCTGTTGGCCTGCCTACCTTTGGGCCAGTTTTGGGGCTGAAAAAGGAGTGAATACCCTGGAACAGCTATAAAGGTCGTCGCAGAGAACCATGCAGCTGAGTTGGCCGGACAAGAATCAGAACGTGTTCCCCGGATATTGCAATGTGGACTTTACTAGATGTCAGACTGTCCACGTCTCCACAAAGTTTTATCATCGTTAAACACATAACCCAACGTTCGTTCAGTGGTGATAAACGCTCATATCGACTAATAAAAAGACTCGGTCAGACTGACCGAGTCTTTTTATTTTTGGCATGATTCATTGCTGACATACTCGACGCACCTCCTTACTGAATCGTGTCGTAATAACGGCGACTTTCAGGCAGATACCGCATGAACGACCAGAATAAAACCAGGAGGCAGTTGCTCGAAGACCTGGCGATTGAGCGAAAACGCTCAACTGCGGTCCAAGAGGTCTCCAAGACAGTGGCTTCTACCAACGACTCCGATGAAGTCCTTGACCTGATTGTGAACGAAGCAGCGAAGTATCGCTAGAGATTCTGGTACCTTGCCTTACTTGTTGCATCGAAATGGAACCGGCCACTATTTCTTGAGGTCGGAATCGTGTTTAGCATCAGAGCGCTCTCATTCAACAATTGATTAATTGTGGCGCAGGGGTGTTTTCTGTTCTATAGTCGTGAGGTGGTCTGGAAAAATTGAACAGGTAGCTAAGAGAGAGTCCCGCTCCTAGAATGGCAGAAATAAAGGAGCAGGACATGAGACAGACACGGAAGAAACACAGCCCAGCCTTCAAAGCCAAGGTGGCTTTGGCCGCCTTTTTAGGGGAAGAAACGATTGCCCAGTTGGCCAGTCGGTTCGAAGTACACCCGAGTCAGATACACACCTGGAGAAAGGCCCTCCACGGTGACCGAGACAGAAGGGCAACGAACTCCAACCTGGCCCACCGCACGATACCCGGTCCTTCGCGTTGCACTAGTCGAGCAGGACATCGGGATCACGGCATTCTTGATTTATTGCGAGTAGACTTCATCCATTGCCATCCGTAAGAGTCCCCCTCGCATGTTTGAGCAAGCCTTTCAGAACATAGACAACGTTGCAAAAAGTGCAGAACCACGGTTAACCACACGATTTCTCACGACAAACCACACGGCCCCTGGTTTAACCTATTCCGGATATAGTCCATAACAATAAATCATCCAGCAATAACAAGAGGCCCCATGCTTCGTTACGTCTTCCTATCCGTATTTGCCCTACTGCTCCTCATAGCTTGCGGAGGCAATAACGTAAACCAGTTAACAAAAACTGGGAATTGCGTCGAATGTGATTTATCCGGGGCCGACCTGGCCGGGGCCGACCTGGCCGGGGCCGACCTGACCGGGGCCGACCTGACCGGGGCTGACCTGGCCGGGGCTGACCTGGCCGGGGCTGACCTGGCCGGGGCCGACCTGACCGGGGCCGACCTGGCCTGGGTCGACCTGACTAGGGCCGACCTGACCATGGCCAACCTGGTCGGGGTCAACCTTTACGGATCCGACCTGACCGGGGCCGACCTGACGGCGGCCATCCTCGCCGAGGCAGACCTTCACTTCGCCAGCCTGCCCTGGACCACCCTGACTGGGGCCAACCTGACTGGGGCCGACCTGGGCTGGGCCAACCTGGCTTACGCCGACCTGGACGATGTTATCGGTACTGATTTCAAAGGTGCTTTTAATGTTCCGCCTCAATACCTAAAAGATTAGGCAATAGAAAAGGGCTACAGACTAACCATACGGTAAACCACACGGCCCCTGGTTTAACCTATTTCCGATATTATCCATAACAATCAATCATCCAATAATAACTAGAGGCCCCATGCTTCGTTGTCTCCACCAGAAACATAAACCAGACGCCCCAGACTCAATATGAGTCTGGGGCGTCTGGTTTATTAGGGCAATTCCACTGCCCTCGCGGGTGGTGGCTCTCCAACACGGTAACTCCGTTGGATCGGGCGTTTTTCAGCAGTATCTGGTCGAACTGGGGACGCCAGACCTGATATGAATGGGGGTGTTTTAGGCTGGTTTTTTGAAGTACTAACTACAGGGGTTGGTGCCGCTGCCCCAGACCAAGGTGGCCCCGCGTACTTGGGTAGGGAGCCTCTGGGTTCCACGGCGGGCAGCGCTCCAAACTCTTTCAGCACCGGGTCGTTGCCAGCAACAACGACTCCCCAACGTTCTCCCTGGAGGGCCGGTTCCACTTCAAGACCGTTACCTGCCAGCCTTTACGTGCCACCATGGTGGCCGCGGCACTGCCAGCAGATCCGCCGACTATGACAATAACTTCGACGTTGAGGTCGGTGTCCGAGTCAGAATCGTTCATAGCGACCTAATTATGCACCGGCCGGTAAATCGTGCCAGTACGGTGCTAGTCCTGGCCGTGTCCGCCTTCCTCATTGGCCGTGGCACTCGGTGTCGCCTCATATGGCTTGCCGGTTGCCGTGTCCACCTCGAAGGAGCCGGGTAGTTCCAGGTCTTTGGCGATCTCATGGACGGCGGGAATCACCTCTTCGCCCATGAGTCTCAGGCTGCGCATGGCGTCGTCGTGGGTCATGGCGCCGTCGCCGTCCCAGAAGAATACGCTGCCGGGTCGGAGGTACTCCAAGACGTGACGAATCTTGGGAATCACAGTCTTGGGTGTGCCAGTAATGATGGTGTAGTCCTTAATCTGTTGTTCGTAGGGACGCCCCAGAACTCCGCCCGCTCCGCCGCGGGCCGTGGTGGACACTGCCTGGGTGGGCAGAACCCTGTGGCGAGAGCTCAATCCCGGCAGTGCGAGGAGCGCCGGGTTGGTGGTGCCTTCGTTACCAGCCAGGAATGGATTGCTGGGACCCTGGATGTACTTACGGGCGGTCTGTTCGGCCAATTCTTCGGTCTCGTCCACGTGGACCTTCCAGAGATAGCCGAGATTCTGGGGGCCGGACTCATAGCCCTGTTCTGCTGCGGTGTCGTGATACAACTGGAACGCCTTCTTGGTGGGCTCCAGTTCCGTTGAGAGCATGACGTATGGGATGCGCTGTTCAGCGGCCCACATCAGTGAGTCACGGCTAACGACGCCGGGGAGCCAAACCTGGGGATGCGGCTTTTGGTACGGGCTGACCCAGGGATTTACGTGGCGATATTGATAGTGTTTGCCCTCCCAGCGGAAGGGGCCTGGGGTGGTCCAAGCCTTGATGATGAACTCATGAGCCTCTTTGAACCGCTCCCAGTTATAGGGAGGCGGTGCATTGTGGGCCACACTCTCACGGCCGGTGCCCCGGACCCAACCGGAGACCAGACGCCCGTGGGAAATCAGGTCAATCATGGAAAGCTGTTCTACGAGCCATAACGGGTCATCCCATATTGGCAGGATATTGCCCATGAGGACGATCTTCGCTTTTTTTGTGATGCGAGCCAATATGGAAGCTTCAACGTTCATCGCGCCGCCCATGCAGAACGGAGTGCTGTGATGCTCGTTCAGCATGAGGCCGTCGAACCCCATCTCCTCCGCATAGACCTTTTCATCCAGGTATCGGTTATAAAGGCTGGCCCCTATTTCGGGGCTATAGACGCCATTGGTGAGGGTAAGGTCCTTTATGGGCGCGCCTGTGGCACCGAAGAATCCAGATTCGGGGTCTTGGTAAGGCCGTTCAGTGAAGTAGCCGATAAACATAGAACTGTTCCTTTGATAGACGGTTGATCTTGGGTTGGCCGGGTGGTATGGAGACGTTAGCGTCAGCTCGTCCGGCATTATAGCATCGAGTATTGACTGAGAGCTAATCACCTAGGAGTTTGCCATTAGTATCTATAGGGTGGCAGACACGCATTGCGTCACTCCGGAGGACAAACCCGGTTTCCAAAGCAGGGGCAGCATCTCTAATCGAACCGGCGGGACATCGGGATTAGGAAAAGAAATTATGGACCAGATTCACGAATTCGTTGGTCTTTTCCAATTCCGGGTGGTGTCCGCATCCAGAAAGTATCTCCAATTGAGCGCCCTTGATCGCCTGTTGGTACGCCTCGCCAGCGCTGACCGGTACCACTGCGTCCTGCTCGCCCCATACCAAGAGTGTGGGCAGGTCTTTCAATCGTCCCAACAGATGGGGCAATGCTGGATGATACATATAAGGACGCCAGGTAAGCCGGGCAGCTTCTTCCCGGGCGTTCTCCCACAGCTCCACCTGCTCGGGGCTGACTTCCTCAGGGCAGATCGTAGGGAATTCTGGAGTTGAATGGGAATCTAAGAAACCCTCTTGCAGGTACTCTTTGGCCACGATAAGGAACATGTCGAGAATATCGCCCTTGGGAGGCCGGATGCCTGCCGGTGCGACCAAGGCCATCTTCTTGAACGCTTGGGGTGACTGGCAGGCCATCTCGGCTGCTAGCCAACCGCCCAGTGAGAACCCCAGTACGTTTATTCGTTCGAGCCCCAGTTCCTCTAGGGCCCGTAGATACCAACTGGCTAGGTCCCGCATGGTCATAATCCAATCCAGCCGGTCGGTGATGCCAAACCCTGGATGGGCAGGCATGTGGAGGGTGAAACTCTGGGCCAACTCTTCCGCGTACCGGAGACGTACCGTCTGTCCCATTTCGTCGTGAAGCACCAATAGAGGGTCTCCGTTGCCGCCCTTGACGATGTGGAGATCAACGCCAGCTATCTGGGTCGTTCCTTCTGTCCAATTCAAGGAACTAGTGGACATGGATTTGCTCCTGCTGATGGCAATTTGGCCTGCCGAAACACTGGCCACATTGATTGTGGGTCGCTCTATTAGGGATTGTCAACATAAAAAATGCTTAACAACCGGGCATCTGCCTTGTAGATATTCTAACTACCGGAACTACTAGGTCGCAAATCGTAGTTTCATTAGTTTGTCGTTTTAGAGGAAGCCGGATTCAGGCTTAGGTTTTGGTTGGGCTGTAAGAATTAAGATAACTTGGTAAGGAATCCAACGAGAAACGACATTGACTCTTTCCTCGGTTTGGGCTACTATCCGCCGGGGCTCTATAGGGTCTGGGTATGATTTTGCAGATTTCATCACGCCTGGATTGCGGTTGTTACGAACAGCTGTCAAGAAGATTTTGCCGGTGTCTAAACCTTTAAGACACCCTCATCAACTATCACAGCGGTTTGGTTAATTAGTCCGGAGAATCTTCCGGAGATAGCGGGAAATAAGGGGAGGAAGCATCCATGACTGGACGAGTTCAAATTAAAATAGGGCGTATTATTCCATTAATTTCCATATTAATGCTTGCATTGTTAGTCGCCTGCGGTTCTTCAGCGACTGCGGTTCCTGAACCGACGGCGGCACCAACGGATGCGCCGTCACCGACGAAAGAACTAGCCACGGGCGGCGGTGATCCGACGCCGACGCCCTACGCATTCGCGGCTCCTGCTCACATCGCTGAGCTTGACGCCAGGTTCCCGAACCCCCCACCAATCCCCTCCAAGCCGCAATTGTATGGCGGAGTTCTTCACGTAGCCACCAGCGTTAAACCGGATATGGATCCGCTTCGCGTTCGCGACTCTGAATGGTACGTCGTCTGGGACGAGCTGCTGGAATGGGAAGCTCAATGGTACTACCCTGAAGTACAGGCCACGCCGACCATCCGTAAAAACCTGGTTGAAAGCTGGGATATGGTGGACGCTTCGACATGGAACTTCAAGATACGAGAAGGGATAAAGTTCCACGACATAGCACCGGTAAACGGTCGGGAAATGACCGCCGAGGACGTTAAATACTCGTATGATATGTTGCGAGGAAAGCCTGGGTGGGGAGCTGCTGAGGTCACTTCCGTTGATTTGCTTGAAAACAACACCGTGCAGTTCCACACGCGTATTCCGCTAACTAGCTTCCCGTTGATTCACACCAACGGCACCACCCCCGTGGTCTTCCCTAAAGAGGCTGTAGAAGCGGAAGGCGGCTTGCATGAGAACCCAATTGGCACCGGGGCCTTCATGGTGAAGGAGTTTGTCCCTAACGAAGGCGTTCTGTTTGAAAGAAATCCCAATTACCATCTGAAAGACGAAGATGGCAACCAACTTCCGTACCTGGATGGCCTGCGTTACATATTCGCCCGCGGCGAGGCCACTCAGATTGCACTGTTCCGCGCCGGACAAGTGGATATCATGCGCTTGAATAGAATCGATACCTTGGAACAGATTCTTAAGACAAACGAAGACACCTCCGTATACCGTGTGCCCTCATTCGGCTGGGGCGGCTACGCCATCTGGCCGAACCTGGCGAAAGAGCCCTTCAATGACAAGAGAGTACGCCAGGCTCTATCGATGGCCATCGACCGCCGGGTTGTGCTTGAGGTAGTTAACCGCAGTGACGGTGTGGTATATGGAGCCTTCCCTTGGGCTCTGGCCGGCTATACCGAATTCGACCAATACACCCTTGATAACCTGGGACCGGCCTACCAGTACAATCCCGAGGAAGCCAAGCGCCTTTTGGCCGAAGCGGTGCCCGGTGGTCTTAAGATTGATTTGGAATGGGGGGAGCTCCAGGGTCTGCCCTTGGGTGACTTCGCCGTGCTCGTTGCCAAGTACTGGAATGATATTGGAGTTGATGTCAATCTCCAGCAGTTGGAAAGCGGTACCTGGACTTCCAAACGCCGGGGTGGGGCTGATCTTGGTGACGCGCTGGTGACCTTGGTCAACACAGGCTCTGGTCCAACAGCGTGGGACTGGGTCTACTCTCACTATCACAGCGCGATACCAGACACCATAAACAGGCCGCACGTGGAGGATTCCAAAGTTGACGGCCTTTTGGATGAATGGGCAAACGCGGGTGATTCTAGGCAGCTCGACATCCAGAAAGAGTTGTTCGAATATCTTGGCGATCAGATGTACAGGATTAATGTCATGGTTCCGCCGCATTACGCCATCGCGCAGCCTTATCTGGTCAGGGGGGGCAACCCTTACTGCTGGTACCCAGGGTTCTGTTCTTACGAGGCCAAGACTTCTTGGATGACCGGCGACAACATCCCTGAGCGGAGCTTCGACAAGTTCGGGGGATAACCGGACTAACAAGGCTATAAGAGAGCGCCCCCGCCATACCAGGTGGGGGCGCTCTTTCATCACTGGCGCCCCTGGACACAGATAAATAGGTCTTTCATCACCTGACATGGAGATATTGAAGTGTATTTCCCCTGGAGAAAACTGGCTATAACGGAGGTTGAGGCCTGATGGTGCGCTATGCCGTACGGCGGGTCTTGCTGGCGTTCTTCGTTCTCCTTCTTGTGTCCGTCGGAGTATTCTCCGTGGTGAGAATGCTCCCCGGAGACGCCGTGATTATGTCGTTAGACGAGTACTCCGCACTGACGCCAGAGGCGCTGGAGGATGCCCGTCGTGAATTGGGCATAGACCGCCCGTTCATTAACCAATACGGCACCTGGATCTGGGGCGCGGTACGGGGCGACCTTGGCAAGTCTCTGATTAGCCATAGATCGGTGACCGGAGAGCTTGTCAAGCGTGTCACACTTACCCTTCATTTGGCCGTAATGGCCATGATTGTTGGCCTCATTATCGCCATTCCAATCGGAATCATCTCAGCCATACGTCAGGACACAGCGGCGGACTATGGCGGTAGGTTATTCGCCATCATGGGCCTTTCACTGCCGGATTTTTGGTTGGCGGTGGTTGCCATCACGTTCATGACTATCGTTTTCCAGTGGTTCCCGCCTCGGGGCTTTGAACCCATCTGGATCGATCCTTGGAAAAACATCCAGCAGTTGTTCGTTCCTGCCTTGATTATCGGGTCGCGTTTCTCGGCGGTCGTCATGCGTATGACCCGCTCCTCCTTGTTGGAGGTGCTGCGGGAGGACTACATCCGCACCGCGTGGGCGAAAGGCATGCCAGAACGGACGGTGATTGTGCGCCACGCGTTGAAAAACGCCCTGATACCAGTGGTCACCATCATCGGGCAGCAGTTTTCCCTGCTCATCGGCGGCACGGTGATTGTTGAATTTATCTTCCTCCTACCTGGAGTGGGTAGCCTGACCTTGGATGCGGTGTTCCTCAGGGATTACACGATGATCCAGGGGGCAGTACTGTTTTTCGCCACGGTCATGGTGTTTATGAACCTACTAGTCGACCTTTCGTACGCTTGGTTAGACCCGCGGATCAGGTTTAGTTAAGCGGGATCAGTTAAGAGGAAATCAGTGGATATTTTTCGTAGAAGCGCGCAGACTGCCGAAGTTCTTGAGGTTAGCCATGGCCGCACTTGGGGACGGTCGCTGCTGACAGTTGCCCGCAGCAAGCCCTTGGGAACGGCTGGAGCTGTGGTGACGCTGGTGCTGATTCTTGCCGCGCTTCTTGCGCCACTGATTGCCCCTTTCGACCCCCAAGACTTCAATCTCACCGAGAAGGGACTACCTATCCGTCAGCAATCGCCAAACGGCGAGTTCTGGTTTGGGACCGACGCCCTGGGCCGTGACGTGCTCAGCCGTATCATCTACGGTGCTCGAGTGTCCTTGCTCGTTGGCTTTGGGTCGGTAGCGTTGGGAACCGCGCTAGGGACGGCGATCGGGCTGGCGTCAGGTTTCTGGTCCGGCAGAGTTGACCAGATTTTGCAGCGTATCGTGGACACCTTCATGGCTTTTCCAGGTATCGTGTTAGCCTTGGCTGTGGTAGCGGTGTTGGGCCAAAGTCTATTCAACATTATCCTCGTAATTGCCATCGTGATTGCGCCAGGTACGTCTCGGGTAATACGAGGCGCGGTGCTGGCCATTAAAGAGAATGTCTACATTGAGGCCGCCCGGAGTGTCGGAGCATCCGACCTGCGCATAATCGTGCGGCATATTCTCCCAAACGTTGTAGCGCCAGTGATAATCATCTCCACCGTTTGGGTTGGGAACGCGATTGTTATCGAGGCCGCTCTTAGTTTCTTGGGTCTTGGAACCCCGCCGCCGACGCCCACTTGGGGCGGGATGCTCGCCGGAGATGGCCAGCGAAACCTAGAGAACGCGCCTTGGCTGGCTATCTTTCCGGGCTTGGCCATTAGCATCGTAGTTCTGTCGTTCAACATGTTGGGCGACGCCTTGCGCGATGTATTGGATCCACGCCTCAGGACTCGCTAAACTCACTGGGACAGTGGTACAGTTTTTGCCAGGGCAACCCGATCCAACTGGTGGCAGTTTAAGCTATCGTGATTAACTGGTTGTTACCCTAGTGAAACTACGCCGGTACCAACACCATCAGCCCGCGTTCTCGGTGTAGTTCGACTCTCCCCCGTCTTCACCATAAACAACTATCTCTAGGCGACTCTGGATATCTGGTCGAGCCAAGTACTGACTGAGAGTACGCCAATACCTGATGCTAATGATGAATGCAGGTGGCGTTTGCTCAACTTAGGGTGACTGCTCGCTACAAGTGGTCTCTGTGGTGTGCCCATTCGACAGGCCCAGGATGAGCGGTAGGTTTGCCACCCTCCGGTCTGTCGAACTGCATCTATAGCGCGCTTGCTAGGCCGCGGCTCCGCGGCAGAATTAGTATTTCTTGCCGCCGCCACGGGTACATTAGCCTTGCATCCCAGCTCAAGGAAATGACGTCAACCCTCCAGCCTTGCGCCTGGGTCCTAAACCTTTAGGATTGGACTGTTTCGGCCCCTCTACGGCCAGCACCGAGGGTGAATCCTTCATATCCGTTGTCCGCGACCTCATTGCACTTTTTGCGATAGGTCCCGACACCGCCCGCATAAGGCATAAACACACGAGGTTTCCCGGGGATATTCGCTCCGAGGTACCAGGAGTTCGCCTGCATGAACATCGTGGGCTCGGCGACTTCATTCACATGGACAACCCATGCGTTCTCCGCGTCGGCTTCTGCCTCAACACTCTTGATGTCATGTTCACTCATGTGCTGTAGGAGGTCCGCAATCCAGTCGATGTGCTGCTCTATGGACACCGGCATGTTGCTCAAGACAGAAGGGCTGCCAGGTCCTGTGATCATGAACATGTTGGGGAATCCAGCCGTTTGTAGTCCGAGGTAGGTCTTCGGGCCCTCGGACCACTTTTCTTTGAGCGGCAGACCATCTCTACCGCGAATATCCATCTTGAAGAAGGTGCCCGTCATGGCGTCGAAACCGGTGGCGAATACGATCATGTCGAACTCGAACTCTTGGTCGTCAGTCCGTATCCCTCTGGGAGAGATCTCTTGGATCGGCGAGTGACGAATATCGACTAGCTCGACGTTTTCGCGGTTGTATGTTTCAAAGTAATCGGTATCAATGAGGGGACGTTTTGAACCGAATGGGTGGTCCGTAGGCATGAGTTTTTCGGCGGTCTCGGGGTCCTGCACCATTTCGCGGATCTTCTTCCGGATAAACTCGGCCATAGTGTCGTTTGCCCTTCTGTCTGTGCTGACGTCTTTGAAGGACGTGCTCAGGAACCTGATCCCACCTTCAGCCCAACTGGCTT
>Ga0209501_10005659_pt1 | contig 11469 bp, 17 predicted proteins | sample ArcticOcean_MG_C_4_FD_187434 | JGI IMG/M metagenome (GOLD analysis project Ga0209501, IMG submission 187434) | Marine microbial communities from western Arctic Ocean - ArcticOcean_MG_CB4_134 (SPAdes) (version 2) | ecosystem: Environmental > Aquatic > Marine > Oceanic | place: Arctic Ocean...
TTTTGTCTCCTTTTTACAAACGGTACAAATTGCCGGTTTTTTACTAAATAATCCCATATTGATTAATGAAATAGGGATCTAAATAAATTATAAAATTACAAAAAGAATTTTTTGATCTAGAGTTCTGATAGAAGTTTCTCTAAACCTTGACTTGAATTTAACATACCTTTTTTCTTTGCAATTTCTTCGATCTTTTTGAATTGCTTATTAGTAAAGCAAACTGGCATTGAACGTTTATCCATGTAATAACGCCTTTTCCTTTTTTTATAACTCTTTTCAAAAATTATATTGAGATCAGTTATTCATTATGTATGACAAAAATGCGTCAGATCCTGATTATTGGAAATAATGATAATGGATGTACTCCTGAAATAGAATCTGCTGCATATGAAGCAGGTAAAGAAGTTGCAAAATCTAATTCAGTTTTAATCACTGGTGGGTTAGGCGGTGTTATGAAGGCTGCATCACATGGTGCAAAAGATGCTAATGGACTAACTATTGGTATAATTCCACAAGATGATTCATCGTTAGCAAATGAATATTGTGATATTGTAATTCCATCGGGAATGGGATTATCTAGAGATTTTCTTAATGCATTATCTGCAGATGGTGTAATTGTTGTAGGTGGTGGTTCTGGAACCTTATCTGAAATATGTGCTGCATATATGTACAAAAAACCAATTGCCACTCTCAAAAATTCTGGTGGAATGGCTACAAAATATGCTGACCAGTATTTGGATCACAGAGAAAATGTGAAAATAATTGGATTTGATTCTCCTAAAGATGCAGTTAAGTATATTCTAGAGCAGATTAAATCATAGATTCTAAAAGTGGGTCTGGTTTGTAAAACTCACCATGTTCTTCTGCAAGTTTGTTTAATTCCTCTACAATATTTTTAATTCCAATTTCTTTTGCTGTTTCAAATAATGGTTTTCTCAAACCTAATCCAAGCTTACATGCTTTCTCAATTTCTTCGATATCGCTTGCACCATTAGAGATTAACCACGCAGCATTATTTAGAATATTTGCAACTAATTGTATTGGATTACATTTTTGTGCCAGTTCTTCAGATAGTTCAACTCTTTCGTATTTGTCATCTGAATATTTGTAATAACCTTCTCCTGACTTTTGACCTAATTTCTTTTCATCAAACATTTTCTCAACTGTAGTATGTGGATTGATTACTTTTTTATCTCGTAAATGCATCTCGACTGTTGCCTTATGAATAACATCCATGCCTGTAAAATCTGCCAATTCAAAAATCCCCATTGGGAATCCAAGTTTGAATTTCACTGCAGAATCTATCTCCTCTAAAGTTGCATTGGTTCTATCCTTTAGATAACATGCTTCATGTACCATTGGAATGAATAATCGATTTATAATGAATCCTGGTACATCTTTTCTACATAGTACTGCTTCTTTATTCACTGATTTTACAAATTCCTGCGTCATATCTATTATTTCTTGAGATGTTTTTTCACCTGGAATAATTTCTACTAATTTCATTAATTGTGGCGGATTGAAAAAATGAATGCCAATAAATCTCTCAGGTCTACTTGTTGTATTTGCAATCTCTGTAATTGGTAATGTACTTGTATTTGATGCAAATACTACCTCTGGTTTTGCAACTTTATCTAATTCTGCGTAAACTTGTTTTTTTAAATCCATTATTTCTGGCACAACTTCTATTATCATTTCTGCATCTTTCACTGCTTCGCTCAAATCAACGATGGGTGTAATTCTTGAATAAATTGCTTCTCCTTCTTCTTTTGAAATTTTTTCTTTAGTGACCAGTTTATCTAAACTCCATTTTATTTTCTCCATGGCTTTATCCAAAAATTCTTGTTTGATGTCTCGTAATACTACATTATATCCTGCAGTTGCTGAAACCTGTGCAATTCCATGCCCCATAACTCCTGAACCTAAAACTGTGATATTTTTTACTGTCACGCACCCTGTTTGAAAAACCATTATATCAATCTAATTTGGATTACATACATGGGATTATTTGGTAAGAAAAAAGAAGATAACAAAACTAATACCAAATGCAAAGTTTGTGATCTGGAATTACATCAACCTGAAAGGTTAGAACGACACATGAAAAAAGCACATGGTAATGTCCCTGAGAAAAAACAAGAATTTAGTACTAAAGGTGGCGTCGAACAAGGCGGCATGTGGTAAAATTATTAATACAAAATTTCTTTCATTAAACATTGGAATTATCTGACGGTCAAAAATATGCTATAGTGTTTTTAGGTTCATTAGCCGTTGCAGGTGTTGTTCTTAGTACACTTGTATTTCCGTTTTGGAACTTTATTCGTGAAGATATTACTGAAGAAATTGAAATCTTTCAATCAGCTGATGGTAATTGTTACGTTGACACCGTAGATGGAATTCCAAAAACTATAAAAAACTGTAATCTTAAACAAGGAACTATTGTTACTATCACTTATGGTCATGGATTACCGTGGGCAAAAATTGTAGATCCTGGTGAATAATATGGATTGTATTTTCTGCAAAATAATTTCAAAAGAAATTCCCACAAAAATCTTGTATGAAGATGATGATACTATCTCATTTCTTGATGCATTTCCTGTTGCAAAGGGACACACATTAGTAATTCCAAAAGCACATCATGCCAAAATTCAAGATTTATCGTCAAATGAAAACCAAAAATTATTTGATACCGTTCATAAAATGATTGAAAAGGTTGATTCATTGCAAGGGTCAACTCTTGTAGCAATTCATAATGGAAAAGAGAGTGGACAAGAAGTCCCACATGTTCATGTACATTTGATACCTAGAAGTAATGATGATTCTGCAGGTCCTGTACATTCAATGTTCAAAGATAAAATTGAATTATCTGATTCTGAAATTAATTCTCTGTATGATAATTTGAAAATTAACTAGTATGGGTAAATTCTTTGATTTTCGTCTAAATTATCTACAATGATTGCTTTAGTAGGACATGTTTCTGCTGCACTGATAATTTTTTGATTTTTTGCTCCATTTTTATTGTACACTCTTGATTTTGGATTTGATTTTGTATTTTTGTCAATTGTAAACACTCCTGGTGCAATCGTCTCACAACTACAGCACCCAATACAGAGACTTTGATCAACATCTACTTTTAATTCAAATTCTTTACTCTTTTTTGGAAATCCCCTATCTTCTGGTTGTTTGTTTGTTTGTTCGTTTACTGTTTTTTCATATTTTTTCCAAAATTCATTTTCATATCTTTTCCACCATTCTTCATTTGCCTCGAAATCTTTTGTGTATCGCCCCCAATCAGCTTCTGGGGTTTTTTGCTCTCCATCTTTTCCCCATTTCGTTCTCTTGTAGAATCTCTGGCTAGTTTGTGTATAGTCCGTTTCTTCTTGAGTTTTCTCTGGTTTTTGTTTTGCAGAATGTTTATTTTGTTTTTTCAAAAAATGGTATGCATCTGTGATTGTTTTGAATTTTTTTTCACTCTCTAAATCCTTATTTTTATCTGGATGATACTGAAGAGCTAATTTTCGGTAAGCATATTTTACTTCCTCAAATTCTGCATCGTTTTGTATTTGCAATGTTTTGTATGCTTGACCCGAATTCAATGTCTCTCTTTAGTTACAATATCATAAAAACATGCTCTATTCGGAGATTTCGTCTTCTTGTCTCCATGCAGGATCCACTATACATAGTAGAATTAGATCTATTTTTCCATTGTTTTCTAAAAATTGTTTTGACATTGGCGGGACAAAAATCGTTTCATTCTGCTTCACCTGTTTTTGCTCTTCTCCTATGTGCATAATTCCATTTCCTTGTAAGATGTAGTACATTTCACTTGTTTTCATTGTATGCAGTTTTGAATTATTTCCTGGATTAATTGTACAATGTGCAATGCTGTATCGAATTGCATTGTTTGTTTCAATAGGGGAAAAAATTTGTTTTATCTGAGTGCCTTCTTGTCCTGTAAATGCTTCAATTTCTTCAATTTTTTTTGTAATCATTTTATGATAATTTCTCTGTCACTTTTGACTTAAAATCTGATTCAAACCAAACTGTTTTTGGCTCTGTATTCTTTTTTGGAAATGAATTTATTGCAACATGTGCAAAATCCTCTTTTTTATTTATCGATCCATGTGTATGGAGTCTTTTTGCAGGTATGTGTACACAATCTCCTTTATTGAGAGTTACACTTTCTAATTTTTTAATTTTAAAACTTTTAACTTCTGCACCTATTTTTTTGTACATTACTAAACTTCCTTTACCTTTAGTAACTATCAGTGTTTGACCTGCATTATGAAAATGTAATTTTGTTCTTGCTCCTCCTTTGAATGTTACATGATAGATCTTTTCAGTAGATGGTTTGATCTTAGCCGAAATATCTTTTGCAGCAATCTTTCCTGTGAAATAATTTATCTTAGCTTTCTTACTTGGAATGCCAGTTTTTGTAAAAAGATTCTCTTTATTCATAATTTTTGTGCTTAAGATGTCGTATATGTCTCTTAGTTTAACAGGATTTAAAAATACATGGACATATGATATGTAGTTAATATGACAAAAATTGATGCAAAAATAAAAGTAATTTCATTAAAACCTGGTCTTGATTCTGATGCCGCTGAAGAATTGGTTGATTCAAGAAAAGTAAAACTTTTCCAGACATTACTTCATAAACCTAAAAAAAGTGAGATACATCTACATTCTCTCACATTACATTTTGAAGCAATTCTTATGCTATCTGGTAAATACTGTGTAGACTTTATTCGTGATGCTGAACATTCTTTATCTGTTGATAAAAATGTCCAGGAAGTGATTATTTCTGATGAGGTTTTTCCTGTCAAAAAAAAGAAAGGAGTTCTCAGTAAATTGGAACCATCTTTCAAAAATAAAGTAAAAATTGAAATGCAGGAACGTGTAATGCTTCAGAACACAGATGACATATCATTTGATCATCATGGGAAAGAGTTGAATCTCTCATACAATGACACGCTAAAACTATTAGAAAAACATCCTAAAAAAACAATAAATGCTGATAAGGATTCTATACGTCGACCTGAAATCACAATTGATGCTGCAATTTCAAAACTTATGTCAAAACTTAAAAAACCAGCAGATGCTGGAATAAAATCGTCTGAGGAACGTATTGAACTTAGAGATATTTTGGAAATTTATGTTCCAATCTATGAGGCGAGATTAATTGGTCCTAAGAAAAGAATCAAAATCTTACGAATTGATGCAGTTAGAAAAAAAATTCTATAGTTATTTTACCATTTTCTGAAATTCCGGGTCATCATAGAATTTTTCAAAAACTTTCTCTTTTCGTGCCCATAACTTAATTGTCTTTGAGTGTTTAATTGCAACATTTAGCAAATCAAATGCTTCGTTAACCTCATTTAATGCAGCTTTACTTCTGGCTTTTGCATATACCACATTGATGTTTCCTTTGTGTTTGTCTAAAATTTTATCAAAAACTTCAATAGCCTTTTCATGTCTATCCAATTCTGCCAATTCTATTCCTTTATGAAATAAAGAATCAAGATGTTTTGGATTTGCTCTATATACATTTTCAAAACAATTCAGTGCAAGTTCATGTTTCCCTGTTTTACCTAGTACAATTCCTTTGTAAAATCTTGGGTTTGATTTTTTTGGGTCAATTTTAATTGCTTCATCCAATACTCTCAATGCTTCATCATGTTCAAGTTTCTTGTCAAGTAAGACTCCTTTATTGTAATATGCTGGCGCATAGCTTGTGTCTGCCTTGATTGCTTTTTCATAATATTCCATTGCTCCTTCCGGGTCTCCAAGTTCTGCCATTGCAATTGCACGATTATTCAATGCTGGCGCATCATTTGGGTTCATTTGTACTATCATATCAAAACACGTTATTGCATCGGGATACTTTTTCAATTGATTTAATGCCAAACCCTGATTGTACCATGCATTAACATTTTCAGGATCAATTTTTGTGACTTTTTTAAATAATGACACTGCAGCTTTTGGTTGATTTTTCTCTAAAAACGTCATTGCCTGATACATCAAGTCTTCTGGGTCTTCCTTTTTTCCAAATAATCCCATATTTTTTAATAATTAATCCTGTTTATAACAACTGCACTGTTTTGACTTGTGGTGTATACATCCGATTAGTTTATGGTCTTTACATCCGCAAATCATACACTTTTTCAACTTTTCACATGTACTTTTGATTGACCACTACTTAATGAGTTGCATAATGAATCTATAATATTATTCATCACCTTAATGTAATTTTGAGAAAAATTACTATTAGACTAAATGAAAAAGATTATCTGGATTTTTTACTTGAAAGTAATGAGCATAACAATACGACTGTAGAGCAAATACATGAAATCATAAAATATTATATTTTAATCAGACGTCGACGTTTAAAACTGAAATTTATCTCTAAAGAAACTCTAGATACGCACATGTGATTATTTACATTTTTTCCTATGTTTTCTCAAGTCTTCTGGGTCTCTAAACTCTTCACCACAATTACGACATTTTACATCAATTCTTCTTCCATGTGCAACTTTTTCATGTCTTTTTAATCTCTCTGCATCATGCAAATCTGATCCACATTTCTTACATTTTGTGGTACTATCTTCTGTTTTTGCAAAAAGTTTCAACGCACATTATAGTCATTAGATCTTAAAATGATTTTCCTTTTTTCCATTAGGAGTATGATAATGTTGTTTATTTTATGTATAATATGAAAACAAATATGGATCTAAGCAAGGTAGTAAAAATTGGAATAATATCTGGAATCTCAATAATTGGCATTATTGCAATAACAAACATGTTTTTTCCTTCAAATACCATAAATTTACATGAGCAAGCATGCATGAGTCTTGCAAATCAAATGATTGAAAATATGGAAGAATCCAATTTTGACACTGAAAAATTTGCAAAAATAAACGACTTATTGTTCTTAAAAATGATTAATGAACAATGCACTGATACTGAAGGTTGGAAAAAAATTGTGAGTTATAGTCCTGAAACTTAATTTGGTTTGAATATCTCTGGCATCATTTCTAAAATTGTTTTATGAGGTGGCTGTCTTTCTAATTTCTGACAAATTTTATAGACACAATCTCCTATCATTGATGAGGTCACATCTCTAACTTCATATTTTTCAAAAATTTCATCATCTGACATATTTTTCATCTGAGAATTAATGTTAAATGCAATTTCTAGTGCAACTGGTTTTAATTTTGCTTCATAATCTTGCTGTAAAATTTTAATTTCTTCTTTGAGTCTGTTTGTTATTTCTTTATCAGTTGTAGTCTTTTTTTCTAATTCTAGTTTTCTTAATTTTTTAACAGTCTTTCCGCTATGGTAATCAAAACTAATGATTAATTCCTTTATCACACTGACTAAATTGGGAGTTTAGGATATAAGGTATATGAAATAATGAGTACTATGCAAGTAAATGAAATTTTTAAATCAATTCAAGGAGAGGGCCCAAATTTTGGTAAGCCTGCAATTTTTCTAAGAACTGCTCAGTGTAATTTGAAATGTACTTGGTGTGATACAAAATATACTTGGGATTGGGAAAATTATGATTTTCAAAAAGAAGTAAATGAAATGACAATTGATGAGATTAAAGGTGCTATACTAGATCTTGAAATTAACCATCTGGTAATTACTGGTGGTGAACCATTGCTTCAACAAGACGATTTGGTTGATTTACTATCTTTTCTAAAACCTAATTTCTATGTGGAAATTGAAACTAATTGTACAATCTTGCCAAACAAAATGTTAACAGATCTAGTTGATCAATGGAATGTATCTCCCAAAACTGAAAACTCTGGAAATTCGTTGGAACTTTATGAAAATAACGAATGCTATTACTTTTTTGCAAATCAGGAAAATTGTTTTTTTAAATACGTTGTAGAAAGCGAAGCCGATATTCCTGAAATCAAAAAATTTGTCACAAAGTACAAAATTCCTGAAAAAAGAGTACAATTGATGACTCAGGCATCAACAAAAGAAGAAATACGTATACGAGAAAAATCAATTTCTGAACTGGCAAAATCTAACAATTTTGCGTTCTCCCCAAGACTTCATGTTGCAATGTGGGGGTCACAACGTGGAAAATGATTATAACCTGAGAAAATTAGAATTTTGAACATGGCAAAAATAAAAACAGGAGATCTTGTAATGTTTTTTTATAACGATTCAAAAAAGTGGCTACTGAAAATTACTAAAAAAGAACAATTTCACTCACACATTGGAGTTATCAAACATGCTGATGCGATAGGAAAAGAATTTGGAAGCAGATTAGTTACAAACAAGGACAAATACGTTTACTTGTTAAAACCTACAATCCATGATCATGTAATGAAAATGCAACATAGTACACAAATTGTTTACCCAAAAGATTTTGGATATATTGCAGCAAGAATGGGTGTTCAATCTGGTCAAAAAATACTTGAAATTGGAACTGGAAGTGGCTCATTAACTACTTTTCTTGCTAGTATTGTAAATCCTCGTGGACATGTTTACACCTTTGATGTTGAACCAAAATTCATGGAAATTGCAGAAAAAAATATCAAAAAGGCTGGAATGTCAAAATATGTTACCATGCATGAAATGAATCTAAAAAAATCTAAAAAAATGCCTTTAGAAGAAATGGATTTAGCTATAATTGATCTTGGTGATCCTTGGGAGGTATTACCACAAGTTAGAAAAATGCTCAAAAGTAGTGGAAGTGTAGTTGCAATTTGCCCAACGATGAATCAACTTGAAAAATTATCTGTCGCTTTTGTAGAAAATGAGTTTACTGATATAGAATGTACTGAACATATACTTCGTCATATTGAAGCTAGAGAAGGAAAAACTAGACATTCGTATAGAGGAATCGGTCATACAACATATCTTGCAATGGCAAGAAAAGTCCACTTTAATAAGAAAAGAACAAAGAAAAAGTGAATTAATTGACTCTATCTAAACTAACTAAAGAAGTTGTAGAAAAATTCATTCCTTCTCGTGAGAATAATTCTAGAAAAGGTGATAATGGTAAAGTCTTGATAGTTGGTGGAAGTTACATCTATCACGGTGCGCCAGCACTTTCATCACTTGCTGCATTACGTTCTGGAAGTGATCTTGTGTATACATGTGTTCCAAAAATTAATGCGTTTTCAACACGTTCAATTTCACCTGATTTGATAGTTATCCCGATGGCCGATTCAAAACTTACTCGTGGAACTGTTAACAAAATGTTAGGGCAAGTTCCTGTTGATATTGATTCAACTGCTATTGGAATGGGACTTGCAATACAAGATATTGAGGCGATAAAACTACTTGTAAAATCTCTACTTGATAGAAATGTACGTGTTTTATTAGATGCTAGTTCTTTAGTAAAAGAAATACTTCCAATAATTGAAGGACAAAATGTTATTGTCACACCTCATTCAGGTGAATTTAAAAGAATTTTTGGTGAACCTGTTGAAAATGAAATCAATCCTCGAATTTCTTTATGTGAAAAATTTGCGAAAAAACATTCAATCACAATATTACTAAAAGGACAAGAAGATATAATCACAAATGGTGATGTTACCTACACAAATCCTACATTAACTCCATGTATGACAGTTGGAGGTACGGGTGATGTTCTATCTGGATTAACTGCTGGATTTTTATCTAGAAATAAAAATATGATTGAATCTGCAAGTGCTGCAATCTTTGTTAATGGTATGGCAGGACAAATACTTCAAAAAGAATTTGGTAACCATATTCTTGCAAGTGATCTTATATCCACATTACCTAAAGTGTTAAACTCATTTAATAATTAAAAAAATGAACTATGAAAAAGCATTAAAATTCATAGATAAAAATAAAGATTCTCTTCTTAAGGATCTACAAACATTAATCCATCAACCAAGTATTTCTGCAAAAAACGAAGGAATTGAAGAATGTAGTATTCTTGTATCTAAAATTTTAAAAAAATCTGGCATAAAATCCGAAATTTTACGATTAGGAAAGAATGCAGCACCTCTTGTATATGGGGAAGTAAAATCAAAAAACAATCCAAACATTACATTGTTATTTTATAATCATTATGACGTACAACCTGTTGAACCATTAGACTTATGGACTGATCCTCCTTTTAGTGGTAAAATAATTGGAAACAAAATTTTTGGTCGTGGGGCATCAGATGACAAAGGTGAATTAATCACTAGAATCAAAGCTGTTGAATCGTATCTGAAAACATATGGTGATGTTCCATGTAACATAAAATTTGTAATTGAAGGCGAAGAAGAAAATGGAAGTGAAAACATTGAACGTTACTTAAAAAAATACAAAAAGAAATTTGTATGTGATGGCGTTGTATGGGAGTTTGGCTATGTTGATCAAAAAAATAGACCAATTATTGGGTTAGGAATGAAAGGTCTACTATACGTAGAATTAATTGCAAAAGAATCTGTAAGAGATGTTCATTCTAGTTTTGCAGTAATTATCAAAAATCCTGCATGGAAACTAGTTCGGGCACTAAATACAATGCGTGATGAAAATGGAAAGGTGTTGATCAAAGGCTGGTATGATGATATCATGCCATTATCAAAAAATGATATTAATCTGATCCAAAAAGAACCCTTTGATGCTAAAGGTTTCAAAAAAGAATATGGTGTGAAAAGTTTTGTTGGTAACAAAAATGCCTTTGCTGCAAAGAAAGCTTTGGTATCTGGGATAACATGTAACATTGCAGGTATAACCTCTGGTTATATTGGCGATGGTGCAAAGACAGTTCTTCCAGGAAGTGCAAAAGTGAAGATTGACTTTAGATTAGTTCCAAACATGGATCCAAAAAAATTAATAAAACTACTAACAAAACATCTACGTGTAAATGGGTTTAACGACATATCGATCAATGTTTTGAATGCAGAAGCAGCTGCAAGAACAAATCCAAATGAAAAAATTGTTACAACTGTTTGTGAAAGCTCAAAAAAAATTTTTGGTGACTATGTTTTGAACATTTCTAACGCGGGAACTGGACCAATGCATGCATTTACAAACATTTTATCGGTTCCTTGTATCTCTGTAGGTGCTTCATACATTTTTTGTAGAATGCATTCTCCAAATGAATTTGCAAAAATCGATCTACTAAATAAAACTACTAAGAATATTTGTTTGTTGATAGAAAATTTTTCACGATCATAATTTGTGAAATTTACTTGATTTAATTACACAATGTATGTAAAAACAAGTAACTTGTACAATATAACACGGAAAAGATCCGGCAGAATGTTATGGCTATGTCTAAAGCTAAGAGAAGCGCAGCAGCTAAAAAAGCAGCACGCACTCGTAAAAGAAGAGCAACAGCCGCAGCTACAGCAGCTACAAAGAAAAGAGCTTCTGCAGCACGCAAACGTAAGCGAACCGTCGCAAAGAAAGGCGGAGCAAAACGTAAGGCAGCTCCAAAACGTAAGGCAGCAGCAAAACGTAAAGCACCAGCAAAGAAAGGTGGTG
>Ga0209501_10005662_pt1 | contig 11465 bp, 8 predicted proteins | sample ArcticOcean_MG_C_4_FD_187434 | JGI IMG/M metagenome (GOLD analysis project Ga0209501, IMG submission 187434) | Marine microbial communities from western Arctic Ocean - ArcticOcean_MG_CB4_134 (SPAdes) (version 2) | ecosystem: Environmental > Aquatic > Marine > Oceanic | place: Arctic Ocean...
TTCAGCTCCGCAGGCTGAAAGCTTTTCTTCCACTCGCTCATAACCGCGATCAAGATGGTATACTCTGTTGACAAAAGTCTCTCCGTTCGCTGCTAATCCTGCCAACACCAAAGAAACGGATGCACGTAAATCCGTTGCCATTAACTGTGCGCCCGAAAGGGTAGAAACACCGCGCACGATAGCAGATGAACCGTGAACATTAATATCCGCCCCCATTCGGCACAGTTCAGGAACATGCATAAAACGATTTTCAAAGATTGTTTCGGTAATCATTGACGCACCGTCTGCTACCGCCAACAAAGCCATAACCTGAGCTTGCATATCCGTAGGAAAACCGGGATATGGCTCAGTCATAAGGTCGGTACCTTTCAAACTTGAATTTACACGGCGCACACGTACCGTAGTACCGTCTCCTGCAATCTCGACCCCAGCTTTCGCAAGCACATCTGCCAAAGCATTTAATAACTCTAATCGCGTTCCTTTCATAATAATATCACCTCCGGTCATAGCCGCAGCAACAGCATATGTACCAGTCTCTATGCGATCAGGAATTACCTCATGATTTGCACCTTTAAGTTCGGAAACACCGGTGACCTTGAGAGTATCCGTTCCGATACCTTCAATATTGGCCCCCATGGCAACGAGACAATTAGCAAGATCCCCTACTTCCGGTTCCCTGGCTGCATTAGAAATTTGTGTTTCGCCCTCAGCTAAGGTCGCCGCCATCATTACATTTTCTGTTGCTCCTACAGAAACCGAGGGAAATAAAATATTAGCCCCTTTAAGACCCTTTTTTGCATGCGCTTTAATATAGCCCTCTTTAAGTTCTATTTCCGCTCCCAGTGCCTTAAAAGCACCCAGGTGAATATCCACCGGCCGCGTGCCAATAGCGCAACCTCCAGGCAAAGACACCGTTGCCTGCCCCCATCTTGCCAACAGTGGGCCTAACACCAGTACCGATGCGCGCATCCTACGAACTAGATCATATGGTGCAATTTTTTGGACGGGTTCGGACGCCACTAGTGTAAGTGCACGACCGAAATTTCCTTCATTTGAAACATTACCATCCATGCTGATGGCAACGCCCAATTCGGCCAACAAGTGAACCATTGTTGTTATATCTACCAAATGTGGAAGATTACTGAGAGTCAACTTTTGAGAAGTCAAAAGCGATGCCGCCATAAGCGGTAGGGCAGCGTTTTTCGCCCCCCCAATACTAATCGTTCCAAGAAGCGGCTTCCCTCCGCGAATGCGTATTCTATCCATACCTATAAGATGATCACTATCCGTTTAGAACTAAATGCTGCACTGGAAAGTTGAAACTAAAACTAAAAAGCAACCTAATATTATGCCACCGTTGGTTTTTTGTTTAAGGCCATTGAAGCGTTCCGGACACGGCGGCGCTTTAGGTTCTTACGCAATTCCACAGCCAACATTTCCTCTCGCTCCAAGGCACGAAGTAATCCTTTATTACTAAGTCCAGGCTTCTGTTGTTCAGTTCTTTTGGCCACTCCGTTTCTTCCATCGATTGATTTTATTTTTTGTAAGTAAGATAATGTGAGGTAACTTCTGAAAATCACCGTAGCAGCTTATGGGAGTATTGTAGAGGCTTACCTCATATGTCATGTTGAGTCCTCTCACAAACACGTTATCATCATGCCGCCGTAGCTCAGGGGTAGAGCGCGCCCTTGGTAAGGGCGAGGCCGAAGGTTCGATTCCTTCCGGCGGCACCACTTCTCAGGTACTTCTCAGGTTACACCATTGAATTCCAACGTTTTTGTTAATCGAGACGGTTGGAGTGTAGACCATGTTGTATACCAGAGAAGTCCCATATGTTTATCCTAGAGATAGCATTTATTATTTTAATCGAAGAATTCCTAAAGACTTACAGCGTCATTATAGGTGTGACCGGATTATTGTGTGGTTACACACCAAATCCCCGCACGCAGCCAAAACAAAGTCTGTTACCTTAGCAACTCAGCTTGATGAAGAATGGTTTACGCTGAGATGGCGTCAGAAAGATAATCCCCTAAGACGCTTATTAGGTGATGAAGAGTATGAACCTTCAAATGCACCATTTATCTCTAAAGCTAAAAATATCTATCTTGATTCGAAAAGGGAAAGTCGCCCCCTCACCTTTTCTCAAGCCGTAGAACGTACCGTTAGTAATCTTATGAATGCTGTGGGCGATAAACCTATAGACAGATACTCACGACGGGATGCCAATTTACTCAGGGATAATCTATTCGAAAGAGGACTAGGTAAGTCCAGTGTTAAACGAATGTTTGGTACATTAGCTGCGTTATTGAACTTTGTGGCCCGTGAACAAGGTCTGTCAGACATTAAAACCTTCTCCGGCATTTACCTTGGAGACAGTGATCCTGACGCAGATAGCAGAAGGCAGCCCATAGCATTAAATGGCATTCGATCTGTTCAGAGACAATGTGAGGAATTGAATGATGAAGGACGCTGGTTGATTGCCCTAATCAGCGATAGTGGCATGAGATTAAGCGAGGCTGTTGGCATACATAAAGATGATGTTGTGTTGGATCACGAGTTTCCTCATATCATTTTAAAACCTCATCCTTGGAGACGTCTCAAAACTAGAGGTAGTGAGAGGTTTCTCCCTTTAGTTGGTTCTGCTTGGTGGGCTGCAGAAAGAGCTATTCAATCCTCAACTACAAACTTCCTATTCCCACGGTACTGCAATGAAATAGAATGTAAGTCTAATTCTGCCAGCGCAGCTTTAAACAAATGGCTATCACCTCGTGTCCCTAAAGGTTGTGTCATTCATTCATTCAGACACAGCTTCAGAGACAGGTTAAGAGCAGCAGAGTGTCCGCAGGAAATTACAGATAGATTAGGAGGTTGGTCTGTTGGAGGTATTGGTCAGAGTTATGGTTCTGGCTATCCAATTGAAGTTTTATCAAAGTGGATGAATGAAGCGATGCTTTAAATGCTTCTAGTCTACACTCCAACCGTCTCGATTAACAAAAACGTTGGAAATCAATAGTGTAACCTGAGAAGTACCTGAGAAATGGTGCCTCGGGAGAATTTAATCTCCTTGGTTAGGCATCAAGTCAGACCATGAATCCAACACTTTCAGTAGCTTAGGAATCCTTGGGTTCATTGTAAAGAGGCATGTTTGGTATACAGTTTGGTATACAGTTCACTTAGGACTTCTTAGGACCACTTAGGCATCCTATGTCATTTTCTAGATACCCTTCAGGAGTCCATTTAACGTCACACGTGGGCATTAGATTGTCTGGAGTCCTAGGGGTTCTGATACTCATAGATGACTCTGAGTGACTGGTTAAATGACTGACAGAGCTATTGTAGTGGTGGTTTACCTGAGTAGGCATGGGGAGGGAGGCTCAGAGGAGATATTGTTATTTTTATTTAGTGTCATTTGTACTTCTGAGGGGGTTTTGAAGAGGCTAAGGGGGTCCCTCGATCTACTCAAATAAAAACACTTAACCAACACCTCTTGATTTTTTTCTTCACACATTTACAGGCAAGCTATGGGACTCGTTATTTGGGCGCCAATTGTTTTAAAAACATAACAGAATCCTGTAATTGTTTAAGCAGTGATTGGACGTTAAAACCAGTTGCAAGTGTCTTTGCATCAACTCCTACAAATTTTGCAAACTCGGTTTCAGAAAAAACTTCATTTTTGGAAAGTAGTCCGTCGTTATTGTAGTCAAAACTGTGCAGGACTGATGACGCCGTAATTGGAAAAAATATAATTGAAGCAATGTTCATTGCAGCGATTTCTTCCGTCTTTTTTTTCTGTTGCACTGCCACTAATTTTACAATGTTACGTTGGAAACGGGAAATCTCAGCCAACGACAGATGATCATCACCTGAGATGTCCAAATATGTCCAAACGTTATCAAAAGCACATTTTATATTCTGTTTGCAGTTAGTCTCCAAAGTTTTTTGAAGAGTTTCGAATGCCCGGAGATCACTTCCATAGACCATGTCCTGTAAGATCAGTTCAGCCTTATTAATTGGTTTCTTCATCTTTGTGATGGTCCAGGTAATTCCTTTCCTGTTAGTTGTCCACCCTTCCCCACTCTCTTCAACATTGCCAATCTTACGACAGATGTTCTTCTTTCTATTAACCCATTTGAGGCAGTGAATGTTCGGTTCCTTAATCCACCATTTTCCCTCTCTCCTGACTTTTCCTTGCGGCGTCACAGCAAGAATTTTTGCACTGCCGTCTGAGTTCAACGAAAGCGTAACTTTGATCCCCTTCTGGTTAGTCCAATTCACCGTGGTGTCGCTAAATAGAGTTTTCAGCTCGGCTGAATCTAATTTCCGGGCACTCGCTTGACTAAAGCTAGTTATCACTAACGCAATTGTTACCATGGCTATCAGTTTATTGTACATTATGTCCTCTCAAGAATTACACGTAAGCCCACCAACTGGAGATCTGGACTGTTATCAACCATTGTCTCAGACGGACCATCAGGTAAACACCTATACCCTAGGAAAAGCTACGAATAAAACAACTTTTTCTTTGTCTAGTAAGTGAAAAAACGCCTCAATAAATCTGACATTAAACGTCAATGATTATTTTTATTTAGAGTCATTTGTATTTCTGAGGGGGTTTTAAACCTCACTCAAGTAACTCTAACTTCAATTATTTTCCACTTTGTGTAATCATTAGCGGTATGAAACGAGTTCTGCCGGTTCTGATGGGTTTTGCACCTTTTTATGCTTTAAGGTTCACATAAGAACCAACAAATTGGTGTATTCTCAAACTGAGAAATACACCACAAAACAACAACCTTAGGATGAGTATTTTGAGACCTTCCGCTCTAAAACCAAAATACCTTGTATTAGAACTTCTATGGAACACTATCAATGAATGAGATAACGATAAATCCTAGACCAGAAATGTGCAAATTTATTGTTCAACACATCAATTTATTAAAGAACAATCCAGTTTTGATAGCTGATGTTGGATCACGTTACGGTTATAACTCGGAATGGGAGGCATTTGACCTTTGTATGAAGGCTATTTGTTTTGAACCAGATATTGAAGAATGTGCCCTCCTAAATTCAATAAACAATCCCAAAGCACAATTTATTCCAACCGCATTATACCGAGCAAAAGGTCAGAGAACCTTTTACGAAACCAAACTACCAGATAGTGCGGGCCTTTATCGTTCAAATATGAATTTTTTTAACCGTCTATTAAACCGTGATAATGCCGAAACCATCAATGAACGTTTGATCGATGTAGATACTCTCGATAATGCCCTGGAATACGAAAATATAGTTGGACTAAATTTTTTGAAACTTGACGCAGAAGGCGCGGAAGTAGATATTTTGCAAGGAGCAAATTTAACACTATCTGATCCACGACTTTTTGGTGTTCTCTCGGAGTTTCAATTTCATCCCGAAATCAACGGCTCACCGTCTTTTTGGGAGTTAGATAAATTCCTTCAATCTCAAGGGTTTAGACTTTTTAATATTGGAACTAATTTCCAAAGTCGCCGAGACATGCCTTACCCTGGAATAACAGACTATTTTCTTCCCAATGGCGAACGCTTTTACGCCTATACGGAACACGGCCAAGTCATGGGCGGCGATGCACTTTATTTCCGAGATTTATTGTTAGAACAGAACCGCGATATTGCCGAAGCACTTAATCCATTAGATATAATAAAATTTGCTGCATTTTTTGAGATTTATCACCATAGTGATGCCGCAGCAGAATTGATCATTAGGTATCGCGAAAAAATAAAATCTATTATTGATTTTAATGAACTTCTGAACAAACTAACCCCTGAAATTTCTGGCAAAAAACTCTCGTATGATGAGTATATTATTAGTTACTTTCATCATGACACGAGTTTTAATAGGCTCGATTCAAAAGTATCTCCAACAAAAGACATTGATTTGAAGCCGGAAGTGGAAGATGCACTGGCTGTAGCTGAAATAAAGCGCAAGCTGGCCACCTACAGAAAAGAATTAGTTACAATGCTTTCAAATAGTATACCGAAAGACATTACCACGTCTGAGGCGCTGATAATGATTATCAGGATGATTGAGTCTGGTCATAATGGTACGGTTAGGTCCGAAGTATCGAATGCCTTGGTAAGTGTAGAAAAACACATCATGGCTAACAAAAAAATTAAAGCTTATCTCGACGCCAAAGAACCCTCCCCCACCAACTAACTTCAATTCTTCCCCACTTTCTGTCATCATCACATTATGAAAAGACTGCTGTCGGTTCTGATGGGTTTTGTGGTGCTGTTGTTGTCCTCAACAGAAGGGTGGAGTTTGCCTCCTTGTGAAGGGAGTCCTACATCCAATTTGAATATAGTTAGATATTGGACTGAGTGTGTGGGCACCTACACTGCTCCCGATAGTGTAAATTGGAAAGGGGACAAATATGTTGGTGAATTCAAGGATGGAAAACCAAACGGACACGGCACATATACTTGGTCCAAGAGGAACAAATACGTTAACAAATACGTTGGTGAATTCAAGGATGGATTAAAACACGGACAAGGCACCCTTACCTTTAGGGATGGAAGAGCGAAGCAAGAAGGTATATTTAAAAACAATAAGTTTCGCTATGCCAAGAAAACTCCATCCAAAGTTACTGCGAAGAAATCATCTCTTGAAAAGGCAAAGGAACAGTGTGCCGAAATAGGTTTTACAAAAGGCACAGAGAAGTTCGGTGACTGCGTTATGAAATTACTTAACTGATTTCCAAAGAGTCAGACCGTAATGGTGGTGTGCCATCAGTAAGAGAAAAGAACTATCTCAAGTCTATTTGAAGGACCCATATAAATACTTACTCCTCCAATTCCTTTTAAAGAATGATATGATGAAAAGTCCGTAAGTGATGGCCGATGTGGGCTGAGGTGATTACTTAAGTAACTCTCTAGACACCCTATCCCTTAGGCATTCTTAGTCATTACTTAAGATAACTCTTTATTGGTTAACTTTAATGATTAATCCTTCATTCCAACAACTTCTATATTCCCAGTCTTTAGATACATGGGTTATTAGCAGTGTTGCTCAAGTGGATGCCTTAGTGGATGAGGTGTATCAGCAGTTCTTAGGTCATGAATTAAAAAATAACAGTAGGAAAACTAAATCCACACTTAAGACCATCCTTTTAAATCTCTATTCAGCATTTGTCTCTGATCCAGAGTTATATCTCAGGTATTCAAGGGATGAGAACTTTTATTCATCTTCCAATCATTATGTCAGTCAGTTTGTCTCTTATCAGTCCTTGGTCACCAAAGTGATCCCTGGCCTTGTCAGGCTATCATTGATTCAAGACAACCCTGGTTTCATCGACAGAGAATTTAATACTGGGTTTGTGTCTCGTATGAAGCCCACGGCAGGACTTATCGATTTATTTCTCAAACATAAACTCCAACCTTGGATGCTTGAGGTATCTAGTGAAAAAGAAGTGATCATTCTAAAGAATACAGAGAAGAAGTTTGAACGATACAAAGATACTGATTTTACTCGCACAGCCAGAGAGCAACTGCAGCACATCAATGGACATCTTCAAGCCGCTTATATTGATCTATGGATCAGCGATGAAGCTATGGATGATTTGCTTCACCAGTTACGCAGATCAAACACCGAAGAAGACGTTAAACATCTCAGTTTATTCACTAACAAAACATTGTATCGCATCTTCAGTAATTCAAGCTGGAAACAACATGGAAGGTTCTATGGAGTTTGGTGGCAGAATATTCCAAAAGAGTATCGTCAGCATTTGTCGATCAACGGAGACATTACTGTCGAATTAGACTTCTCAAGTTTCCACCCAAGGATGGTTTATCATCTTTCTGGAACTGAGATGGTTGGTCATCCTTATGAAGGTATTGATGATCTTGATCGCAAACACGGAAAAGTCCTGGTTAACATAATGATCAATGCCGTCGATGAAGATCCCGCCAATGGGGCATATCGAAAGAAATATAGAAACGAGGGTGTGACAAAGGCAGAGGCTAAGGTGGCCATTGATGCTGCTAAAGAGAAACACCAAGCCATCAGCAAAGAATTTTATACAGGCGTGGGTCTAAAACTGATGAACTACGATTCACAAATAGCAAATAACGTAATGCTTAGGGCTATTGATGAATATCAAACTGTAATTCTCCCCCTTCATGACAGCTTCATTTGCATAACTGAATTTGAGAAAAAACTCCGTCAGTTAATGATGGAGGAGTACATCGTAGTGATGAAGTCTGAAGTTCCACCTGAGATAGATATGAAATATTCCGAACATTATCAGACTGAGGAAGAGATTGAGAAAGAGGAGCTGTTCATGGCTGAGTATGGCACCTTACATGATTACGATACTCCTTTAGACCCTCTTCAAAGGGAACGTCGCAAGATGCTCCAAAAGCAGACTTTTGCTGTACAAGAAAAGTTAGGGATCAGGTTTGAGGATGCATTTACGCAAGAAACCATAGAGGCCAAGTATGCTCCTTAGTTTGTTGAAGACTATTGATTAACCCGTAGCAAATCTTACCCTCCATACTGCACAAACCGAAGTCGAAATTCGGAGCCTGTATTCGCAGGCAGAGATACGTAATGTGAATGCCTGCATCTGAAATGTTAAAACACACTCAGGCTTTGTCTCGAGAGGATCTATCCAGTAAGGAAAGGTCGCCTGATCAATCTCGAAATACGGCTATGGGCAGGTCTCACTTTCGCTAAATTATTTTTTACTGAGGAAACAGAAATAAGATGGATCCAATTTCCCAGGGTATTGTAGGTGCAATTGTTCCGCAGGCGATTAGGAGTAAAACAAATTTAGGCGTAGCAGGGCTTTTTGGTTTTATTGCGGGCATGGCTGCCGATCTTGATATTTTTATTAAATCAACAACAGATCCGCTTCTGTTTTTGGAATATCATCGCCAATTCAGCCACTCCTTAGTTTTTATACCGATTGGAGGTTTTGTTACCGGTTATCTTCTTTATTTAATCCTTGGTAAGCGATTCAAAGTATCTTTTATGGAAAGCTGGTTAATTTGTTCGCTGGGTTACGGGACTCATGGGCTATTAGACGCATGCACAGGATATGGAACTTTAATCTTGTGGCCGTTTACCAATGAACGCATCGCTTTAAGTATAATTTCCATCATTGATCCGCTTTTCACTATACCCATTATATTATTTGTAATTTTAAGTTTGGTTAAAAAATCCAGGGTTTTTGCTAGGCTTGGATTTCTGTGGATGATTTCATACCTAATATTGGGTGCGTTTAATCAAAAGACGGCAAAAGAGATTGGTAATCGAATAGCTATGGAAAGGGGGCACACAGATATAAAAGTTGAAGCTAAGCCCAGCTTTGCTAATTTATGGGTATGGAAAACACTATATGAGGCCGACGGAAAATATTTTGTAGATGCAGTTCATACGGGACTAAACCGTCGCATTTTTGAGGGTCAATCAATAGCGAAACTGAACTTAAAACAAGACTTTCCTTGGCTCAAACAGTATTCACAGCAAGCTCAGGATATAGAGCGTTTTTATTGGTTTAGTATGGGGTATATTGCGATTGATCCTAGCAGAAAAAATCATATTGGAGACATTAGATATTCTGCTCTGCCAAACGAGATAGCACCCCTTTGGTCGATTAAACTTAATCCAAAGTCAACAGCAAGCCAACATGTTAAATATGTAACCCACCGTGACTTCGGTATTGATAACCGCAGAAGACTTTGGGATATGATATTATCCGGTTGGAACTAAATGGCGGTGTATCGTGCATGAGACTATAGCACTCTGGAAAGTGTAGGCCTAGAGCAACTGCTTCAGAGTAAATTGCGCTAGCTAATAAGTCGGTACCAATGGAAGTTAGAATATTTTTAACACAAAAAAGCCGCCCCAAAGATCGGCAGGTGTACCCGAACCTCCAACGACCTTGGCAATATACCTCGACAGTATAATACAATGTTTGTATTTTTAAAATAGGCAGCAAGATGAGAGCCTCTTCAAAACCCCCTCAGAAGTACAAATGACATAGGATGCCTAAGTGGTCCTAAGAAGTCCTAAGTGAACTGTATACCAAACTGTATACCAAACCTGCCTCTTTACAATGAACCCAAGGATTCCTAAGCTACTGAAAGTGTTGGATTCATGGTCTGACTTGATGCCTAACCAAGGAGATTAAATTCTCCCGAGGCACCATTTCTCAAGGTAAACATCAGCTAACCCTTTGGTGTTCATTGGTTTTTCACAAGACCCATGAGAAGGGGTAGTACAGATGGTAGATCATTTATCACCCTATTTGTTCCGAAAGCGTGGCATTTACTATTTCAGCAGAAGAGTTCCAAAAGACCTGTTGGATCACTACGAACGGTCTAAAATCGTCTTTTCGCTTCGTACCAAATCTTGCAGGGCTGCAAAGATTAAAGCTGCATCACTTGCGTCCCAGTTAGAAGAAGATTGGCTAACGCTTAGATGGCGAAGTAAGGACACTCCTCTACTTAGGTTCCTCAAAGGTCAAGCTGCAGAAGCTAGAATATCCTCGTCAGCTCCACTGATGACAGAAACTGCTGCAGATGGATCACGTCAGGTTCAAAACCGATTAGAATTTTCAGAGATTATTTTAACTTGGGTTAATTACTAAATATATTATTAGGTTATTCTGCTGCTCCTAAAATCCCTTCTTCAACTTTTTCTGACATACCCTGGCCAGCATCGCCTGATCCGGATCAGTAAGAGGCTGTCCATTAAGGGTTAAGGCACCTGTCAGAATGTCAAAACGCACCTTGCCCACTGCCATGTTCAGACCTCCATATTTCTGCGCGTTCCGGAAAGCCTTGACCAGCGCCGTATTGGCGTCAGATGAAACTATTGCGGCGCCCGCCGCTGATACCGTGTCGGCGGCACCATCAGAAAGATTGGATATGACCGCCGTCCCTCCTGAGGCAGCGACTGCCTCGGCCGCCGCTGTTGTGGCAGTCTTTGCAGCAGTTGCGCGAGTTGCCCCAGATGTGGACTTTACTATGGTGGCGGAACTAACAACAGCAGTGGCACTGGCAGAAGACGCGGCAGACGCAGACGCAGCAATCGTGGCGGCAGCTGTTGCTGCAGTAAAAACATCCTCCTTCGCTTTATTAGATGGATCTGCCTTATGAGCGGCCAGTGCCGTAGCGGCCGTGGCTTCTACCTCTGAAGCTGCTGTAGCAGCAGCATCCGCTGCTGCGGTGGCGGTAATAACAGCTGCCGCCGATATGGCCTCAGCTGCCAGTTCGCTAGCGGCTGTTGCGTTAGCGGCCTTGTCCACAGCATTGGATACCTTATCCGCAGCGTCTACAGCAACTCTACCAGCCTTTGATAGTCTTTGAAGGACTGCAGCATCAGCGCCTGTTGAGGCGGCAAGAGCAGAAGCGGAAGCGGCTGCCGCAGCGGTTGTTATGGCGGCATTCTTCTTCTCCTGGTTCAAAGGGTCCGCCTCATGCTCAGCA
>Ga0209501_10005663_pt1 | contig 11464 bp, 10 predicted proteins | sample ArcticOcean_MG_C_4_FD_187434 | JGI IMG/M metagenome (GOLD analysis project Ga0209501, IMG submission 187434) | Marine microbial communities from western Arctic Ocean - ArcticOcean_MG_CB4_134 (SPAdes) (version 2) | ecosystem: Environmental > Aquatic > Marine > Oceanic | place: Arctic Ocean...
ACCGGCTATCTCGCTCGCGAGGGTGGCGGGCGGAACGAGTACTACCTGCTGCTGCTGACGGCCACGTTGGGGATGATGCTGATGGCCTCCGGGACGGATCTTATCGTGATCTTCCTGGGCCTGGAGTTGATGTCGCTTTCCTTATACATCCTCGTTGGATTCTTCCGCGATCGCCCGGTGTCGAACGAGGCGTCGATGAAGTATCTGCTCCTGGGTGCTTTCGCAACGGGATTCCTGCTCTACGGCATTGCCCTGATTTACGGGACGATCGGATCTACCAACCTGCGTGAGATCGGGCTCGCCTTGAAGCAGGGGCGAGTGCAAGGCGATCTGATGCTGCTGGGAGGGGCGTCGCTTCTCCTGGTGGGTTTCGCATTCAAGATTGCTGCGGTTCCGTTCCACATGTGGGCGCCGGACGTCTACGACGGTGCACCGACATCGGTGACGGCCTTTATTTCAGCTGGCCCCAAAGCGGCAGCCTTTATCGCCCTCATTCGCATCCTGATGCTGTCGTTAAAGCCGCTGGAACATGAGTGGGCTTCGGTGATCTGGATTCTGGCTGCGGTTACAATGACGGTGGGTAATCTGAGCGCCCTTTCGCAGCAGAGCATCAAACGAATGCTTGCCTACAGCAGCGTGGCGCACGCCGGATATGTGCTGGTGGCCCTGGCGGCCGGCACGGATAGGGCTATTACGGCAGCCCTCTTCTACCTGCTGGCTTACACGTTCATGAATATCGGCGCCTTTGCAGTGATCATCCTGGTGGGTAAGAAGGGTGAAGAGAACCAGGACATTTCGAGCTACGCCGGTTTGGGATTCGAGCGGCCGGCCATGGGACTGGCCCTGGCATTGTTCATGATTTCACTGGCGGGTCTGCCGCCGACGGCCGGGTTCTTTGGGAAGTTTACGATCTTCAGCGCCGCCGTTGAGCAGGGCATGATTTCTCTGGCCATTATCGGCGTGCTGAACAGCCTGGTGTCTGTCTATTTCTACCTGAGCGTTGTGGTCAGTATGTACATGCGCCCGAGTACTGGGTCTTCGCCCGCAGCACTTTCTCCGATGGGTTATGTAACCGTAGGTATTGCTTCGGTTGCGACGTTGGTGATCGGCCTGGCTCCTTCCCGCTTTCTAGCGTTGGCCAGGGAGACGGTTGCGTCGCTGATGTGAAGAATCAATCTTATCTTCGCGCGGGGCAGGCGGGATAGGGGAGAACCGAACTAGACGTCTGTGCCGGAGGCTTCAACCTTCGCCGAAGGCTGCGGTTGACAAACCGATGGACGAGCGGGGCTGGCGAATGGCACCGGAACACAGTGGGTCATCGCTGGGCGAAGCCTATAGGGCTGCGGCGCCGTATTTGGGTTTGGGTGTGGAGTTCGCTGCCGCCGTTCTTGTCTGTCTGTTTGCCGGTCGGTGGCTGGACGAGCGGTGGGGGACCACGCCTTTCCTGCTTCTTGGAGGCATCCTCTTGGGGATGACGGCAGGATTCGTCCATTTCTTCCGGGCCGTATCGCACATCCAGGCCTCTCGAAAGCCGGGTGATCCCGGAGATGGCGAGTCTTCTGGAGAGCGGAATTGAGCGAACCATCAACGGCTGAAGAGGGAGCGACTTTCGGGTCTGATTCCGGATCGGCGATCAGACAGTTCCTGTTGCAGGTCCTTCTGACTCTGCTGGTTGCATGGGCGGTGGCCGCTTACCCTCTGTACCTGTACTGCACTCGCGAACAGGTTATTGGCGCAGCTATGGGTTGCGCCATTGTGCTGGTGAACGCTCTGGCCGGGTGCATGTCGGTGGTGTGGGCCTTCGACCGCAAGCAGACTGATTTCCTGAAGGTTCTGTTCGGCGGGATGGCCATCCGGCTCATGGCGATGGCGCTGGCCTTCGGACTTCTACTGGCCTTCACCGAAGTCGATCGTGTGGGCTTGACAGTTTCACTCTTCGTTTTTTATGTATTGTTTCAGGTGCTGGAGATTCGCTTTCTGCTGGGACACCTGAAGCATCGCGGGGTGCCGTCTCCAGCGGTGCAGGACCTGTCGACTCCCGAGAAACCCTAATGGGGTGTACGCGTAATGGCAGCTGAATCGCAGGGCGCTGAAGGTGGTGGTAACGTCAGCGAGATGATTATGGAGCACATTCTGGACTCCGCGGAGCTGCATCTTCCGGGTGTCCACGTGCACCTTCCTCATCTTGAGCTGTTCGGCCTGAACCTGTCGATCACGCGTCACGTGGTGATGATGTGGCTCGCCGGCGCAATCCTGATTCTGATCGGACTTGTGGTCCGCCGGGCGTCGGTTGTGCCCAGGGGCATGGGAAACCTGGTTGAGTCGCTGGTGGTGTTTGTCCGTGATGATATCGCTATTCCCAACCTGGGATCGAGTGCCCGTCAGTTCATGCCGTTTCTGCTGACGGTGTTTTTCTTCATCTTGACCTGCAATTTCCTGGGCCTGATCCCCTATGGGGCCGCCGCGACGGCGAACATCAATGTTACGGCGGGTCTGGCGATCTGCTCGTTCATCGCGATTACGATCGGTGGGATGATGCACAACGGGGTGTTCGGCTACTTGAAAGGCCTGATCCCTCACGGACTGCCGGTATGGCTTCTGCCGATAATGATTCCAATTGAGCTGGTGGGCCTGCTGACGAAGCCGTTTGCGCTCTGCATTCGACTCTTCGCCAATATGACCGCCGGGCACGTGGTGATCCTGTCCTTGCTGGGGTTGATCTTTATTCTTCAGTCCTACGTGGTGGCGCCGGTTTCGGTAGGGTTCGCGTTGTTCGTCTACCTGCTTGAGATCTTTGTCGCACTCATTCAGGCGTATATTTTCACCCTGCTGTCCGCAGTGTTTATCGGGATGGCCGTTCATCAGGAGCATTAAAGGCGGGCAGAAGGCAGACATTCTTGTCCCATCCGTTTAAGGAAGTTTTTAGATTCGCTCTGTATCGACCTTTTTAGAACAGGGCGCAACACGCTGGTTCCAAACGCATCGCAACGTATCAAGGAGGTGTTCTGTGGCAGCTGAAGTGACTGCAGTAGCAGCTGAAGCATATGGTTATCTGGCAGCCGGTATCGGTGCTGGGATCGTGACCGTTGGCGCCGGCCTGGGGATTGGTCGAATCGCTCAAGCGGCAATGGACGGAACGGCTCGTCAGCCGGAAGCCGCCGGTGACATCCGGACGTCGATGATTATCGCCGCCGCCCTGATCGAAGGTGTCTCTCTCTTCGGGCAGGTTGTCTGTATCCTTCTGGCCCTGAAGTAAGTCCGGGAGCACGCTATGCTTCTGAATATTGAGCCAGGGCTGATCGTCTGGACGATCATTACATTTGTCCTTCTGATGATTGTCCTTCGAGCCGTGGTCTGGAAGCCGATCCTGACGATGCTGGACGACCGCGAGGGGCGGATCCGGGAGTCGTTGGAGCAGGCTGAAAAGGCGCGGGCGGAAACCGAGCAGGCGGCGGAAGAAAACCGCCGGGCGATGGAAAAGGCTCAGGCAGATGTCCAGACGGCTATCGCTCAGGGGCGTGAGACCGCCGAACGCGTGGCTCAGGAAGTTCGTGAGCGGGCTGAAGCCGATGCGCGGCAGTTGCTGGATCAGGCGCAGCGGACGATTGAGCAGGAGAAGCAGCGGGCGGTCCAGGAGCTTCGGAACCAGGTGGCGGATCTGGCTATCCTGGCTGCGGGAAAGATCCTGGACGACAATCTGGATGAGAGCCGTAATCGGAAGATCGTAGACGACTTTATCTCGGATATTCCGCAATCCAATTAGATTCCGGATGCCCGTTTTGAACACTCCGAGGATGACGTGAATCTTACAGGCGTTACCGCTCGCTATTCTAGACCGTGCACGCGGCGACGCCGAGGCGCTGCTGGAGCTGCTGGATTCGTCTGACGAGTTGAAGGTCTTCGTTAAGGATCCGCTGATCCGGGCCGACGAGAAGCAGAAGGTGGTGGAGGAGATGTTTTCAGGGAAGCTTCACGGGGTGACCCTGAACTTCCTGTGCGTTCTCTGCTCCAAACGCCGGGAGCGCGGCCTTGAGGAGATCCTCCAGGGCGTTCTGATGCTTCTGGACGATCGCCAGGGGATAGCGACAGCGGAGGTGCGGTCTGCCCAACCGCTGACCGATCCGCAGCGGGAAGCACTTCTCCAGCGTCTGTCGTCGGTGTCGGGGAAGCAGATTCGCCTGAACGAGACCGTTGACGCTTCGTTGAAAGCGGGATTTGTCGCCCGATTGGGCGACCAGGTGTTCGATGGCACCGTGAGCGCCCAGTTGGACCGTCTTCGCCGAACCCTGATGCAACGATCCTGACCTTTGAACCATCCGCCCGGAGGGCCTCTTCCGGGCAGGAGAGGAACACACACTCATGGCAACAAGCCTGCAGATTCGCCCCGACGAGATTTCGGAGATTCTGAAGCGTCAGATCCTGGAATCGAAGCGCGAGATCGACGTTTACGAAACCGGAACCGTCCTCCAGGTTGGAGACGGTGTCGCCCGCGTTCATGGATTGGGAAACGTGATGGCGAGCGAATTGGTGGAATTCCCCAATTCCGTCATGGGGATGGCGTTGAACCTGGAAGAGGACAACGTTGGATGTGTGCTGTTCGGTGACGACAGTGAGATCCGCGAAGGGGACACCGTCCGCCGGACCCAGCGGATCGTAGAGGTGCCGGTGGGTGAAGCCCTTCTAGGCCGCGTGGTGAATCCGCTGGGCCAGCCCATTGACGGTAAGGGGCCGATTGCTTCAGATAAGACGATGCCCATCGAGCGTGTTGCTCCTGGCGTGATTCAACGGCAGCCCGTGACGGAGTCGATGGCCCTGGGCATCAAGGTGGTGGATGCCACCGTACCCGTAGGGCGCGGCCAGCGAGAGTTGATTATCGGGGATCGGCAGACGGGAAAAACAGCGATCGCCATTGATGCCATTATCAATCAGAAAGACAGCGGCATCAAGTGCATCTACGTGGCCATCGGACAGAAGGCGTCGACGGTGGCGAGAGTCGTGGGCGATCTTGAACGGGCAGGCGCTCTGGACTACACGATCGTTGTTTCCGCCACGGCATCGGACCCCGCACCGCTTCAGTTTCTCGCTCCCTACGCAGGGTGCTCGATGGGCGAGTACTTCAGAGACAAGGGAGAGCATGCCCTGATCGTCTACGACGATCTTTCCAAACAGGCCTGGGCCTATCGCGAGATGTCCCTGGTCCTTCGCCGACCGCCTGGCCGCGAAGCCTATCCGGGCGACGTGTTCTACCTCCACTCCCGGTTGCTGGAGCGAGCGTGCAAGATGTCGGACGCCGAAGGCGGGGGGTCTCTCACGGCACTTCCGATTATCGAGATCCTGGAAGGCGACGTGTCCACGTTTGTCCCGACGAACGTGATTTCGATTACCGACGGCCAGATTCTGCTCAAGCCCGAACTCTTCTACGCCGGGATTCGCCCCGCAATGGACGTGGGCGCTTCCGTCTCCCGCGTCAGTTCGGCGAAGACGAAGGCCATGCGGGTGGTTTCCAAGACACTGAAGGGAGACATGGCCCGATACAACGAGGTGAAGTCCTTTGCCCAGTTTGGTACTGAAGGCCTGGATCAGACGACTCGAAATCTGCTCAACCAGGGCGAGAAGCTGATGGAACTTCTGAAGCAGGGCCAGTTCAGCCCAATGACATTGGCTGAGCAGGTTGCCGTACTGCATTCGGCCAACAAGATCGCCGACCTTGATACGCGCGATGTCCAGCGCTGGGAACGGGAACTGTTGGAGTTTATCCGGAATACGGATCCGGACCTGCTCAAGTCGATTGACGAGAGCGAGGAGTTCTCGGATGAAGATCAGGCCAAGATGAACGGCCTGATCGATCAATTCAAGCAGCAGTTCACCGCCCAACTCTGATCAGTACGAACCCTGTTGGTATTCCGCTCATTTCCGGCCCTTTTTAAGAGGTTGTAGAGCGTTGGCGAATCTCAGACAGCTTCGGACTCGGGTTTCCAGCATCCGAAACATCCAGCGGGTGACCAACGCCATGCAGTTGGTGGCGGCCGCCCGGATGCGACGTGCCCAGGAAGCGATTCTCTCAGCCAGGCCCTACGCCGAGAAACTGGACGGCATCCTGAAGCGCGTGGTGTCGACGATAGACGGTTCGGGTAATCCGCTTATGGCCGAGCGGCCGGTGGAGCGGGTGGGTCTCTGTGTGATTACGTCTGACCGCGGCCTCTGCGGAGGGTTCAATGGGGGTATCAATCGCAGGGCGTTCAAGGAAATTCAGGAAACCTATGCCGATCAGGATGTCGTTGTGGATGCTGTTGGGCGAAAGGGTCGGAATTACCTCCGCAACAGAGACCAGGCGATCGCCCAAGACTACATCGACGTATTCCGGGAGCTCAATTTCCAGAGCGCCGTTGGGATCGCACGAACCCTGCAGAACCGCTTCACGAGCGGTGAGGTGGACCGGGTGGTTCTGATTTACAATGAATTCGTCTCGGCCGCTCACCAGGTCCCCGTCGCCCGGCAGCTCCTTCCGATCGTTTCAGGCGGTGATGAAAGTGCTGTTTCGGACGGCGGCGAGTTCATTTTCGAGCCGGAAGCGGATCGCCTCCTGAACATCCTGGTGCCGCGGCATGTCAATTTCCAGGTGTGGCGTGCGCTGCTGGAGTCGAACGCCGGCGAACAGGCGGCCCGCATGCAGGCCATGGACAACGCTACCAAGAATGCCGGGGATCTCCTCGAAGATCTGACGCGGGAAGTGAACAAGGTCCGGCAAGCATCGATTACGCTGGAGCTGATGGATATTATTGGTGGTTCCGAAGCCGTAAACTGAACGTAATGATCGGCTTGACTGCCAAGACCGCATCCGCCGCGAATTTTCCGGATGCCGTTACCCGAATTGATGAGCTCCCTGCACCGAGTTTGGGAGTCCCCAGAAGCCCGAGTGACCCTATGCCAATGCAGCGAACGGTGAGGCTAAGACGATGAATGAAGGTTCGATCAGGCAGATCGTGGGAGTCGTCGTCGACGTGGATTTCTCCGGAGGAGAACTTCCGTCGATCAACAACGCCCTGGAAGTGTCCCGAGATGGAGGAGAGCGCCTGGTCCTGGAGGTCGCTCAGCACCTCGGGGAGAGCATGGTTCGAACCGTGGCTATGGCTTCAACCGACGGCCTGGTGCGAGGCACCAAGGTGGTCGACACGGGTAAGCCGATTATGGTCCCGGTAGGCGACGCCGTGCTGGGCCGGCTGATGAATGTGATCGGTGATCCCATCGACGGGAAACCTGCCTTCGGTGATGATGTCACTCGCCTGCCGCTGCACAACTCGCCCCCACCGCACGAGGATCAGGTCACTCAGGACGGGATCCTGGAGACGGGGATCAAGGTTATGGACCTGATCTGCCCCTTCGTCCGCGGTGGAAAGCTGGGTCTTTTCGGAGGCGCCGGCGTAGGCAAGACGGAGATCCTCAAGGAGTTGATCAACAACGTGGCGTCGAGTCACGGTGGTTATTCGGTTTTTGCCGGTGTCGGGGAGCGGACGCGCGAGGGAACCGATATGCTGCTCGAGCTCACCGAGTCGGGCGTTATTGATAAGACGGCACTCGTTTTCGGCCAGATGAACGAGCCTCCCGGCGCACGTCAGCGAATCGCTCTAACAGGCCTGACGATCGCCGAGCACTTCCGTGAGGCTGCCGGTCAGGATGTACTGATGTTCATCGACAACATCTTCCGCTTCATTCTTGCCGGCGCCGAAGTGTCGGCGCTCCTGGGCCGAATGCCTTCCGCCGTTGGCTACCAGCCGACGCTGGCTACCGAAATGGGTGAGCTGCAGGAGCGGATTACGACGACAAAGAACGGATCGATCACGTCGGTTCAGGCGATTTACGTACCAGCTGATGACTACACGGATCCTGGTGTGGTGACGGCCTTCAGCCACCTCGATGGTCGAATCGTGTTGGAACGTGCGCTTGCCGACCAGGTTCTGTACCCGGCGGTGGATCCGCTCGCTTCCAGTTCACGGATTCTCGACCCCCGCGTGGTTGGGGACGAGCACTACGACGTGGCTCGGCAGGTCCAGCAGATTCTCCAGCGCTACAACGATCTCCGAGAGATCATCGCCATCCTTGGGATGGACGAACTCTCCGATGAAGACAAGGTGGTGGTGGCCCGAGCCAGGCGCATCCAGCTGTTCCTGACCCAGCCGTTCCACCTGGCCGAAGGCTTCACCGGGATCAAGGGTGAATATGTGAAAACGGAAGATACCGTTCGCAGCTTCCGGGAACTGGTGGAAGGCAAGCACGATGACCTTCCGGAGCAGGCTTTCTACATGGTCGGCCCGATCGAACAGGCCGTTGAAAAAGCGAAGACTCTGTAACGATGCCAACATTTGAACTCGAAATTGTGACCCCGGTGGGGAACCTCTACTCCGGTGTGGTCACGAGCCTTCGGGCTCCCGGCACAGAGGGCGGCTTCGGTGTCCTTGAGCGACATCATCCTATGGTGGCGTCACTGGGCGTTGGGGAGCTCTTGTTCCGGGAAGAAGGAGGAGGAGAACGGCGGGCGGCCGTCGGTGGCGGGCTCGCTGAGATTACTCGAGAGCGTGTGACGATTCTGGCCGAGACGGCAGAATTTCCAGAAGCCATTGACGTGGCTCGAGCAGAGTTGGCCCGTGATCGGGCGCGGGATCGGTTGGCGACGCCTCGAGACAGAGAACTGGAGCTCGACCGGGCGGATGCTGCGCTGGTGCGGGCGATGAACAGGTTGAAAGTTGCGGAAAGGTCGGCGTAGGGAAGTCGCGGAAGTCGCGAAAGGTGAAACAGGAAAAGTGAGAAGGGCTGTCCCTTAAGGGATGGCCTTTTTCCGTTTGGGGAAATGCGGAACGCGGAATCTGAAACAGAGCAAACAATCCATTCGTATGGAGATATGGAGGCGAACCAGTTTGGAACAAGGCTCGGCTTAGTAGGTGCGACAGCGGTTGGTAATAGGAAGGCGGCGATCCCGGCCGAAGGCTCTTGGGGTAATCTTAACTCCAGGAGGAGCCTGACGCCGCTTGTACTCGTTCAGATCGACGGTACGAATGACTCGCTGCACAAGCTCCTCGTCGTTACCGGCCGCGACAATTTCCGACAGGCTGCGGTCGTCTTCGACGTAGGCTTCCAGGATGGGATCGAGGACGGGGTAGGGGGGGAGGGTGTCGGTATCGAGCTGGTCCTCGCGCAGTTCAGCCGTAGGCGGGCGTTGGATGATGGAGGAGGGGATTGGTGTTCCACCGTCGCGACCGTTGCGATAGTGCACCAGGTCGTAGACGAGAGTCTTGTAGATATCTTTGATGACGGCGAATCCCCCTGCCATGTCGCCGTAGAGGGTGGCGTAGCCCATGCTCATTTCGCTTTTGTTTCCGGTGGCAAGCACCAACCACCCGAGTTTGTTCGAAAGCGCCATCAACAGGGTTCCGCGTATCCGCGGCTGGACGTTTTCCTCAGCGGTGCCCGACTCGGTGCCCTTGAAGGGGTCTTCCAGCGCGTTGAGGTAGGTGTCGAAGATGGGCTGAATGGGGAGGGTGAGGCATTCGATGCCGAGGCTTTCGGCCAGCCGTTCCGCATCGCTCCGGGTGTCATCCGAGGAGTAGCGAGAGGGCATGGTGACGCCGCGGACGTTTTCGGCGCCGAGCGCATCGCAGGCGATGATGGCCACCAGCGCGGAGTCGATGCCTCCTGAGAGCCCGATCACGACATTCGTAAAGCCGTTCTTGCGAACGTAATCACCGGTTCCCAAGACGAGGGCGTTGTAGATGTCAGCGAGCCGGGTTTCGGGAGATGGCGGGGGCCTGAGCGGGCGCCTGGGCGGCTCCTGGAGGCCCTCGAAGAGCGCAGTTGCCACCGGTAGCTCGACGGACTCGACGTCACCTTCGGCTGCGTCGCCCTTCACCCGTTCGGCGATGCGGGCTCGGCGCTTCTCTTTCCGCCGACGGGAATCGCGAAGTCTGTGACGGAAGACTGAATCCAGGTCGACGTCGACCGATTCGAGCGCTTCCTCGAACCTGGGAAGCCTTGCGAGGATGGCGCCCTCCTGGTTCACGACGAAGCTGCCGCCGTCGAAGACCAGTTCGTCCTGACCGCCGACCATGTTACAGAACGCGAAAGCGACGCCGTAGTCGTCGGCACGGGTGGCAATCATATGCTCGCGCTGGGCGGTTTTCCCGTCGTGAAATGGAGACGCCGACAAGTTGACGATAAGCTCGGCGTTCCCATGGACGGCCTGTCGGTACGCCGGCCCCCCAGGGTACCAGATATCTTCGCAGATGTTGACGCCGAAGGTGATGTCGCGCAGGCGGTAGACGGGCGTCCGGGCGCCTGCCTGGAAGTAGCGTTCTTCGTCGAAGACACCGTAGTTGGGGAGGTAGGTCTTGTGGTAGATGTCGACGAGCTGTCCTTCAGAAGCCACGGCGGCGGCATTGTAGATGTCGTCGCGTCGGTCGACGCAGCCGATGACGGCGACAATGCCGCGGGTTTCAGCGACGATCCGATGGAGGGTGCGTCGGGAGGCTTCGAGGAAGCTGGGTTTGAACAGCAGGTCTTCAGGAGGGTAACCACAGACAGCAAGCTCGGGGAAGGCCACCAGGGCGGCTCCTTCGTCCCGAGCTTTTTTGATGTCGGCGATGATCCGGTCGCCGTTTGCCTCGATGTCGCCGACAGTTGGATTCATCTGCGACAAGGCGATACGGACGGAGCGCATAGAGAGCTCGAAGCAGAAATTAAGGTGAAGACTTCTAAAAATCGTAGTAGAAGTGGTGCCTGTTGTCGATGATGTCGGCCTGTTGTTTCAGATGATCGAACCAGGCGGTGAGGAGCTGGCCCTGCTTTTGCGATTCCAGTTCCCGCACAAGCTGAGGGGCCTGCGCATCGTATTCAGCATCATCGGCCGAGCTCCGCTCCAGCAGACGGAGAATGTACGCGCCGCCCTGCGTGGTTACGATGGGGCTGAGATCGCCGACGGACGAAAGCCGAAAGGCGGCTCCGACAAATTCGTTCGCCCGCCCAATACCGGGCACGAAGTCTTCCCGGGTGAACGATGACGTCTCTGCAAAGGTGGCATCCACCTGTTCGGCGGCCTCTTCCAGACTGTGGCCTGCCGCCGCTGCGTCGTGGGCAGAAGTCAGTCGTTGGGTGGCGGCTTCCGCTTTCTTCTTTCGTACCAGGCTGGTCCGGATCTGGTCCTGGACTTCGGAAAGAGGACGGGGGCCAGCAGGGCGACGCTCGCGGAGGGCAAAGATGTACATCCCATCGTCCGTTTCGTACGTCGCCGAAGTCTGCCCCAGGTCCGCCTCCAGGAAGCCGTTTACAAGACCGGTGGTCTTGTTGGTCAGCAACGGAAAGAAGGACCCTGACGAGATGAACCCTGTTTCCTGAACTTCGAGCCCCACCTTCTGTGAAGCGACGTCGAAGCCAGAGCTTTCGGCGAGGTCTCTGAATTCTTCCAGCACCAACTGCA
>Ga0209501_10005665_pt1 | contig 11464 bp, 9 predicted proteins | sample ArcticOcean_MG_C_4_FD_187434 | JGI IMG/M metagenome (GOLD analysis project Ga0209501, IMG submission 187434) | Marine microbial communities from western Arctic Ocean - ArcticOcean_MG_CB4_134 (SPAdes) (version 2) | ecosystem: Environmental > Aquatic > Marine > Oceanic | place: Arctic Ocean...
TCCAGCGCCTCGAGGTAGTGGAGCTGGTCGTGGACGACGCACCACGATTCGAACCGGACGTGGCAGGTCTCAGCGGTCGGGCGCAGGTCTGGCACCTGGCGCGGTCCAAGCGTGACACGGTGGCCCGTCTGGCGGAGGTGGCACGTCACTACGAGGCCGATGCGCTTGCAGCCGCCCGCCTCGTGGCAGCAGACGAGTTTGCCGATCAGGCTAAGTTGGCGGCCCTCCTGGCGGCCCAGCAGGTCGAGATCGACAGGGAGGCCGAACGTGCCCGGCTCCGTGCGGCGGAGTTGGAGCGCCGCGAGGTGGCCATGGCCACCCCGGGCCCGACGACGACGATCCCGTGGGATACGACTCCCCACGCCGACGGCCCCAGTGACATCCAGTGGGAGGCCCTTCGCTTCTGTGAGGCGACCGGCAACTACGGGGCCGTCAACCCGACAGGCAAGTACCGCGGCGCCTACCAGTTCAGCCGCCAGACGTGGGACTGGATCGCCGGGCTGAAGCACGACCATCTGGTCGGCGTGGATCCGGCTGCTGCTGCTCCAGGCGATCAGGACCGTATGGCCCAGTCCCTCTATGACCTGCGCGGCCGTGGCCAGTGGCCGGTCTGTGGCCGCTACCTGCCCTGACGGCGGCCCACTGCAGTGACCCTCACCCGGACCGAGGTGCGCGCCCTGCTGGACCGCTACGAGATCAGCCCGAAGCGTTCGCTGGGGCAGAACTTCGTCGTCGAGCCAAACACGGTTCGCCGGATCGCCCAACTGGCAGGAGTCGGCGAAGGGGACTCGGTGGTCGAGATCGGCCCGGGCCTGGGGTCGCTGACGATCGCCCTGGCCGACACCGGGGCGGTGGTCACCGCCGTCGAGATCGACGACGTGCTGGTCGAGGTCCTGACTGAGACCACCGCTGGTCGTGACGTCACCGTGCTCCACGCCGACGCCATGGACCTCGACTGGGATTCGCTACTCGGACGTCGCCGGTGGACGCTGGTTGCCAACCTTCCATACAACATCTCGGTGCCACTCATCTGTGATCTGCTCGACGACGTGCCGTGCATCGACCGCATGCTGGTGATGGTGCAGAAGGAGGTGGCCGAACGCCTCGTGGCTGCACCGGGGGACGCCGCGTACGGCCTGCCGTCCGTGAAGGTGGCCTACCACTCCCGTGCCCGGATCGTGGGCAGGGTGCCTCCATCGGCCTTCTTTCCCCGCCCGCGCGTGGACTCGGCCCTCGTCGAGCTGCAGCGTCTGGAGGCCAGGGCCGTGTCGGTCGATCCCGGTCTCCTCTTCGATCTCGTGCGTGCGGGTTTCGGACAGCGTCGCAAGATGTTGAGACGCTCCCTGGCGGCCCTGGTCGGACCGGACGCCTTCGAGATCGCCGGGGTGGCACCTACGGCGCGTGCCGAGGAGCTGGGGCTGCACGACTGGGCGTCCCTGGTCGAGGCAGTGGCCGTGACCGGATGAGCGTCGTGCTGTCAGCACCGGCCAAGTTGACGCTGTCGCTCAGGCTGGTCGGGATCCGCGGGGACGGCCACCATCTGGTGGACGCAGAGATGGTGACTATCGATCTGGTTGATCGACTGGACGTCTCTGACGGCGACGGCCTGCGGGTCGTGCCTGCCGATGGAGGCCTCGAGGTGGCGGAAGGAGGCGAAAACCTGGTGGCCCGGGCACTTCGGCTGGTGGGTCGATCCGCTGCAGTGGTCGTCCACAAGGCCATTCCGGCCGGCGCTGGCCTCGGGGGCGGATCGTCTGATGCCGCGGCGATCCTGAGGTGGGCGGGCTGGACCGACGTGGTTGGAGCGGCCGCCATAGGAGCCGACGTGTCGTTCTGCCTGGTGGGGGGTCGGGCCCGGGTGACGGGAGTCGGCGAGGTCGTCGAGCCGCTCGGGTTCTCCGAGATGTCCTTCACCCTCCTGACCCCACCGGTGGGGTGTCCGACGGCGGACGTCTACCGGCGCTGGGATGAGCTGGGCGGGCCCACGGGTGGGAACGGAAACGATCTGGAGCCGGCGGCGCTGGATCTGGTTCCGGATCTGGCCCGTTGGCGTGACGAGCTCGGAGACGCGACAGGGCGGTGTCCGCGGCTGGCCGGCAGCGGTAGTACCTGGTTCGTCGAAGGGGAGTATCCGGGAGGGGGACGGCGGGTGGTTAAGACCGTGGCGTCGACCTGAGAACGGTCTACTTGCCCCGCTGCCTCTGAGCGCGGGTGCGCTTGAGCATCTTGCGGTGCTTCTTCTTGCGCATGCGCTTGCGGCGCTTCTTGATCAGAGATCCCATGACGGGCGGCAATCTAACGCCGTGCCCGACCGTTGCGGTCGGCCTACGCCGAGGTTCTGTCCGAATCGATCAGATAGCCCGGTTCGGGACCGGGGTTCAGTTGAAGCTGCGTTTTGCCACCTCTTCGAGGAGCACCTCGGTGGCACCTCCTCCGATGGGCAGGATCCGGGCGTCCCTGGTCATTCGCTCGATCGTGGACTCGCGCATGTAGCCCATGCCGCCGTGGAACTGCAGGCAGTCGTACATGACCCGGTTGGCCACCTCGGCTCCGAATGCCTTCAAACCTGACATGGCACGGACGTTGTCCTGACCGGAGTCGCCCATCCATGCGGCGTGGTACATCGAAGCCCTTACGGCGTCCACCTCGGCCTGGCGCATGGCGAGTCGCTGGCGGATCGCGCCCAGGTCCGAGAGGTGTCCGCCGAAGGCCTTACGTTCACTGCAGTAGGCGGTGGTCAGGTCCAGGGCCGTCTGGGAGGCCCCCACGGCCATCCCGATGAGCACCATCCTCTCGTCCTGGAAGTTGCGCATCGTCTCGTGGAAGCCGCGGTGCTCGGTGCCCAGGAGCTGGTGGTTGTCGACCCAGACGTCGTCGAGCGTCAGCTCGGCAGTGTCGGAGCAGAGCCAGCCGTGCTTGTTCAGCTTGGAGGCCACGGCGAAGCCGGGGGTGTCGGTGGGCACCAGGAACATGGAGATGCCGTAGCGCTCGTTGGCGTCGGTCCGGGCGGCCACGATGACGAGGTCGCCGTAGACGGCATTGGTGATGAAGGTCTTGCGTCCGTTGATGCGCCAGCCCTCCCCGTCGCGCACCGCTGTGGTTCGCAGGCCGGCAACGTCGGATCCGGCGTCGGGCTCTGTCACCCCGATCGCCAGGATCGTCTCGCCAGCCAGGACCGGAGGCAGCCAACGCTCGAGCTGTTCCGGCGTGCCCGAGTTGAGGAGGTGGGGCAGCGCCATGTCGGTGTGGACCAGCACCGTGGCCTCGAAGCCGCCGTAGGTGGAGGTGCCGAGTGCCTCGGCGAAGGTGGCCGAGGCGAGCATTCCGAGGCCGAGGCCCCCGAGTTCCTCCGGAACCCGGAGCCCGAACATGCCGAGGGAGCCCATCTGGCGTAGGACCTCGCGGGGGACCATGCCGGCCTCCTCCCAGGCGCTGCCGTTGGGGACCACCTCGTTGGCCACGAAGTCGACCGTGTGGTCGTAGATGGCCTGGAGCGTGTCGGTCGTGTGGACGTTGCGGTGAGCGGTCCCGGTGCCGGTTTCAGCGGTGATGGTCATGGAAGTTGTCAGTCCTTCATGGGGTTGGAGAGGCCGTACAGGGTCTGTCGCGTGATGAGCTCAGATAGGTCGTCAAGGGAGCCGAGGTGGGGGTCGAACCATTCGACCGAGGCGTTCATGCCACCCAGCAGCATCAGGCGGGCGGGCCCGACTGCCGTGTCCGGTGCCAGCAGGCCGCTGGTCACGAGGTCGTCCAGAAGGCTGGTCCAGAGGACTTCGTAGGCGTCGCGCTGCGGGACGATCGTTGCCCGCACGCTCTGCGGAGCGGTTCGGAAGGTGGTCACGTGGGTGGCCGTGTAGGGGCCGTTCTCGTACAGGGCCGCCAGGTGGGCCCGGACGTGAGCGGCCAGTCGTTCGGGACCGGGGGCTCCGAGGGTGGCGGTCGAGGCCTCGCCGAAGGCCACGGTCATGACCTCCAGGCCGCGGCGCAAGATGGCCTCCAGGAGGTCCTCCTTGGAGTTGAAGTGGTGGTAGATCGATGCTGCCCGCATGCCGACGGCTTCGGCGATCCGGCGGACCGATGCCGCCTCGTAGCCATGTTCCAGGAACAGGGTGGCTGCTTCATCGAGGATCCGGCTCCGGCCGGGCGCTTCCACTGTGGGCTCGGCGGTCGTCATTCCGAAAGTCTACCTAACGAACGTTAGGTAGACAAGGAGTGTGTCCAGAACGAGAAGTTGGAATGGAGACGGCCAGTACGCTCAGGAGGTCTTGCCCAGTGGCCGGTAGTTCAACTGGCAGAACGCCTGATTTTGGATCAGGATAATGCAGGTTCGAATCCTGCCCGGCCAGCGGCGTCGGAGTTCCACCCTCGTGGTTGGGCTCAGACCAGCTCGGTCCACTGGCCGTCCACCCACGACGCCACCCTCGGAACCGGAGCGCAACAGCCGATGACCTATGACCGCGCCGGATCAGCCGGGGTGGATGGACCTGGGGAGTCGGCGGGTATCTGAGGACCGGGTCTGGTCAGTCTGTGCTGGCCGGGTAGCCGGGGTAGGAGTCCTTGAAGACGCCCTGGTGGAGCAGCACCTCGGCGCTGGCGACGTCGGTAGCCACGTCCGTGAGCGTCGTGCGGGTCCAGTAGGACTCGGTCCGGCGGCTCTCGCTGATGGCGGCGATCTCCCGGTCGATCCGGTAGGTGTGGCCCACCAGCACGGGGCAGCCCAGGAGCCGGACCTCGAGGTCTATGAACAGCCCGATCGAGGGCTGGCGTGCCGCGAACCCGGAGTGCTTGGAGGCGGCGTTGGTGAGCACGCTGAGCATCTCCATCGGAACGACCGGTGCTCCCCATGGTGTGTCGGCACCCGGCAGGTACCAGTCCAGTGGTTCGGTGATGAGGTCCAGCTTCTGTGCCAGCGAGAACGGGTAGAGCTCGCCGAGGTTGTCATCGAACGCAACGGAGATCGTCTCGTCGCCGGGCCCGATCTGGCCGACCGAGAGCAGGTCGATGACGTGGAGTTGTTCCGGCGGCGACCCCTGGGCCCTGGCCAGGCGTGGGCTCAGCTCGGTTTCCGGGTGGTCCGGTCCGATTGAGGCGGTCCCGGTCAGGACGGGAGTGCCGTCGGCCTTGGCGGCATCGATCCGGACGCTGCGGGCGGCGGGACCACCAGACGAGATCGTGGCCCGGATCTCCTCGCCTTCGACGACCATGGTCTGGAAGTGGGCGCTCACACAGCCGTGGCTGAACCAGCGGCCACCCCAGATGGCGGCCAGCAGAGGGTCCAGTTGGCTGAAGTGGGTCGGGCCCTCGATGGGTCCGGCTGTGAGTCCGAGGGACGCCGCCGTGGCGTCGTCGTGGACGCTGGAGTGTCCGCCGTACGACTGGTCCGCCAGCATCTGGACCGGCGACCTGAGCGGCCCGGCGAGGATGAACGGCGTGTCGGAGGTAGGTCTGTCCATAGCGGCGACCGTATCGGTGTGCGGACAGGGCCGGGAAGCCAGCAAGGACGGTCGTCGGCCTTCAGAACTATGGTCCGCCCGATGAGGTGGAGGGTGCAGTTTCTGGTTGTGGCGCTCCTCGGCACCGCGTGCAGCGGTGGTGCTACCGATGGAGTAGGAGGCGAGGCCGCCGAGGTCCCCGCTGCGGCAACCACGACGTCTTCCGTCGGAGCTACCGGTGGGTCGGATCCGCTGGAGTCAGGGTCCGCAGCGACGTCCACGGTTGTCGACAATGGTTCAGAGGCCTCCGAGGATGGTGAGGAGCATCCGACCTCCACTGTCGTAGATGCTGGTGAAGAGCATCCGACGTCGACTGTCGTGGACACTGGCGAGGAGCATCCGACATCGACTGTCGTGGATACTGGCGAGGAGTATCCGACGTCGACTGTCGTGGACGCTGGCGAGGAGAGCCCCACGTCCACAGTTGTCGACAATGGTCCAGCGGTCGTCGAGGATGGTGACGACCACCCAACACCCGCGATTGCCGGTGATGGGCCAGCGGGTGACGATGCCTATGCGGTAGCCGATGCACCGATGGGCCCTGCAGGCGATCTGGACGAGGCTCGGCAGCGGTATCCCTTGAACGTCACCGGTGCGGTGCTCGCCGGGCGCATGGAGGCTCCGGCAGGTTTCGACCAGTGCGCGGTGGCCGGCTTCGGCGGTGCCCGGCGTGGTGAGCTGCTGGCCGGCGCGATTGCCAGTGGCTCGGAGAACGACGTGGCCGCCCGCTGCCTGCTTGAGGTCGGAGCGGTGATTGCCGGGGTGCCATCCTCGGCCGGTTCCGCTGGCGGTTCGGAATCGGGCGTCCTGCCACCGATGGGCCCTGGAGGCGACATGGACGAGGCTCGGCAGCGGTATCCCTCGAACGTCACCAGTGCGGTGCTCGACGGACGCATAGAGGCTCCGGCAGGTTTCGACCAGTGCGCGGTGGCCGGGCTCGGCGGTGCCCGGCGAGGTGAGCTGCTGGCCGGAGCGATCGCCAGTGGCCCGGAAAACGACATGGCCGCCAACTGCCTGCTGGAGGTCGGAGCGGAGATTTCCGGTGGTTCCGCTGGCGGGGGGTTCGGAGGGGCCGAGGGTTCCCCGAACCCGCAGCCCGGGCAACGTGTCGGCAGTGGCTTCATTGTCGAGTACCCCGCAACCAACTACCGGACGGCCCCCGGCGGCACCTTCGGCTCCTTCCATGCCGGCCAGTCGGCCGACCTCGTGCTGTCAGCGATCGGGTTTAACGACTCGGGCGGCCCGCTGCTCTTCAATCGACCGACGGGGCTATCGACCGACGGCACCCGCCTGGTCATGGCCGACACCTTCAACAACCGTGTCCTCGTATGGAACCGGGCTCCGACTGGCAACCAGGCCCCGGACCTCGTTCTGGGCCAGTCGAACTTCACCAGCAACGAGCCGGACACCTCCCTCGGAGGCATGAACTGGCCGGTCAGCACCTCGACCGATGGCACCCGCCTGGTCGTCACCGACACCTACAACAACCGGATTCTGATCTGGACGGCCTTTCCCACCCGAAACGGCCAGCCGGCCGACATCGTCCTGGAGACGCCCGCCGGAAGCGACAAGGAACAGTTGGGAATCGAGTGGCCCTGGGGCTCGTGGACCGACGGCACCCGCCTGGTGGTGACCAGCACCATGGGAGGGCGCGTCCTGGTCTGGAACACCTTCCCGACGAGCGATGACCAGCCGGCCGACCTGACCCTCAAGGGCGACGGTCGCATCGGGACGCCCCGCCAGGTGACGAGCGACGGCCTGACGCTCATGGTGGGAGACCACAACTCCACAGCGGATGGACCCTCCTCTCCCGGCACCTTCATCTGGTCGACCTTCCCGACCACGGCCAACCAGCCCTACGACTTTTTCCGGCGCGACCCGACGGATCCGAACGGACCATGGTTGCGTGGTGCCTTCGCCGGCGACGGTCGCCTCGTCACGATGGGCTCCACCCTCGAGGTCTGGCCGGGGATGCCGTCTGCGTCGGATGAGAGTCCGGTCCTCTCAGTCAAGGGTCAGAAGGAGCCCGACGGTTTCGACTTCGGCTGGTCCGACTTCAGCTCGGTGGCCGTCGTCGGGGAGAGGGTCTACGTCACGACCGGCCGCAACACCGTGGTCGGCTTCGACGGCATCCCGGACTCCGTATACGGATGGCCGGACTTCGTGGTCGGAGGTGATGACGTCCTCGCAAACACGATGGCCGAGAACCACATTCTCAGCAATCCCGTGCCGGCCACGGATGGGACGAGCCTCTTCGTCACCTCGGACTTCGACAAGAAGCTGCTGGTCTGGAAGACGATCCCCGAGGACAGCGCCGCAGCACCCGACATCGTGTACCACTTCTGCACGTACCGCGATCCCTCCTACCAGGGCGTCACGAGTTGCATGAGCCAGCTGGCACCGTGGGATAACGCCCTCCATGGCGACGTGTTCGCTGCGGCAGGCAAGGACCGGGTGGTGATCTGGGAGGGGCTCCCGACCGACGGCAGCATGCCGGCCAGCGACCACGAGGGCGGGATTGGCAGCATCACGTTCGCCGACCTCACGGGCGTGGCCATCGACGACCGCTACTTCTACCTGGCGGACAAGCAAGCCAATCGGGTGTGGATCTGGGAAGGGCTCCCGGACGGTGATGACGAACCCGTGGCAACCCTGGTGGTGGACACGCCGACACGTCTCTCATCGGATGGCACGTATCTGGCCGTCAACTCCTATGCCACCAGTTCTGCCACCGTCTACCGGATCGACGACATCTTGCAGGGTGGATCTCCCGTCGTGGTGAGCGGCTCGGTGAACCTCCCTCAGGCCGCCACCATCGCCGGCGGGCACTTCTTCGTAGCGGACACGGGCCACAACCAGGTGGAGATCTGGTGGAGCCTCGACGACGCCCTGGCAGGTCGACCGTCCGACCTTGTGCTGGGTGCGGACGACCGGAACGAGATGGTGCCCGAACTCACCCGGAACCAGTTCTTCTGGCCAGGGGCAATTGCGTTTGACGGGACCTACCTCTGGGTCGGTGAGTTCAAGTTCTCCGGACGGTTGCTGCGATTCAGCCCGAGTGGCTGAACCAGTTTGCGTACTTGGCGGAACTCCGACGAGGCTGAACGCCATGGCTGAGCTGACCACCCTGGATTTCGACGCACCCATCGACGACGTGCTGGCCGCCCTGCACCGCGATGGCGGGGTGATCGTGCGCGACATGCTCTCCGAGGACGGACGTCGGGCCATCGTCGACGACCTGTCAGCTGACTTCGGAGCCGCAGCGCCCGGTTCGAAGAGCGGCATGGAGCTCTGGGAGACCTTCCATGGCGCCAACACCATCCGGTTCTGCGGTCTGGCGGCACGTAGCCGGGCCTTCGTGGACCACGCCCTGCTGAACCCGGTGCTGGCTGCGGTTGCCGACTCAGAGCTCCTGGGGGCCTGTGCCGACTACTGGCTGAACACCGGCCAGGTCATGGCCGTGGGTCCCGACGAGCCGGCCCAGTACCTGCACCGTGACGAGAATAACTGGCCCGAAGCCGTGAAGCCGGACAGTGAGGTGACCGTCAGTTGCATGTTCGCCCTGTCGGACTTCACCCGGGAGAACGGTGCCACGGTGGTCGTGCCGGGAAGCCAGTCGCTCCCGCCAGGCCTGGTGCGCGGCCACGAGGTGGTCGATGCCGAGGTGGCGTATTCCGAGATGTCGGCCGGCAGCGGGATGATCTACTCCGGCAAGGTCATCCACGGCGCCGGCGCCAACACCACGGATGCCTGGCGTTACGGCATGCATGTGAGCTTCGTGTCGGGTTGGCTACGACCCGAGGAGGCCAGCCCCATCCAGGTCGACTGCGCCACTGCGGCGGCGCTCCCCGAGAGGGCCCGACAGCTCCTGGGGTGGTCGTCGTACCACTCCGAAGGCGGCGGTCGGATCTGGCTGGTCGACTTCGAGGACGCATCCCGACTGTTCGACTGAGCCGCTACTCGAGGGTGGCGTAATCGGTTGCCGTTCCCGGCGACGCTGCCCGGGCCTCGGCCGCCGCTGCGACGAGGTCCTCCAGCCACTGGTCTATGACCGGGGCGTTTCCGGCGCTGACGGTCAGGTGCAGGCCGTCCGGCGGGCCCTGCCGATCGTGGTGCCAGCCACGGGTCGCCAGGGCGTCACCGAGGGCGAAGACGTTGAGCGGCTCGTCTACTGACGTGTCTGCCACGATGGACAGAAGATGGTGTCGGGGGTCGCCCGGCACGGTGATGCCGTCGATGGCACGAACCCCGTTCCGGATCCGGTCGGCCGACCCGATGGCGGACCGCACGAGCCTTCGGTACCCGTCCATGCCCAGATGGCGCACCACCGCCCACGCAGCGGCCATGGGAAGGCCCGAGCGTGTGCCCTGGAGGTTCGGTGTCACATAACGACCACCCAGCCAGCCGTCGAAATCGAAGGTCTGGTAGCGCCGCAGGTGGCGCGAACGGTGGAGGATCACCGAAGCGCCCTTGGGGGCGTAGCCCAGCTTGTGGAGATCGGCGGAGATGGTCGTGACCCCGTCGACAGCCAGATCCCACGCAGCGCTGCCCCAGGCTTCGGGTTCCTCGAGGGTGGCGAAGGGGAGGACGAACCCGCCCATGCATGCGTCAACGTGGCAGCTCGCACCGACACCGGCAGCGATCTCGGCGATCTCAGCGACCGGGTCCACGACGCCCTGCGGGTACTGGGGGGCTGAGGCCACGACGAGGGCGGTGTTCGGACCCACAGCGTCGGCCATGGCATCCAGATCGACCGTCCAGGCGTCGGTCACCGGCACCGTCCGGGTCCGTAGGCCGAAGAGGTGCGCGCCCTTGTGGAAGGCGGCGTGGGCGCTCACTGCCAGGACGATCTCGGGTTCAGTGATCGAGCGCTCGGCCCGGGCCCGCTCCCTGGCGGCCTCGACGGCGCACAGGATGCTCTCGGTGCCTCCGCTGGTCAGGAATCCGGCGGTCTCCGGCGGGCCGTGGAGGAGATCCGCCGTCCATCCGCAGAGCTCGGACTGGATCTCGCCCAGTGACGGGAAGGCCGACGTGTTCAGGGCGTTGTCGTGGAGAAAGAGCCGGGCGGCCTGGTCGGCCACGTCGCGGACCTCGTCGCCACCGTCGAACACCAGGCCGAAGGTTCGCCCCTCGGCCCATCGGACGTCGTTGTCCCGCTTGGCCTCCAGTTCCCGGACCACCTCGTCGACTTTTGTGCCGGAGGCCGGAAACGGACCGATCGTGGAGGACGCCATTGCCTGACCATAGGGTTCGACCCGTGGAGGGCCGAAACGCAGCGACCGATGCGCGGGACTTATTCTCGTTCCCGCATCCGGTCGACGAGGTTTCGGCCCGCCTGGTGGCCACCGGCGTGGTCCTGCAGTGCGTGGCGATCCTGATCACCGGCTGGACGGTCCTGCTGGCCGTCCTGGCCTGGGGGTTCGTGGCCCGTGTGGCTACCGGCCCGACGCTCAGCCCGCTGGGAACGCTGGTGACCCGTGTGGTCAGACCCCGCCTCGCCCTGGCCGCCCGTGACACCCCCGGCCCTCCCAAGCGATTCGCCCAGGGGATCGGAGCCACGCTTTCGGTGGGGGCGTTGTTCGCCACGGCGCTAGGTGCCGGGTCGGTGGCCGTTGCGTTGGTGGCGGCGATCCTCGTGGCGGCGTCGTTGGAAGCGTTCGTGGGGTTCTGTCTCGGCTGCTGGATGTTCCGTCTCCTGATGAGGATCGGGCTGATTCCCGAGGAGACATGTGAGGCCTGCCGGGACATCTGGGGGACACGCTGAGGCGGTTCCGCCTCCCGATGGCCGTAATGGCCGGGCTGGGCCTGACCGGGATTCTCCTGGTCGGGGTGGCTCCGGTGGGTGCCGCTCCAGGGGACCTGGACACGACATTTTCCACCGACGGCAAGGTGACCACCGACATTGGCACGACCGACGCCGGCCGGGCTGTCGCCATCCAGGCCGATGGAAAGATCGTGGTCGCTGGCTTTGC
>Ga0209501_10005667_pt1 | contig 11462 bp, 7 predicted proteins | sample ArcticOcean_MG_C_4_FD_187434 | JGI IMG/M metagenome (GOLD analysis project Ga0209501, IMG submission 187434) | Marine microbial communities from western Arctic Ocean - ArcticOcean_MG_CB4_134 (SPAdes) (version 2) | ecosystem: Environmental > Aquatic > Marine > Oceanic | place: Arctic Ocean...
GGAAGCGAGCCAGGCGGTGCGGGTGGCGGGTGCTGCCAACGGCGATTTCTCCCTACAAGATTGCCTGATGCTGGGCGCCGCTGCGGGCAATGCCGCCGCCAACGATGCCGGCTACCGGCGCCGGGGCCGGGGCCCGCGCACGCCGCTGGCGGCAGCGGAACCAGTCCCCGCTCCGCCCCGGCCGATCTGGTCTATTCCCGGTACGGGTAGACGTAGCAGCAAAGCTTTCGTCGATTTTCAGTCCGATGTCACCGCCGCCGATTTGCAGCTAGCGGCCCGCGAAGGCTACCGCTCCATCGAACATGTGAAGCGTTACACCACCACCGGCATGGGCACGGACCAGGGCCGCACCTCCAATATCAACGCCCTGGGCATTGTCGCCCAGGCCCTGGATGTGCCCGTGGCCCAGGTCGGCCACACCACGTTTCGCCCGCCCTTTTCCCCCGTCACCTTCGGCGCCCTGGCCGGGCGGCAGATCGGTGCGCTGCTGGACCCGGTGCGCCGGACCCCCATGCATGAGCGGCACCAGGCCAATGGCGCGGTGTTTGAACCGGTGGGGCAATGGCTGCGGCCCCACTATTACCCCAAAAGCGGCGAAGACATGGCCGCGGCGGTGGACCGCGAAAGCCTGGCCGCGCGCACCAGCCTGGGCCTGATGGACGCCACCACCCTGGGCAAAATAGACATTAAGGGCCTGGACGCGGCGGAATTCCTCAACCGCATTTATACCAATGGCTGGAAAAGCCTGGGGTTAGGCGGTTGCCGCTACGGCCTGATGCTGGGTGAGGACGGCATGATCTTCGATGATGGCGTCACCGCCCGCCTGGCCGAGGGCCATTTCCATATGACCACCACCACGGGCGGCGCGGCACATGTGCTGGACTGGCTGGAAAGTTGGCTGCAGACCGAGTGGCCGAAGCTGGCGGTCTATTGCACCTCGGTCACAGAACAATGGGCCGTGGCCGCCCTGTGCGGCCCCAACGCGCGCCTATTGTTGACGGAATTGTGCCCAGGTCTAGACCTCTCGGGGGAGGCCTTTCCCCACATGACCTGGCAGGCGGGAACGGTTGCGGGGCTGGAAGCGCGGATCTTCCGGATTGGCTTCACCGGTGAATTATCGTTCGAGATCAATGTACCTGCCGGCCATGGCCCTGCCCTGTGGGAGGCGCTGCTGGCGGCGGGGGAAAAATACGCCATCACGCCGTTCGGGACCGAGGCCATGCACGTACTCCGCGCCGAGGTCGGCTTTATTATGGTGGGGCAGGAGACCGATGGCACCGTCACCCCGGACGATTTGGGCCTGGGCCGAATGGTCAGTTCCAAAAAGGATTTTCTGGGCAAACGCTCGCTTGCCCGCGCCGACAGCACACGGGGGGACCGCCCGCATTTGGTGGGGCTGTTGAGCGAAGACCCCGCCCTGCGGGTACCGGAAGGGGCGCAATTGATCCCTGGCAACGACGCCACGCCGCCGCAACGGGGCATCGGCCATGTCACGTCCAGCTATCACAGCCCGAACCTGGGGCGCAGCTTCGCCTTGGCGCTTTTGCAGGGCGGGCGGGAGCGTCATGGACAGACCGTGCACATCGCTTACGACGGCCACGCCGTACCCGCCACGGTGACCGAGCCGCGCTTTCTTGAACCTGGGGAGCGGGCCAAATGAACCCGCCCCGCCACGAACCCCTGGCTGGCTTGGCGCTGGCGCGGGGCACTAAAACGCCTGATCAGGCCGCCGGCGTCACTCTGCGCGCCTTACCCCATCAACCTTCGGTCATCCTGCGCGGGGACAGCGGTAATACGCCCTTCGTGGCGGCATTCCGTGCTGCCCTGGGCTTCGAGCTACCCCTGTCCCCTAATCGTGTCGGCAGTCATGATGATTTCACCGCCCTCTGGCTCGGCCCCAGCGAATGGCTGGTATTGGGCGAGGGCGGCGGCGAGCGCCTGGCGGGCTATCTAGCCGGCTACCACCACGCCATCGTCCCCAACGGCGACGGCCAGCAGATCATCGCGCTGGCCGGCGCTCGGGCCCGCGGCGTGCTGGCCAAACTCTGTCCCCTAGACCTGGCCAGCCCGGACCTCGACCCGGGCCGCTGCGCCCGCAGCCTCCTGGCCCGCTGCACCATGCTACTCCACCCGCAAACGGGCGGCGCCTACCACATCCACATCCCCCGCAGCCTCGCCGACTATGCCTGGCGCTCCCTGGTGGATGCCGGCCAGGAATTCGGCGTGGCCGTGGTGGCAGATGAAGTGTGAGAGCAACGGGTATAGATTGCTGAAAATAAATCTTTAATCGTAAGGATCTGGGTATTTTAAGAATAAAAATACTCTAACCTTTGAAAGATATCTCTTCGGCGGTCAACAAGGTCACTTCCCCATCAAGGATCGGTCCGGCGATAGCAAAAAACTCAGCAACAGTGTCTGAATTATTGTGGCTATCCATCGCCGCTTGGTTCGAGAAGCGCTCAAAGGTCGCAAAGACGCAGGGATCGCTCGAATCTTGTGAAATGAAGAAACCGATTGTATCTGGTTCATTTTTTTCGACATTGGCCGCGACATCAAGAAGCCCTTGACGCATGGTCTCTTCATGGCCCTTTATTGCGCGAATGATTGCGGTAATTGTTAACATAGGCAATTCCTTGGTTTCTATCTTGTGGCAAAGGATTACCTAAGTTCATCACAAAGCGCTCAATGCGACAAATAAAACTCACTACCAAAAACAAGTGGATCGCGCGGTCCCTACACGGACAACACGGCGATCCTGTTCACGCAAATTCTGGCCGGTGAAGTCCGAATTATCGACAGCTACCAAGCCAAATTTGATCCGGCATGCGCCAATCCATCCCTTCCAACAGCATCCCAAATCCGCCGCTTTCGTCGCTTCACCGACATCGATAAATCCAGATAGTATAGACCAAAGATGGTGGACACCAGCGCCCCCAATCATACGAAAACATTCGCAGAAAAAATCCTAAATCAAAAAGGGCGGGTTCCCCGGACGCTTTTGGCTTATCCCGACCCCAGCTATTTCAAACCGCCCAATTGGCAGTTCGAGGACACAATCCCGCCAGGTGAATTACATAAATTTGCGGCGGAATGGCTAAAGAACCGTATACAGATTGTTGGCGGCTGTTGCGGCCCATCACTTGAGCACATTGCGGCCCTTAGGCCGTTCAAAGACCGCCAGATGCCCTAATTGCGCGCCAGTTTCGTTCCGGCGTCGCCGGCATCTCCAACTCGCGGATCCCAAGGGGCGCCAGGGCATCCAAAATGGCGCTGGTCAGGCAGGCAACGGCGCCAACGGTGCCGGCCTCGCCGGCGCCCTTGATGCCAAGCGGGTTTCTCGGGCTCGGCACCACGTTCGTCTCGATCTCGAAAAACGGCACGTCGTCGGCCCTGGGCATGGTGTAGTCCATGAACGAGCCGGTGAGAACCTGGCCAGTGTCATCCCACAGGACTTGTTCGCCCAGGATCTGACCGGCGCCTTGTACGATGCCGCCATGCAATTGCCCTTTCAACAACGCCGGGTTCATCACGGTGCCGACATCGTCGACCGCGACATAACGCAGAATTTGGACCACCCCGGTCTCGGGGTCGATCTCCACCTCCGCCACATGGCAGGCGTTCGGGAAGGTCGGCCCAGCGGCCTTGAAGGTAGCGAAGGCATGCAGACCGCTATCCATCCCGGGAGGCAGCAGCGTCGGTTCGAAGGCCATGGCCGCGATCTCGGTCAAGCTCAGGGACCTGTCCGTGCCGGCGACTATGAAGCGGCCGTCGGCGAATTCGATATCGACCTCCGGCGCCTCCAGTCTGTGGGCGGCTATCAAGCGGCCCTTGTCGATGATTTTCACGGCGGCGCCCAGCAGAGCCCCGCTACCAAGCCCCGAAACCCGCGAGCCGCCAGTGCCATGGCCATACCCAACCAGATCCGTGTCACCCTGAACGTAGCGCATTGCTTCAAAATCCAGCCCCAGGGTATCCGACAGCAATTGCCGGAATACCGTCTCATGGCCCTGGCCGTGGGAATGGGTACCCATGAGGATGGTGGCGTTGCCCTGCCGGTCAAAGCGAATTTCACCGCCCTCATCGAACATACCAGCAGCCTGCTCAACCGCGTTGGCCAGACCGAGGCCACGCAGCCGGCCATCGGCGCGGGCCTTGGCGCGGCGCCCTTCAAAGCCAGGGGCATTTGCCATGGCCAAGGCCTGGTCCATGTTGCGCTCAAACTCGCCACAGTCGTAGTTATAGTTAAGGCCGGTCTGAAAGGGCATCGCCGTCGGTGGGATAATATTGCGCCGGCGTAATTCCACGCGGTCGATACCAAGCTCGTGGGCCGCCAGGTCGATCGTCTGCTCGATGGCGGACGTGGCCTCCGGCCGGCCGGCGCCACGATAGGGTCCGGTCGGGCTGGTGTTGGTAAAGACCCCCAGCACCTCCGCATGGATCGCCGGGGTCAGATAGACACCGGCCACGCCGCCAATGTTGCCAAAGGCCGGCAGCGGGCCGAAATTGGACAGGTAGGCGCCCATGTTGGCGCGGCAACGAACGCGAAGCGCCAGAAAGTAGCCATTCCCATCGAGAGCAAGCTCGACCGCCATGATCATGTCGCGCGCCTGTTCGTCAAGAATGCCGTCTGCGCGCTCGTTGGTCCACTTGACCGGCCGGCCGAGCGTCTTTGCCGCCCACAGCACCAGTGGAAGTTCAGGGAAAATATTAGCCCGCAGACCAAAGGAACCGCCCATATCGGGACTGACGATACGCAGCCGGCTTTCCGCGACCCCGAGCACTGCCTCCGACAGCCAGCCTCTCATATCGTGTGGGAACTGGTTACCGGAGTAGAGCGTGTATCGTTCCTCGTGGGGATCGTAGGCCCCAAGCGCGGCGCGGGGCTCCATGGGATTAATAGCGACACGGGGCATGGGAAGTTCGAGCCGGGTGACGTGATCGGCAGCTTCGAAAGCCACTTCGACGGCCGCCTTGTCGCCCAGCTCCATGCGAAAACAGATATTGTCGGGGCAATCCTCCCAGACTGCCGGCGCGCCTTCGCCAATGGCCTCCGTTGTGCGAACGTTGACCGGCAGCGGCTCGTAATTGATCTCTATAAGCTCCGCCGCATCCCGGGCCTGGCTCCGGCTTTCGGCCACGACAAAGGCAACATAATCGCCGACGAAAGCGACCTTGTCCCGGACCAGCGCCGGCCGTGGCGGCTGAAAAATGGGCTCGCCGTCCGGCCTTTTTAGCGGCACGGCCTTGGCCGCCAGGCAGGGCATGTCGCCCAACCCCTCGGCGGCGACATCGTCGCCGGTGAAGACGGCTAGCACCCCCGCCGCTGCCCGCGCCGCCGCCACGTCGATCGAACGGATGCGGGCATGGGCGTGTGGCGAGCGCAGCAGATAGGACCAAGCCTGACCGGCCAAGTCGATGTCATCGGTATAGCGGCCGCCGCCTCTGAGGAAGCGCTGATCCTCCACCCTCGGCGCGGCTTGCCCAAGACCAAATTTCATGGTGTCGCCCCTCCGTCGCTATTGTGCTCAATTTTCTATTCGCCCCGGCATGAAACCTGTCCAGTGCACATTCGGACTATACCGGAATTGCGCCAATACGCCATTCCGCTTGGATCACTGCGGATCAATATTGCATAAGGGAAAATTGCGGCTTTGGCGTTATTCTATGGTGTGGACTCAAGGAAAATTAACGAGGTGGGTATGAGCGATCCGACAAAATTACCATTGGCCGGGATTAAGGTATTGGAATTCAGCCATGCGGTGATGGGGCCTTCGGCGGGCATGATTCTCGCCGACCTGGGCGCGCAGGTGACAAAAATTGAGCCGGTGCCCGACGGCGACCGGACGCGGCATTTAAAGGGCGTCGGGATCAGCTTTTTCCCCCTGTTCTGCCGCAACAAGCAAAGCCTGGCCATTGACCTGAAAGCGTCGGGTGCCCGCCCGGCTGTGGAGGCCCTGGTCCGCCGGTCGGACGTATTACTAGAAAATTTTGCCCTGGGCACCATGGACCGTCTTGGCCTGGGTTATGAGGCGCTCAGCGTCCTGAATCCAGGCCTGGTTTATCTGCAATTAAAGGGCTTCCTGTCGGGCCCCTACGAAGAACGCCGGGCCCTGGATGAAATCGTGCAGATGATGAGTGGCCTGGCCTATATGACCGGCCCGCCGGGCCGGCCCCTTCGGGCGGGTGCTTCGGTGGTGGATATCATGGGTGGCATGGCCGGCGTAATAGGCGTGCTGGCCGCACTGCGCGAACGGGACGCGCCCGGCGCGGGGGGCAAGGGACAAATGGTCAAGGCGGCGTTGTTCGAAACGGCGGTCTTCGCCGTCGGCCAGCATATGGTGCAACATGCCATGAATGGCGAACCGTTGGTGCCCATGTCGGTACCGATCCGGGCGTGGGGCGTTTACGATACCTTTGAAAGCGCCGAGGGCCGACAAATTTTCGTCGGTGTGGTCACGGATACCCAATGGTTGCGCTTTTGCGAGGTATTTGAACGGCCGGATCTATTGGCGGACGAGCGCCTGCAGACCAACGGAGGCCGGGTCGGGCAACGGGACTGGCTGGTTGGCGCCATTGCCAAGACCTGCAAGGACTTGTCAACCGAGGCCTTGCTGGCCCTGTGTGACAAGGCGCAATTGGCCTTTGGCCCGGTCAACAAGCCCGAGGATTTGCTGGATGATCCCCACCTGAATGCGGGCGGCCAATTGCGCGAAATGAATTTGCCCGGCGGTGGCCGGGCCAAGACCCCGCGCCTACCCCTGGAAATGGGCGGCCGCAGTTTTACGGTCCGTGACGACCCCCCTGCCATCGGTCAGCATAGCCGCCAAATTTTGGCTGATGCCGGTCTGTCAACGCAGGAAGTCGAGGCATTGCTCGCCGCCGGCCATGTACTGGAGACCAAAGCCTAGGAACCACACCGGGTCACTTGCCTTTGACGTATTGCCATCAGATTGTTTATCTAAGGATAGATAGAGTTCCGTGGAGTGATGCGATGACTGCCCCGATAGCCATGCGAGAACGTATTCTGGCCGCCGCGGAACGGCGCATTCGCACCGCCGGCTACAATGCCGTCAGCTTCCGCGAGATCGCGGCGGAGGTCGGGGTCAAGAGTGCTAGCGTGCATTACCATTTTACCCAGAAACAGGATCTGAGCGCCGCCTTGGTGCGCCGTTATACGCAAAACTTCACACCTAAATTGGGCCAGATATCCACCACACCGAAAAGTCCCGAAACAATGTTCCGGACCTATCTTCAGCTCCATCGTGATGCTGGCCGATGGCGTTCTGCAACGAGTCAAACCAGAGTTCGAGGCTCCCTTCAAAGCTGACATGCGTGCGCTGAAGGCTCTGTTCGTGCAGATGCCGGACATCGGCACATTTGACCTGCCCCCGTTGATAGGCAATGTGTATGATATTCGAGGCGAGGCGGGCACCTTTGGCTACCAACTGGTTTCCGAAATCGGCCGCATGCTATGCGAGTTTATTCCCAGCATCGATAAAATTGGCAAAACTGAACAGGTGGGCATCGCCGCCCACCTTGCACTTTGATGATCCGCGCCTTCGCGGATGAATAAACCCGGCGACTGTAATTGTGGGGTAAATTCGGTGCTAAAGTCCGAATGATAAGAAGCACAAGATCGCGGCGGAATAGAAACTGTCGCCCCGCCGCCCTTGCCAGCCCGGCCGATTAGATGGATCATTCGGTCTACCTATCGGTCAATGGACCCAGCGACACAACGAGGATGAGCCATGACGCTAACAGCAGTGTCTCTTGATGATAAATATCAAAGCGAGCAAGGCCGAGTCTATCTGACCGGCAGTCAGGCCCTGGTACGTGCCGCCATGTTGCAATACTTGCGTGACAACGCAGCTGGATATAACACCGCCAGCTTTATTTCCGGCTATCGCGGTTCGCCCATGCACAATATCGACAAGGAATTGTGGCGAGCCAACCGTTTTCTGGCTGACCGTGCCATTCATTTCGTACCCGGAGTAAACGAGGATCTGGCCGCGACGGCCTGTCTGGGCACGCAGCAATCGGCCATGTTCGGTGACAGCACCCACGACGGCGTTTTTGCCATGTGGTACGGCAAGGGGCCGGGCCTGGACCGCTCCATCGACGCCATCCGGCACGCCAACATGATTGGCACTGCCGCCCGCGGCGGCGTCCTGGCCGTGGTGGGCGACGACCACGCCATGAAGTCCACCGACGTGCCGGCGGCCTCGGAAACCATGTTCGCCGATTTGCAAATGCCCATGCTGTATCCCGGCTCGGTGCAGGAAATTGTCGATTTCAGCCTCTACGGCTGGGCCATGTCCCGATATAGCGGCGCCTGGACCGGTTTTAAAGTGACCGCCGATACCGTGGATGCCGCCGCCTCTATCGATGGCGATCCACACCGCTTGCAAATTGTCCTGCCGGAATTCACCTTTCCTGACGACGGCGTCAATATCCGGGCCGGCGACCGCTGGACCTTTCAGGAAACACGGCTGCGGCAATTCAAACTGCCTGCCGCCCTGGCTTTTGCCCGCGCCAACAACCTGAACCAGGTGGTGATTGAAAGCCCCCGCCCCCGCATCGGCATTATTTCCAGCGGCAAGGCGGCGGTGGACGTTCGCCAGGCCTTGATGGAATTGGGCGTCACGGCGGCCCAGGCATCCGACCTGGGCATCGTAATGTTAAAAATGGGCATGCCGTTCCCATTTGATGGCGATACCGTGCGCCAGTTCGCCGACGGTCTGGAAGAAGTGGTGGTGGTCGAGGAAAAACGCCGCTTTATGGAAAGCAAGGTACGGGATGCGCTGTATGACCTGCCCGATGGCCGCCGGCCCCGGGTGGTTGGCCGCCATGACGAGGACGGCAGGGAAATGCTGCCCGGCTGCGGCGAGTTCGGGGCCGAGGAGATAGCCCGCGCCCTGGCCGGCCGGATCCGGCATTTCCATACCAGTGATCAGATCACGGCGCGCCTGGCCTTTCTGGACGCCAAGGCGGGCCGCGCCGCACAGCGACAGGAAATGGGGGTGACGCGCATTCCCTATTTTTGCTCCGGCTGCCCACACAACACCTCGACAAAGGTACCGGAAGGCAGCCGGGGACAAAGCGGCGTCGGCTGTCATTTCATGGCAAGTTATATGGATCGCGATACCGATGCCATTACCCAGATGGGCGGCGAAGGGGCCAATTGGATCGGCCATTTTCCCTTTTCCAAGGCCGGCCATGTGTTCCAGAATCTTGGCGATGGCACTTATTTCCATTCAGGCTTGATGGCGATACGCGCCTGCGTCGCGGCCAAGGTCAACATTACCTATAAGATTCTGTTCAACGACGCCGTGGCCATGACCGGCGGCCAGCCCATCGACGGCGAGCTGAACCCTATGTTGATCTCGCAACAGGTGCATGCCGAAGGTGTGCGCAAAATCGTCGTGGTCAGCGACCAACCGGACAAATATCCCGCCGGCGCCGATTTTGCCCCCGGCACCACGTTCGAGCATCGGCGGTCACTGGCTCGGGTACAGCGGGAACTGCGTGAGGTCGAAGGGGTCACGATCCTGATTTACGACCAGACCTGCGCCGCCGAGAAGCGGCGCCGGCGCAAGCGCGGCGACATGGAGGATCCGGCCCGGCGTCTGTTCGTCAACCATCTGGTCTGCGAAGGCTGCGGCGATTGCAGCACGACATCCAATTGTATGTCCGTGCTGCCCCTGCAAACGGAATTCGGCCGCAAGCGCAAAATAGACCAATCTTCCTGCAACAAGGATTACTCCTGTGCGGAAGGCTTCTGCCCCAGCTTCGTCTCGGTCGTGGGCGGCATTCCACGCAAGGCGGCGGTGGTGGCCGAAGCACCAGAAAAACTGCGCTTTCTGCCCGAACCGACCCAACCGGCACTGGTTCATGGACAATCCTACGGCATTCTGATCACCGGCATTGGCGGTACCGGAGTGGTGACCATCTCCGCCCTGCTGACCATGGCCGCCCATTTGGAGGGCAAGGCCTTTTCCACCATCGATCAGTTTGGCATGGCGCAAAAAGGCGGCGCAGTCACCTCCCATGTGCGGATCGCAGCGCGCGAGGCTGATATTCAATCGGCCCGCCTGTCCAGCGGCGCCGCCGATCTGATCATGGGCTGTGACAGCCTGGTCACCGCCAGCGAATTGGCCCTGACCACGATCGATACGGGCCGCAGCCATGTTCTGGTCAATAGTAATCAATCAATCACCGGGCAATTCGCCATGGATCCGAACCTGGAATTCCCGGCGGACGATGTGGAGATGCGGATCAGGGCCGAGGCGGGGCCGGGCAGGGCTACCTTCATAAATGCCACCCGCCTGGCCACCGCGCTGCTGGGCGATGCGATCGGGGCCAATCTGTTCATGCTGGGGCATGCCTATCAACAGGGCCTGATCCCCATTGCGGCCGAGACCATCGAGCGGACAATCGAGATGAATGGCGTCGCGATCGAGATGAACAAGGCGGCCTTCCTATGGGGCCGGCGGGCTGCCGTTGATCTGGAAGCCGTCAGCGTCCTGGCTAGCCCCGGCGCCGTCCCGGATATCCTAGACGACGATTTGCCGGCCCTGATAGCGCGGCGCAAAGAGGACCTCACCGCATATCAGGGCAGACGCCTGGCCCGGCACTATGGCGATCTGGTGGCTCGGGTGGAGGCGCAAGAAGCCCAGGTTACGCCGGATAGCCAGGCTCTGGCCAAGGCCGTGGCCCGAAACTTGTATAAACTAACGGCGTACAAGGACGAATATGAAGTGGCCCGGCTGTATAGCGATGGCCGTTTCAAAGCGGCCCTGGAACAGCAGTTTGAGGGGGAATACACGCTGGCATTCCACTTGGCGCCGCCAATATTGAGCAAGATAAATCCGGATACGGGCCTGCCTGTGAAGCGCGACTTTGGAGCGTGGGTGGGCACCGCTATGACCTGGCTGGCGCGTCTGAAATTCCTCCGCGGCGGGCCCTTGGATATCTTCGGCCGGACCGAGGAACGCCAGACCGAACGCCGCCTGATCGTTGAATATGAAGCCATGATTGGGGAACTTCTGGCAGGTCTGAAACCGGGCAATCATAGTCAGGCCGTTCGCCTGGCGCAGGTGCCGGAACTGATCACCGGATACGGCCATATCAAGGCGCAACACTTGGCCGAGGCAACGGCCTTGCAGGACAACCTGATGGCCGAATGGCGCAAGCCGGGCAGCACAATGCCAGAGGCGGCGGAGTAACCATTTGGCGAAGCCTGTCCGGATGATTGGCTGGATTTTCTGGCCAAAGCGGCAAGCTGAATAGCCGATATGATTTGAACCCGCGCAAAAGCCTTCCCTGTTGCGTGAATCCTGGTATTACTCCCCATCATCGGTTTCCCACCTGCCTATTCCCCGGTTTAAATGCGCAAGCTTTTTAAAATTCTTCTGGTCGTCCTGATCTTGCTCGCCGGCCTTGGGGCATGGCTGTTTGGCTAT
>Ga0209501_10005668_pt1 | contig 11462 bp, 8 predicted proteins | sample ArcticOcean_MG_C_4_FD_187434 | JGI IMG/M metagenome (GOLD analysis project Ga0209501, IMG submission 187434) | Marine microbial communities from western Arctic Ocean - ArcticOcean_MG_CB4_134 (SPAdes) (version 2) | ecosystem: Environmental > Aquatic > Marine > Oceanic | place: Arctic Ocean...
TGGGTGAAGGATGAAGGGGTTGAGGGTTGAAGATTGAAACTGGAAGCTTTCCCATCCGTTGCCGGGACACTTCCCGGTTTTTTCCGGATCAACGACCGAACGAAGAGGTGTGCACGATGCTCCCCTGCCACTCGAGCACGCCGCCGCCCATGCCACGGACCATCTGCCAACTGCGCCCAAGACCCGGGGTCCCCCGATCACGGAACTGTGAATTCCGCAACTGATTCAGATAACCGCGGATGTCCGGGTGACCTTGCAAGTGTTCGCGCCGCGCTTGCGGGAACGGCACAATGACGTCGGAGACATACGACCGGCAAAGCTTCGGCCACAGCGCTTCAAACAGATTTGCACTCGAGAAAATATCGCCCCCGACAATCCGGCCATGCACCACGACAACCACGCCGACTGTACGCTGCAGCGGCATACGCAGACGATCGATCGCTTCGCGCATCCGCCGTTCAACGTCCGGCGCCTTGTAGAACTCATCGTAATCGCTGTTCCTCGCCTCGACCTTGGCAGCGGACAATTGCCGGTCGATGTCGTTCCACACGCTGCGCTGATCAGCAGCCGCAGCCGCTAGCTTACGGACGCTGACGGCGGCGACGGCGCTGGAGGATTTGAAGCCGACACCGGCGTCCCAACGTCCTTGTTCGACACAGTATACGTCAATGTCGACAAACCCCGAACGCGGCGGCAAAATCACATCGACAGCGATTGTGCGGTTTTGTTTGCCGCCGAGGATCATTTCGCCGGCCATCAGGAAAAGGTGGTGATCGGAGACGTTGCGCACCTGCAGGCGATTGACAGAGGCCGCCTCGCGTTCGCGGATTTCCAGCCAACCGCTGCCGAGGGCTGCATCCAGCGTCTGGAGACGCTGGTGTGTCGGGTGCCGCCAGCGCAGTTGCAGCGGATATACAGTCAATTGCCCATACTGCTGGGCCACACCGATATCGAGCCGGTCAACGAGGCGGGCCAGGGGCGGCTGGTCGACCGGCTCCGGCATGGGGCGCGGGATGTGGATCGGCGGATCGGGCTGGGGTTCGGCGACTGTGCCGTGGTCGGATTCCAGGTATGCCGGCCGGCCGGCCAGGGCCAGGAAGAATACAGCGAGTGACAAAAATCGAGTGTTCATGACGCCTCCATTGTGGGCTTGCATCAGGCAACTGGCGAGCCATTCAACAATGAAGACGTCCGAACACTGATATTTCTTAGTACCTCAGCAGAAAAAAATATGCCATTGACCAGGGATCCGGCTGGATCAGTGGCCGTGGCCTTCATGGCCGTGGCCACCATGGTCGTGGCCACCATGGTCGTGGCCACCAGCATCATCGACAGCTCCCGGTTCGTCACCAGCATCATCGACAGCTCCCGTCAAGGCGAACGACGTCGCGACGAATATGCCGTCCTGGACTTCACCAGCCATGTCAGCCTCGGCGCTGCCCGAACAAAGACCAATTTTGTGGGCTGAGATTTCCACGCCTTCAATCCAGTAGGCTTTGCCATCGACCTTGACCGCAGCCTCACAGCCCTCGGCATCTGCCATTTCGAAGATGCAACCACCGCAACCCACTTCATAAGTCATCGCCTCGGCAACCGCCGTATCATTGTTCCCAGAGGCGGTCGGAGCGATCGGAGCGGTCGGAGCAATCGGAGCGGCCGTGTCTTTGCTGCCGCTGCAACCGGTGATCATCATAGCCGTGAGCACAGTAACGGCGAGTTTTGTGTTGATTCGAGTCTTCATTATTTTGTCTCCAGGGTTTTTGGGACGGCAAACTGCCTCCCGGGTTTCTCGGAACAATTGCAACTGAATTTGCGGAGCAACCTCCTTGTTTGAATTTTCAATAATTTGCACGGCATTCATTCGGCGGCAAGCCGGGCGAAACGAAAACGGGTCTCCTTAATCAGGCAGTAAAGCACCGGCACAACGAACATTGTCATCAATGCAATGAGCATGCCGCCGAAACACGGAATCGCCATGGGGACCATGATCTCGGCGCCGCGTCCGGTCGAGGTAAGCACGGGCAACAGGGCAAGAATGGTCGTGGCTGTGGTCATCAGGCACGGGCGAATGCGACGCATGGCACCTTCGACGACTGCCGATCGAATATCGGTGATCGAGTCCGCAGTGCCGCCGGCGAAGCGTTGCTCGAGGTAAGTCGTCATGACAACGCCATCATCCGAGGCAATGCCGAACAACGCCAGGAAACCAACCCACACAGCGACACTCATGTTCACCGGCGACACCTGAAAAAAGTCGCGGGCGTTGGTGCCGAACAGTTCAAAGTCCATGAAACCCGGTTGTCCGTAGAGCCATAGCAGGATAAAACCGCCAGCCCAGGCGACAAGGATACTGCTGAACACCACCAGCGTCACCGGTACAGATTTGAATTTCACATAGAGGATCATGAAGATGATGAACAGCGCCAGCGGCAACACGATCCGCAAGGTTTTACTGGCCCGCAACTGGTTTTCGTAGGTCCCCGCGAAAGTGTACGAAACCCCTTGGGGAATCTTCAGTTCGCCGCTGTCGATTTTACTTTGCAGATACGCTTTGCAGTTCTCGACCACATCGACCTCGGCAAAACCGGGCCGCTTGTCAAGCAGCACGTGTCCGATGAGGAACATCCCTTCGCTCTTGATCGTCTGCAGCCCGCGCACATAGCGGATCTCTGACAATTGCATCAAGGGAATCTGCTGTCCGTCAACTCCGGGGACGAGCACCTGTCCCAGGTCTTCGATCGAGTCGCGGAGCTCGCGCTGGTAACGCACGCGGACCGGATAGCGCTGACGCCCTTCGACAGTCGTCGTAATATGGCGCCCGCCGACGGCGATCTCGATAACATCCTGCACCGCGCCGACCTGAATGCCGTATCGCGCGATTGCATCGCGATCGATGTCGATCTCGATATAAGGTTTGCCAACGATGCGGTCGGCGATGACCGCATCGGGTTCCACCCCCGGGACCTCCTTGAGCAGGCGCTCCAGTTCGAGGCCGACGCCCTCGATGGTTGCCAGGTCCGGCCCCTTGACCTTCACCCCCATCGGTGCCCGCATGCCGGTCTGCAGCATCACAAGGCGGGCGGCAATCGGCTGCAGCTTCGGTGCCGATGTTGTGCCGGAAATTTTGCCGGCCACGGTGATCGCCTCCCAGATATCGTCGGCGCTGCGAATGCCGGGCCAGGCAGGGCGCCCACCGTTCAGCTCCGGATCGAGTGCCGGTCGCCAGACTCGAAACGGCATGCCCCCGGGATCCCTGATCAGCCGGCCGTCTTGATCACGTTCGAAAACGCCACGCACCTTGTACGGCAAGCCGTCCAGCGCGATAACCGGTTCGTTGAGTTCATTACGAAAAAAGTCTGTCGCCCGGGCGTCAAACTTGAAACGCAACCGTTTGCCGTCACGATCGACGAGGTACTGGGGTTTGTAGTTGATGATCGTTTCGATCATCGAAATAGGCGCCGGGTCGAGCGCTGATTCGGCGCGGCCGATTTTGCCGACCGCCGAAGTAATCTCGGGAATCGCAGCAAAGGCTTTGTCCTGCTTCTGGAGGACATCCAGTGCCTCGCCGATGGAGGCATGCTGCATTGTGCTTGGCATGTACAGATAGGAGCCCTCATCGAGATCGGGCATAAACTCCCGCCGCATTCCGAGACAGATCAGAACGCCAACCAAAAGCATAAGCAGCGGCACAATCAAAAACACCGTCTTGAAACGCAGCAGGAATTCCAACAGGCGTTCGTAGTATCTGGCGAACAGCAGAAAGAAAGTCAAAAGCCCGGCAATCGGCCCCATCACGACGACAGCATTGGCGACGAACCCGGCGGCCGGCCCCAGCGGCAGCCAGTGCTGCGTCAACAGGATGCCAAAGAGCACGGCCAGCAGCAGGTTGGACAGTTTGGGCAACCACACCACCAAAGTATCCGGCAGCGTTGGTGCCAGCAGATGCCACGCGGCGATGCCGACGACGATGGCGCCGAGCCACCAAACCCAGAAAATCCAACATGCAGCCCCCGCCGCGACGAGGCTCCAAAGTACCACACCGCGCAGCTGGCGTGAACTGATGCGGAACGTAAAAAACCAGTGAGCCAGCACCGGTACGACGGCCAGCGCCAAGATGACCGAGGCAAACAGTGCGAAAGTCTTGGTGAAGGCCAGCGGTCGGAACAGCTTGCCCTCTGCACCGATCATCGTGAACACCGGCAGGAACCCGATGATCGTCGTGGCAATCGCGGTCAGCACCGCTCCCGCCACTTCGCTACTGGCGCGGAACACGACCTGCAGGCGATCCTCATCGGACGGTGCTGAATCGAGGTGGCGCAGGATGTTCTCGCACATGATCACGCCCATATCGACAATTGTACCGATGGCAATCGCGATGCCGGACAGCGCCACGACATTGGCATCGACGCCGAAAGATTTCATCGCGATGAAACACATCAGCACCGCCAATGGCAATGTGCCGGCGATCACCGCCGAGCTTCGCAGGTGCATCACCATGATGATGATGACAATAATCGTCACCAGAATCTGCTGGCTCAGTGCCGTCTTGAGCGTGCCCAGGGTTTCGTATATCAGACCGGTGCGGTCATAGAACGGTACGATCTCTATTTTGCTGACGGTCAACCATTCCGGACGCTCCGCGCGTGACGTCGATGCGACCCAGTCGAGCCATGCCGGGTGGTCGAGGTGGCCCCTGTCGAAGGCGCGGAATTGCCGGTCGGCGGCAAACTGTCGAACTGCCTGCGCACTGACTTTGCTGTAGTCGATGATGACCTTGGCCGGCAACCCGGGCGAGATTTCCGTGATCTTCTCTTTCAAGGCCTTGATCGCCGCCAGGGGATTGCCGCCATAGCGTACGACCGCAACGCCGCCGACAACTTCGGCGCCGCCCTTGTCTAGGGCACCACGGCGCCATGCCGGCCCTAATGTCACGTTGGCGACATTGCGGATATAGATCGGGACGTTGTCGTTCGCCTTGATCATCGTGTTTTCGAGGTCATCGATGTCGTTGATGAACCCGAGGCCACGGATGACATACTCAACCTTGTTGACTTCGATCGTCCGGGCGCCGACATCGACGTTCGACATCTTGACCGCGGCAAAGACCTGATCGAGGGTGACGCCGTGGGCGCGCATGGCGTCGGGGTCGACGTCGATCTGGTATTCCTGCACGTAACCGCCGACTGATGCGACCTCGGCGATACCGTCGGCCGACAGGAGGCTATAGCGGATATCCCAGTCCTGGATCGATCGCAATTCATGCGGATCCCAACCGCCGGTAACGTTGCCATCCTCATCGCGACCTTCGATCGTGTACCAGAAAACCTGGCCGAGTGCCGTCGCGTCCGGACCAAGAGTCGGCTGCACGTCCGGCGGCAAGGTGTCTCTCGGCAGGCTGTTCAGTTTCTCGAGGATTCGGGATCTGGACCAATAGAAGTCGATGTCCTCCTTGAAAATGACATAGATCGAGGAGAACCCGAACATCGAATAGCTGCGCACCGTCTTGACGCCCGGCATGCCCAGCATAGCGCCGGTCAGCGGCTGGGTCACCTGGGCTTCGACGTCCTGCGGCGAACGCCCCTGCCACTCGGTAAAAACGATCTGCTGATTCTCGCCGATATCGGGAATCGCATCCACCGCTACCGGCTGGCGCGGCAGCCAGTCGATCTCCCAGTCGAACGGCGCGACGATGACGCCCCAGACAACGGTGAAGGCGACCGTCAAAACAACGACCAGCCGGTTGTGCAGGCAGCAGTAGATCAACCTGTCCAGCAACCCAAGCTCACGGGGATTGATTGGCAGCGTCGGCTCATTCATCCTTATGACTTCCTTCGTGATGACTTCCTTCGTGATGGCTGCCTTCGTGGTGATTTCCTGCGGGCGGTGGGGCTGCTCTGCCCTCCCCGGCAGGCGACCATTTAGGGTTCATCATGCTGGGCTCTGCCAGGATCTGCCGGGCACTGTCGATCTTGAAGTTGCCGTTGGTTACGACCAGCTCGCCTTCTTCTACTCCGGACTGAACCAGGAAGAAATCACCAGCTCGCGGTCCCAGGACGACTTCGCGTCCCGCATAGCGGCTCGGATCATCGGGGTTCTGCACGTAGACGACGGCCCGCCTGCCTGTGCGCAACGCGGCGGTGACGGGGATAACCAGCGGTGCCAGATCGAGTGCGGAGTCCGCACTGACGAATCCGAGGTCTTCGGCCTTGACCAGTGCCATGCCGCACACCGGACATGGCCCCGGTTCATCCCGGACGATTTCCGGATGCATGGGGCTTACCCATTTACCCGCCAGATTCGCGTCGAGTGTTCTGCCGGCGGCGGACAGGCCGGATTCCACGACCGCGCGGACGAACATGCCGGGCTTGAGTTTACCATCGTCATTAGGCACATTGACACGAATCTTGACGGTGCGCGTTTTGAGCGTGAGCACCGGATCGATGAAGGAGATCCGGCCAATGATCGTCTCGCCGGGCAGTGACTCGGTGGTGAACGTCACTTCCTGCCCATAGCGCAACCACGGCAGGTCGGACTCATAAGCGTCGAGCTTGACCCACACCTTCGAGAGGTCGGCGATCCGATAAATCGGTGTTCCGGTCTGCACGTACATGCCTTCTTCGGCGCTCTTCTGAATGACAACGCCGCCGATCGGCGCATTGATCTGGATATGATCAGAGGGTTCGCCACGCGCTTCGATTTCGGCAATCTGTTCCGGCGTCAATCCCCACAGCCGCAGCTTGTCCCTGGTCGCGGCCAGGGTTGCCTCTGCACTCTTTCGCACCAGTTGTAAAGTACTGTCCTTCACGGCCGCGACCGCCTTGATCGACTCGATCAGTTCGGCTTCTGCAGCGAGAATGTCGGGACTGTACATCCATACCATGTGATCGCCCTTATTCACCGATACGCCGGTGTAATCGACATAGAGCCGATCCAGGCGGCCCCCGACTCTGGCGGTGATCGTACGCAATTGTGTTTCGTCGTATTCGATCGACCCCACCAGTCGAACCTGCCTTGCAACCCAGCGTCGCTCGACGGGCACCACCTCGACCTGTGCCAGTGCCCGAGCCTCTGCAGAGAGTCTAAAATCCGTGGAGGCCGAGATCAGCATCATGCCGCAGACGGGACACTCTCCCTCTCCGCGTGATCGGATCTGCAGGTGCATGGAGCATGTCCAGACTATTGCCACATCAGCTTTGGGACGCGGCGCAACGGCGGCGCTGGTGTCATGTCGAGCCGCAGCAAGGTCGAGCCGCCCCATCAACCAAATGGAACCGAACAGAATGATTGCCCCGATCACCGGGATAACGACGGCGATCTTTTTGCTATTCTGACTTTTTGATTCGTTTGTCATTGGTCCGTCTCCTGGTCAATTGTGAATGACTTCCTGGGGAGCGCCCGGCCCGCGAGTTGATCCAGTCGTGTCAGATGCAGACGGAACTCGAGTAACGCCCGCTGCTCTTCGAGACGGAACTCCAGCAGCGTCCGCTGGGCATCCAGGAAATTGAGAAAGTCCGTTTTTCCGGAGCGATAGGCAGATGCCAGAATCTCCAGCGAGTGCTGTGCCTGCGGCAGCAGCGATGTGTGGTACAAGGCAATACTGCGGCGGGCGGTTTCGAGATCGAAATGCGCCTGTTTAACTGCGAATCTCGTCTGGTCTTCCATCGCGGCAAGCAAGTTTTGCATGCCCCCTATTCGAACCTCGACTTCGCGAATGTAGGCGTTGCGCTGTCCGAACCAGGGTGTCTCTCTATGATCGAGGTCGCGCTGCGGCATGAAGGCAGGGGCTTCCTCACCAGTGCCGCTGCTCAGTCTCATACGGTTCTCGAAGTAGCCCGGCCCCATGGTTGGATCCGGATAAGTCATGCGCCTGGCCAACGTAACCGTCGTGCGCATTCGCGCGATACGCAGGCGCTGCTCCTGTAATTCCTGGGAACCATCGATGGCAAGGTCATAGAGTGTTTTCAGATCGGTGTTCAGGTCGGCATCGGCAAGCGATGTTGGCGGGCCGAGCACGGCGTCTGGCAAGCGACTCAACAGGGAATTGAGGTGAGCGATAAATGTCTCCCGCTCCTCTTCGAGTGTAATGATCGCGTCACTCAAAGTCGCCAGTTCCACCTGTGCCATGATCACCGCGTTCGAACTGGAAACTCCGCTGCGAATCGCCTGCAATGCGACATTTGTCACCCGTTCGAGCAGTGCCTGGCTTTCTTTGTTGACGGCGACCCCTGCATCGGCGAACAGGAGGCGGTAGTAGGTCTGGCTCAACTCTGTGACAACATCACGGATTGCAATTTCATGCCGCCGTCGAGCTATCTCGACGGCTTCATCTATGAGTTTCCCCTTCAGAGCCAGTGCATCGGGAAACGGAAAGGACATGGCCGCCATCTGCTTATGACCGGTCGGGCCAACACCTGTTTCCAGTTGCTTGGTAAAGGCGTTGTATTGCTGCAGGATATTGTCGAGCTGGGTAGCCTGCGGGTACTGTTCCAACGTTGCCTGCAGCTGCGCTGCCGCTGCCTTGATCGTCGGATTCAAAATAAGCGCCACCCCTGTCAGCATCGCCAGATCGATGCCCGTCGCCAGCCGCGCATCGAGATTCGGGTCGGCCGCAAGCTTGCGGAATGCGGCATAGTCTTCCGGGCCCAACCCCGACAGAGTGGCGGCGGGCGCATCATTCGTCAGTGCGGCTTCCCAGCGAGCTTTCGAGTGCATGAGCTGCCGCTGCATATCATCGAGAAAATCCGTTTCGGGAGAATCTCCAACAGCGACCTCAGTCAAGGCCGATTTCGCAGCATAATAGGCGTCGGGCTGTGGCTGTTCGAGGACATCCGCGAGCACGCATTGGCGACTTCGGCTGGCACATCCGGACATCACGAACACCAAACATAAGTTCAGGAAAATGCCGTATGGACGACTCATAGCTGGGCCTCCGGTGTGACAGATGATTCGGGAACAAGGCCGCCCGTCAACTGTTCCAGACGGACGAGGTATTGCTGATAGTCGGTGACGGCACGCAGTCGGGCAAGATTAAAATTGAACCACACCCCCTGAGTCTCCAGAAAACCGGCAATATCATTGACCCCGGTGCCGTGCCACTGCTCGGCGACTTCCATGGCTTGCGCAGCTTGTGGAATCAGACTTTTCTCGTAGAGCTCGATCAGTCGCCGGGCATTTTTGAGCCGAAAATACACCGCACGCAAAGCAGCGCGTGTCTCATTCTCAATCTTCCGCTGCTGCTGGACGGCGGAGGCATGCCGTAATTCCGCCTCGTCAACACGGCTGCGATTACGACTGCGCCAGATAGGCAGCGAGATGCCGATACCGACCATCCAGGCGTCCTTGCCGCTGTCGGCGACGTTTCCAGTGGCGTCACCAGTAAGCACATGCGTAGAGTCCAGGGTCAATGACGGCCGATTTTGCAGCTCAGCGAGACGCACGGACTCGGCTGCCTTGTCGACCTGGCCGGCAGCAATCTCGATTTCCTGCCGCTGCCCGAGCGCCACTGCTTCGATCTCCGGCAGCGACGTCTGCAACAGTGGCAATTGTGGCGTCACCAGCTCGCCGAGCGGCGCGTCGGATGGGCGATCCAGCAAGGCATTGATCTGTACTGTCTCGACCTGTTCGAGTTCGCGCAAAAGAATCAGGTCGTACGACAGCTGTGCGAGCTGACTCTGGGCCTTGAGCACGTCGTTCAGTTTTGCCGTTCCCTCGGCATATCGCGTGCTGGCGACTTTGAGGACGTGGTTGAGCAACCCCTGGTTCTGTCGAGTAATTTCCGCAGCGCCACGAAGGTAAACGAGCTCGTTATAACTGACCGTCAGATCAACGATAAAGTCACGAATAGCCCGATCATATTCAGCGTGCCGGATACGGATGTCACGCTCGACAACCTCGCCAGCCTGGGCGAGAGTCCCGGGAAACGGAAACCGTTGTGAGAGCCCTATGCGGTATTGCTGCGGGCCGACTCGCGTTTCGACGCTGTCAACGAAATAATCCAGGCGCAATTGCGGATCCGGCAAGGCAAGCGTCTGCGGCAGTTTCGCCACCGTCGCCTGCCATTCGATCAATGCCGCTTTGATCGACGGATTCCGCTCCGGCCCCTGACGAATCAGGCCCGGCAGGTCAACCTTGGCAATAGAATCCGAATTGGCCGCAAAAATACCCGGGCCTGCGGCAATCGCGACAATGGCGATCAAGTAATGTCTGCAACGATGCATGGCACCTCCGCGTACCTGGCAAACAAGGTGTCGCCAGAGACTGTCGTGTCAATGTCAGGTTTTGTCGGATCAGAATTCAAAATAGTCCGCTCCGTAAATCAGGGTTGCGCCCAGATGCCCGGTCACCGCGACCAGGACACAGGCAAGTCCCAACAAGATTCCGTAGGTGATATCGCGTCGCTTGTCGCCGAACCGCGCGAGGTGCTGCATGACCGCCGCCGCGATCGCAATCACGGCTGTCGTCACACCGGCCCAGCGATGACGAAACAGAGTCGTCTGGAGATCCTCGGGATAATTCGCATGCATCGCATCGACCCAGCCCAGGCTGGCGGCTGCAAGGGCACTCAATGCGCCCAGCGGCAGTATGACGCGGGTACTGGCAAAGGATTCGAGACGTTTGCAGGTCGTATACAGCTCCAGGAACAGCACCAAGGGGATGAAAGCGATCGGAAAATGCACCACCAGCGGATGCAGTTTGCCGATGAGTTGCAGAAAGCTGTTTGGCTGGCGACCGTCGTGATCATCCGGAACCGGGAGCGCCTGTTCGGAGGTAACGGACGCAGTGGCAGTTTGCCCAGAATCAACGGTCGCGACTGCTCCGCCAAGGTTGCCCAGGTACTGTTCCGGATCGGCAAGGAAATCCTTGCGGCAGCCACGGCAGCAGAAATAGATTTCCTGTGCCTCGTAGACTACTGAGAATTTCTTCGAAGCAGCCTCATCCGTGGTGACAGGACACCACGGCTGGCCAGGCACATCTTGTGCTTGGCCGATAGCATTCAGCAGCAGGAGAAAGATGCACAGTATGCATCCCCGGATTCGGGTGTGAGCATTCATCTTGATCAGTGATCTCGCTTTCAGGTCCGTGAGCGGTTGCGCCGATGGCACAACTGGAATCGCCAGTTGCAATTCTGGCGTTGCAACTGGAACTAAAATGCGGCAGGGCGCCGCAGCGAGGTCAGATCAGCAGGGCACAGTTGTCCTGGAACAAGTGCCGGGATGGGAACTGCCGGATCAAGGCCGAATGGTAGGCCCCGGCAGTCGACTGGAAGAGAGGCGGATCTTCAACATGGAAAAAAGTGTCGATGGCCGCAGCTCTATACCCGCAGACGCGGCAGGGGGCCGTCTGCTGCGCGGTGTAGCCTGACATCTCGCCCAAGCGGCGGCAACAGGACGTCGTCAGAATGTCCGGCGTCACAACCGTGACAGCAGTCGATGCGGAAGCGGCACAACAACTTTCCTGGTCGC
>Ga0209501_10005672_pt1 | contig 11460 bp, 6 predicted proteins | sample ArcticOcean_MG_C_4_FD_187434 | JGI IMG/M metagenome (GOLD analysis project Ga0209501, IMG submission 187434) | Marine microbial communities from western Arctic Ocean - ArcticOcean_MG_CB4_134 (SPAdes) (version 2) | ecosystem: Environmental > Aquatic > Marine > Oceanic | place: Arctic Ocean...
GTCCAAACACAGGTACTGGAATTTCTGGATCATCGACGGTTAAAACATAATAATCTTCACCGTATTCCGTATCTGTGTGACTGAAATTACCAGCTAAGTTCAATCTGTCATTAGCTTGATATTGCATTTCAATCTCGAAACCTTTGTTGGTTATGCCGTCAGCATTAGACACAAAGTTTGCTCCAGCTCCTCTTATTGGGTCAAACTGTTGCAATTCATCTTGATATCCATCGTAGTCGTATTTATAAATGGAAGCAAAGATTTGCAAAGTATCATCCAAATGAAGGCCTTTATAACCTAGTTCTACAGCATCCACTCTCTCTTCATCGTATGAAACTAAGACTTGACCGGCTCCGTTAGGCACTCCGTTTGCATCTCTCGCATCATCTCTTTGACCAGAAACACCTAGCGCATAACCACCTGCTCTGAAGCCTGTGGTGTAAGATAAATACCACAATTGAGTGTCATTAGGCGTGTAGTCTAAGTTAACTCTAACGTTCGTGTCGTCCCACGAATCTTCACCACCAATCGAACTTGTATAACTGTAAGGTATACCTTGGAAAAGTCTAAGTGGAGTTGCACAATCAAGAGCTCCAAGAGCACACGTCGGTGTGATAGGAGCAGCAGGATCAATAGAACCAGGGTAGATCACATTAGCATTAACATAACCAGCCGCAGCCAATCCTGATAAATATGCAATCATTGCTGGATCATAATTATAAACAGCATTTCCCATTGCTACGTTAGTAGCAGCCGTAGTCGTTACATTGCCGCCTATTGGAATGTAAGGTTGTCCGGCTAAAAGGTTCATGGCTGGTAAATATCCGCCGACAGGACCTGCAAACAATTCAGTGTATCCACCTCTTATTTCTAACGCTTCTTTTTCATCTTCTGCGTACCTTGCTCCTAAAGTAAGAGAAAAGGTGTCATTAATTGTCCATGTTCCTTGAGTAAAATACGCCATGGCATCGTTTTGAACTTCATTCGTATGACGGTAAACCGCTCCGGCAGGATCTCCTTGCCATCTGCCACTAATAGTAGAACCTAAAGGAGCTTCGCCCAATCTAACGTGAGGCGTTAATGCATCACTAGGCCAACCAAGAACTCCCATTACGGTTGTTCCAGGAGCACCCATAACTATGCCGTAAGGGTATAAAGCTTCAAAACCAACATCCAAAAGTCCGTAATTTGCTGCATTTAGAATGCCAGGCACGTTATTGCTTAATGAGTAGTTCTGCTGCCTGTTCTCTTCCATGAAGAAAATACCAGAAGTAACCTCTATGTCATCTCCTATCATCCAATTGACGTTGATCTCGTGAGTTGTCATGTGAACATCTTCACGAACCGTAGTTCTGTACTGAGATAGCTCGCTTCTTGTCTGATCTAAGTCAATATTAAAGTCATAATTGTAGTCTACGTATCCGTATAAATAAGTTAACGTAGTTCTGTCATTAATGTCCCAATTAAATTTTGTTTGTTGCGCATTATGAACAAATTTTGTGTGGTTCGTTGCGCAATTATCGTAAGGATAAGCACAATTACCATCGCTGTTTACGTTAACGCCTCTAGTACCAATAACGTCAGGTCCAGTCTGTTGGTACCCAGGGTTTAATCTGTAAGGGAAATTCGAAGGATCTACACCAGGTCTTAGGGTAGCACCGTATGCTACTTCTCCTGTAATGGGGTGAGTAAATGCTATAGCGCCTGGGGTTGCAGCTGTAGCTGCTCTAAGACCATACACAGGGTCTGTTCTGTTTCGAGTTCCTCGATTAGAACCGTAACCTTCGGTAATTAAATTGGCTGAACCAATAATCCTATCAGAAACTCTGTCATTCGCTCTTACTTGCAACGACATGTCATCGTTAATGTTCCAAAGCAAAGTCAGAACGTAGTTTTCATCATTTAATGAATTTGTATCTGGGCCTTCACCAACACTTATTTGATCTCCATCTCTTTCTATATCAGCAATGCTGACTCTGTAAGCAATAGAATCAGTAATCGCTCCAGTGCTCATAGCGTAGTATTGTTGCATTCCATCATCACCGATAACCGTTCTTACTTCTCCCGCAGAATCAAATTTTGGGGATTTAGTGATGTAATTAATTGCACCACCGATTGAGTTACGTCCGTAAAGAGTTCCTTGAGGTCCACGAAGTACTTCGACTCTTTCAACGTCATAGTAATAGTTTTCTGAGGCAGCAATACCAAAGTCCGGAGAATAAACGCCGTTATAGTATGTTGCGACTCCTGGGTCACCTCCAAGTGCTCTAAAGTTTCTTCCAACTCCACGAATCCTTACGTCGTAAGCATCCCTAGTCGTTGCAGGCAATTGGTCCATTAGATCATCTGGTCCTTGTAGACCTAAGTCTTCAAGTAAGGATGAATCAAACGCAGTGATGGACATTGAAGTATCAGATACGGTAGAAGTTCTTTTTTCTGCCGTTACTGTTATCTCTTCAATTCCGCTCGATCGTGTATCTTCATCTTCATCTTCATCTGCTGCAAAGCCAAAAGGCGAAAAAGCAACAAAAGCTGACAAGACGACATAGTGAATGGATTTTAAATTCATATTAACTCCCCAAAACCAGCAAGGGATTTTCTCTTGCGGTTAATTAAACAATGGAAAAAATTTCCTATGAGACCACTATGCCCAATTTACCTAAAATTGGCAAATATTAATAAAAAAATCAATTAAGTGCTTTGAAGCTTAGGTTTTTGACGCAGAAGAAGTCTGTTTGAAAAGGTAAAGAAAAGTTGGCAGGATAATTAAAAAATTTAGGATAATTACGCCGTAAATTTTAAAATTTACCCAAGTTTCAATGTCTGAAAAATAGATGATATATAAATTAATGGTTCCTGTGATAAGCAATCCAAATGAGATGAAGTATGTTACGTTTCTCCATGCATGATTTGGCACATCATTTAATTGAGGCGCCAAGGCAATAACCATTTTTTTTATTAAAAATGGCCCTTTAATTAATTGAGACCCTATTAAAAAAGAACCCAGAAGCCAGTAAAAAATTGAAAATTTCCACTGCAGGAATATAGGGTCTCTTAAAAGTAAAGTTACCGTTCCAAGGGGCATCAATATGCACCAAGAAGTAAACAGCACTTTTCCAACGTTCCCCTTCACCAGTTTTTCAATCAAAACCTGCAACGTTACTACGACCATGAATGCAGCGGTCAGCATCAAGATATCTCTGGTTGTGTACCAAACAGCAGCTATTACAACTAAGGGTAAAAGAGGATTTTCTGAAATTTTATGAAGGAAATTCAAAGCATTAAATCCTGTAATAAAGTTAGAAGGATGAATTCTGCAACGCTACAAAGCATATGGCAAGAATAAATAGTTACGATACTAGTATCGAAAGTGTTGTATCTGTTCTCCTGATTGACTTATTTCGGTCATTGAGTTGATGCCCAATTCCAAATGTTGATCTGTCCATTCTTTGGTCACGGCCTTGTCAGACTCTTCTGTTTTCACACCATCAGGTGCAACAGGCACATCTGAAACCAGAAGAAGTGCTCCTCTTGAAATTTCGTTGTAATGACCAACGATGAATATTGTGGCCGTCTCCATGTCGATACCAATACAGGTGGTGGCCTTAAGGTGCTCTAAAAAGGGCTTGTCGTGCTCCCACACTCTTCTGTTTGTAGTGTGAATAACCCCTGTACGATATTCATAACCTTTCTCTATGACTTTTTCTGATACGAATTTATGCAGTTTAAAAGAAGGTAGTGCAGGAACCTCTGAAGGGTAATAATTATCACTGGTGCCCTCTCCTCTTATAGCTGCTATGGGTAAAATAAAATGGCCTATTTCACTGGATCCTTTTAAACCCCCGCATTTACCCAAGAATAATACTCCGTTAGGATTGCAAGCTATCAGGAGATCCATAATGGTAGCGGCGTTAGGAGAGCCTATGCCAAAATTAATAATGGTTAGACCTTCGTTGTTAGTTGCAGCCTGCATGGGCTTTTTTTCACCGTAAATATCAACACCAAATTTTTCAGCAAAGTTTTCTACGTAATCTGAAAAATTTGTTAAAAGAATGTTTTGACCAAACTTCTCTAGAGGCATACCGGTGTACCTTGGCAGCCAATCTTTTGCTATTTCTAATTTATTATCCATACGCGTATTTTACTCTTTTTTTTCATCCTACTGTCAACCCTTCAACAATGTAAACTTTGTTAATCAATTTATTAATCAAAAAAATTACAAAATGCATTGTTATTACTGATTATCAATGAAGCCCATTAAGTCACTGTAGAGGATATCTGCTATTAAGGGCTGTGCATCAGCATTAGGGTGTATGCCATCCGGTAACATTAAATCTTTATTCAATGCAATTTCATCAAGCATGAACGGCAAGTAGGTAATCCCAGTCTCTTTCGCGAGATCCTTGTATATTGATTCAAAAGCATTCACGTAACGTCTTCCGTAGTTAGGAGGAATTTTTATCTGCATTAGCAAGATTTCTGCACCTTGATTATTCCCTATGGATGCTATTTTTCTTAAATTGGATTTGATTTTTTCCGTTGGGTACCCTCTTAGAGCATCATTACCGCCTAGCTCTACTAATAAAATTGAAGGTTTGTGTTTTTTTACCAGAACTTCAACTCTGGACAGTCCGCCTCCGGTGGTGTCACCTGATATGCTGGCATTGACGATCTGCCAGCCAGAATTTTTAATTTTTTCCTGAAGAATTTTTGTCCACTGTAAATTACTGTCCACTCCGTAACCGGCACTTATGCTGTCTCCTAAGATTAAAAGCTTCTTTTCCTCATTAGAGAAAAGAAATTGATTAGCAAAACTAAGCAATAGAGTTGTGATTAAAATTTTCTTAATGTTATAAATATTATTCATGGCTTAATTCAAAATCAAATAGGTGTTATACTATACTAACACACCTACTTAAATGAGTTCTGAAACTAATGATACTAAAAACCACGAACCTTAAAAAAGAAGTTTTATCTGGGAATTCTCCTTTGGTTATTCTTGATGACATAAATTTTGAATTAGAAGAAGGTAAATCTTTAGCAATCGTAGGGCCTTCAGGCTCAGGCAAATCAACACTCCTTGGTCTGTTAGCGGGATTGGACACCGCGACATCAGGGGAAATATATTTAAACGGCAATGCTTTGCATGATATGGATGAGGAGAAAAGAGCAAGAGTCAGAAAAGACAACGTAGCATTTGTTTTTCAATCTTTTGAGTTACTGCCGGGTTTAACTGCATTGGAGAATGTTATGCTGCCATCAGAGCTCAAACATTCTTTAGATGCAAAAAAAACAGCAACAGAATATCTGAAAAGAGTGGGTTTAAATGATCGCTTGGATCACTATCCAAGACAACTCTCAGGTGGGGAACAACAAAGGGTTGCTATTGCCAGAGCCTTTGCGTGCGAAGCAAAGTTGCTGTTTGCCGATGAACCGACAGGCAATCTTGATCCAAAAACTGGAGAAAAAGTCTCGGATCTTTTATTTGAAGTGAACGCTGAAACTTCAAATGCCTTAATAGTGGTTACCCATGACTTAGAACTAGCCAGCAAGTGTGATGAACAAATAGATTTAAACGAAGGTAAAACAGTCTAGTGATGGCTCTGTTACTTTCCTTTAAGTTGTTTTGGAGAGAACTTAAATCCGGACAACTCAATATGATGCTGCTTGCCTTAATACTGGCAATTACGAGCGTTTCTGGAATTTCTCTGTTTACGGATCGTCTGGAAAAAGCATTGCAACTTCAAACGGCTGAGTTTCTCGGTGGAGACATAAAATTTGAATCCAATGAGGAATTAAGCAGAGAAGATATTGTACGGATTGAAGAATTAGATCTTAATCTAACCAAGATGGTTTTATTTGCGTCCGTGGTTGCCTCAGAGACGGAGATGCAATTTTCTTCAATTAAGGTTGTAGATAACTCTTACCCCTTAGTTGGAGAAATTACTTTAGAGCCCTCTTCCAAGAATCAACAACCAGACAAAGGAAATGTGTGGTTGGATAGGCGTCTACTTGATCTTCTGAAATCTGATCTGGGGGATACAATTGCAATTGGAGATGCAGATTTTACCATCAGCAATGTTGTCCTTTCAGAACCGGATCGAGGCTCTAATAATTATGCATTTGCTCCAAAAGCCATAATAGGCATTTCCGATTTATCACAAACCAACATAATTCAACCGGGGAGTCGAGTTAGGTATAGCTATCTTTTTACGGGTATTGAAGAAAATCTTAAAAGCCTAAATGAGTTATTTGAAAAGATAAAAGAACCAGGGGATAGAATTACTCTGGTTAACGATAATGAAGGGTCATTAGGCCGAGCAGTTGAAAGATCCGGTAATTTTTTCTTACTGGGAAGTTTATTGGCAGTTCTCATGTCAGCCCTAACCATAGGCATAAGTTCTCAGAAGTTTTCCAGACGCCACATTAGTTACGTCGCTATTCTTCGTAGCCTTGGAATGAGTTCTGTAAACCTAAAACTACTTTATTCTTACATTTTCTTATGGCTATCAATGTTCTCTCTTTTCTTGGGACTCTCAGCGGGATGGATAATTCAAAACGCTTTCACAAACATCTTAAAGTCTTACTTTCCCACGGAATTACCTGCACCGGGTTTAGAGCCACTTTACGTTTCTTGCATTACCGTCTTGTTGTGCTTGATAGGTTTTGTTTATCCTCACATAACCAAACTGATCCAAACCTCTCCTTTGAGCATTCTAAGAAGAGACCAAGATTCGTCTCTCAAAAAATATTATCTGTATCCGGTTACGGCCCTTTCTTCTATGTTTGCCCTGTTAATGGTCTACACAGGACAACTGATTCTCTCGAGCGTTCTGTTCTTAGGAATCATAAGTGCCTCTGTTCTCGGCATTGCGATCATCATGCTGATGTTTGGAAAAAGAACTCAAGAAGGTCTTGGGGCTAGCAGCTCCTTTAAGCTGGCCTGGTCAGAACTTAACAGGCGAAAAGTAAGTAACTCAGTTCAAGTGTTGGCTTTTATGACAGCCATTGGCATGAGTCTGATTGCTTATACAGCCAGAACTGACTTGATGTTAACTTGGGAATCTTCTGTGCCCAATGATTCTCCAAATAATTTTGCAATTAACATCGCGAAAGATGAACTTAAACCGATTGAAGAGTTTATGACTGGCAGCGGTATAGAAGTAAAAGATTTTTACCCCATAACCAGTGCTAAAGTTAAACGCCTTTCTCCGCCCGACTCAGAAGAAGACCTTTTGATAGATCGTTCTTTTAACATGACATGGACTCTGAACCTTCCGGATAACAATTTAATAAAAGAAGGGGTTTGGTTTGATGAATCCAACAAGAAAGGTCTCTCAATTTCAGATGAGATAGCAGAAAGATACAACCTTAAAGTGGGAGATAACGTTACAGTCGTTGTTCAAAATGATGAAGTGGATACCTTTATACAAAGTACAAGAACCATTGACTGGGAAAGTTTTTCACCTAACTTCTTTGTTATAGGACATCCGGAGTTATTCACCAACAGCCCCGCTACTTACATAACTTCCTTTTATATTCCTGAAGAAAAAACCAAAATAATAAGCGAATTTATTGCTCAATTTAGAACTGTTTCTGTCTTGTCGATAGATGAAATTATTAAACAGGTAACAGAAATAATAGATCAAGTTTCTAAAGCACTGGAAGTTATTTTAGGATTAACAATTCTATCTGCATCTTTTCTTGCCATTTCGACGCTTCAAGACGGTTTTAACTTACGCCTTCACCAAGCAGCTATTCTTAGAACGTTAGGTGCAAGCAATAAACTGTTGCAAAGATCCATCCTATTGGAGTTCTCTTTTTTAGGTTTACTGTCTGGATTCTTAGCAGCTTTATTGGCACAAGGCGGTATTTATTTTATAGAAACAAAGGTTTTTGAAGTAGCAGCACAGTTCCATTTTGATTTATGGTTATTAGGCCCCGCGGCAGGCCTAATCTTTGTTGGTGTTTCAAGCTTTATCTTAATAAGCTCAATCACCAAGAAGAGTCCGAAAGAAATTCTTTTTGAATCTTAACTCAAAAAAAAACCCGCGGATGCGGGTTTTTTTACCATCTTAACTTTTAATAAGCACCAAATTTATAAGTGAAAGAGATTCCACCCATTCTTGGTAAAGTTGGAGTTATAGATCTTTGGTAACCCAATTGTTCTCCATCTGAAGTCATGTTCCTAACTCCAATCTTATCGGTGATGTTATTTAGAAAAGCCATGATCTCTAAATTCTCATCAGAGTTTTTCCATGAAGCTTTAAAGTCAATACGACTAAAAGCAGGAGATGTATCAAGGCCTAAACCACTATCATCCCAAAGAATATCATCCGTCCAAGACATACCAAGTAGGTAGTCAACTGTTCCATCAGATACGTCTTGAGTGAAGTTTACGTATGCTGACGCTTTGTACTCAGGAATCCTTTGCATTTGCATTCCTTTAACCGGAACGTTTCTTTCTGCTATGGAGTAGATAGAGCTTGGAGCATAAGGGTTGTTATCGTCAATAACACCTACGTTGCCCAGTGCATCAACCATTTCTTTTGAATAAGCAGCGTCGGTGAAACTAAAGTTACCTCCAATCAATACATTAGGAGAAGGCATGTAGATAAAATCCATCTCAAAACCTTGAGTGTCTGCCTCTGGGAAACCTCTAACCGATGTACTTGTACCACCCAAGAAGCTTTCTGTCTGAAACTGACCGTGAATATTCTCATAAAGGTATTGATAAATTGAAGCATTTATTTGCAACGTATTATCTAAGTGAGTTCCTTTATAACCTAACTCAGTCGATTCCACTGTTTCTTTGTCGTAACTTGGAAATGCTGAGAAATAACCTAAGTTAAATCCACCAGCACGATAACCCGTTGTTTTAGACAAATACCAAAGGGCGTCATCTGTTGGTGTGTAGTCAATGTTAACTCTGTAAGTAACATCTTCAAAATCCCTAGCCATGCGCCTGTGAATAGATCTACTCATCGGCAAGCCTCTGAATCTAATAACTCCATTTCCCGTTGGCGTACCATCGGCATTTAATGCTCCAGTAGCTACGTTATATCTAAGTAAGTTTGCAGAAGTCAATTGACTCTCGGTGTAGAGAAATAGATTTTCTTGAGCAACTTTTTGATCTTCGTGCCAAGAAGCACCTGCGGTAATGCCCCAAGTTTCATTAATCTGATATTCGGTTTGAAAATAGATAGCGTAAGCATCTGTTTTATTTTCAGTCTGCCATAAGAATGTTGAACCGACAGACGGATCCGGTCCGTTTTTGACGGTTGCATTCTCTCCGGTCCACGGGCCTTCTATAAAGCACGTGTGCGATAAGGAAGGATCACTAAAATCCGGAGTTGGAACTAATCCAAACAGATTTACAATTCCACAACCCACATCCCTCGCTGAATAAGGTCCTACCATGGCCTGGGAAGCACCTACAACAGGTGCACTACCCGTAAGAGGTCCATAAACTGCTTGAGCGGTATACCATTGTATGAATGGAGAAGCATCAGCAGCCGCTATACCAGCTACGCCGTAATCAGCAGGTCCGCCATATCGATCACTATTACTTCCTTCTCCCGTCCAGAAATCTAAATCTTGATCAATTTCATTATGATACTCAAAAATACCAGCCACTAAATTCCAATCATCACTCATGTCCCAAAATACTTGCACTTCGTTTTGCCAGTTTTCATTTTCTTGCATCGCATGAAATTGTTCATCAAAAACAGGGTTGCCCGTTCTGTCATCATCCGTGATTCGCGTATACAGGTAGTCGGTATATGAACCTATGTATTTGATGGTAAGATCATCTCTTACGTCCCAAGCTACATTAAAAGTACCGGCTGAATGGCCAAAATACTCATCATTTAAACCATTTGTAGCGGCTTTTAAATCTGTGCCTCTTAAAGAAGGAACCGAAGCTCCATCGCCAATTGTTGTAGCATCTAAAATAGACTGATCGTAACCGTAAGCGAAATTAGGTCTTGCAAAACCACTATTGCCTGGGTCAACTCCAGGAACTAAGTTCTGACCGTATTTTGTAATGCCATTATGATTGAACGTGTAAGTGTCCATTCCAGGAACCACACAATCAGCCGCAGTTCGATCCGTTAGACTTGAACACGCTGTGCCCGGAGTGACCGGCCTGTAACCGTGAACCATTAAGTCATTTCTACGAGTAGGTCCACCGTATTCACTTGTAACAATTAATCCAGCACCCTGTGCCGAACTTATAACCCTGCCGTAACTCCTATTGTTTCCTCTAAAATCAACAGTAACATTGTCATTCATCCATCGAAGAGCCAACGTGTAATTTTCGTCTTCGTAACTATCCAGATCTTCACCTAGACCTAAATTTTCTACCGTTCCGCCTCTATTCCTATTAACAACTATTAATCTAGCAGCTAATCGGTCAGTTATAGGTTGGTTTATAAAACCGTACACTTCGGCGACACCATGAGAACCAACAAGGGTTCTTATTTCTGCCGCGAACTCATCGCCAGGTTTTTTCGTTATGAAGTTTACCGCTCCACCTATGCTGTTTCTTCCGTATAGAGTGCCCTGAGGTCCTCTTAAAATTTCTATTCTATCTATGTCATAAAGGCCATTATCGGTAGAAGCTATTCCAAAATCTTCTGAATAAGCGCCGTCATTATAAGTGCCCACTCCCGGGTCTCCTCCTAATGCTCTAAACACCCTACCCACTCCACGTATTGATATGTCATATGGCTGGATGGTGGTTGCAGGAATATAATTCTGCAGGTCTTCTTGGTTTCTTAGATTGAGTCCTTCAATCAACGAAGAATCAAACGCTGTTATTGAAAGAGCCGTGTCTTGAATCGAAGCTGCTCTTTTTTCTGCAGTTACAATTACTTCTTCTATTCCGCCCCTTTCTTCATCGTCATCGGCAGAAAAAATAGGAAATGATAAAAAACTAATAACAAGTAAGTAAGTTATTTTATTCATGTTAACCCTCCCCAGAGTTCTTTAAAAATTAAGACTTAACTGTCCTTGTGAGCCTAATTTTTTTATTTTCTAACTATCTTAAAGTCCTTTTAAAATAGATATAAAAGCTAAACTACGCCTAATTCAAAAAATTTCAAGAAAAAATTAAATCGAAATTAAGCAAATGTGAAGTATGCAATAATAAAAGCAACTAAGTTATTAATTGCATGTAAGGCCATAACTAAAAACAAGGAATTATATTTCCAACGCAAAAAACCCAAAATAAGACCAAGCAAAAAGAGAATAAATAGAATTTTTAGTTCGTATTGGAAATGCAAAGACGTCCAAGCTAAGCTGGATAAGCTTATCGCCCCCCAAATGCCCAGGGTTACTTTTAGTTGTGAAAATAAAAACCCTCTAAAAATAAACTCTTCTAAAATCGGAGCAACAAGGATTGTAGTAATGACCCCCAAGATGAGAGGGTCAGAGAGCATGAACTTTAAAAATGACACA
>Ga0209501_10005674_pt1 | contig 11459 bp, 9 predicted proteins | sample ArcticOcean_MG_C_4_FD_187434 | JGI IMG/M metagenome (GOLD analysis project Ga0209501, IMG submission 187434) | Marine microbial communities from western Arctic Ocean - ArcticOcean_MG_CB4_134 (SPAdes) (version 2) | ecosystem: Environmental > Aquatic > Marine > Oceanic | place: Arctic Ocean...
AAACGGATCCCCCAGTTCCTTCGTGCACATGATTTCGATAATCGTGGTAACGCCTGCGTTCATCTGAGCATCAATTGCTTTTTCAAGTGCCGGCCCAACTTCTTCAAGTCGACTCACATTGACGCCTTCGGCGCCCATGGCCCTGGCGATGGAAGCAAAGTCCTGGTTTTCGAGTTCACCGGCCACAAAACGTTTGCCATAAAAGTCCACCTGGTTCTTTTTCTCAGCCCCCCACTGTTTGTTATGGAAAACCACTGCAGTGATTGGGATCTTATGTCTGACACAGGTCATCGTTTCAACCATGCTCATGGTCCAAGCACCATCACCTGAGTAGGCGATTGCGGGGCGCTCCGGGGCTGCGACTTTGGCGCCAATAATAGTTGGCAAAGCGTAGCCGCAGTTACCAAAACTCATCGGTGCCAGGAAGCTTCTGGGGCGTTCGAAACGCAAATAACTGTTAGAGATCGCATTGATGTTGCCGATGTCGGTCGAGACCATGACATCAGCGGGCATCGCTTTCTCGAGCTCTCGCAAGACCTGGCGCGGATGCAGCTCGCCTTCGCCCGCCTCTTTTATTATCTGCAGGCTCCATTCATCATTTTCATGGATCCACTCATCAAGTTCCTGCTCCCATGCCGCTTTTTCAGCCTGAATGGTTCGGCCACGTTCAGCGGTGGTGGAGTCACTGTCGAGTGTTCGATCCTGCAGTCGCTCAAGCAGTGCCTGTGCGGCTGCTTTGGCGTCACCACAGATACCCACGGTAATATCCTTGACCAGGCCCAGCATCTTGTGATCCGCATCGACTTGGATAATGGCCGCGTCATTTGGCCAGTACTCCATGCCGTACTGGGGCAGCGTCCCAAAAGGCCCAAGGCGAGTGCCCAGTGCCAGCACGACATCGGCCCGGCTCATCAGTTTCATACCGGCTTTTGAGCCTTGGTAACCCAGAGGCCCACACCAAAGTGGGTGACTGGCCGGGAAAGAATCGTTGTGCAGGTAACTGTTAACCACAGGGGCGCCCAGTCGTTCAGCCAGGGCTTTACAGGCGTCAACGCCGTCAGCCATGACCACACCGCCACCTGAGATAATGACGGGAAATTTGGCTTTCGCCAGCCGGTCTGCTGCATCGTTAAGGCTCTGCGTCCCACCGGGACCCCGGTCAAGCGGACGGGGTTGGGGAATATTGACGTTAATGTCACCGTAAAAGTAGTCACGCGGAATGTTCAGCTGCGTGGGACCGAGTTCTGACTGCGCGCGGTCAAAACAACGCGCAGTAAATTCGGCCATTCGCGCTGGATTGTTGACGTGACCCTGATACTTGGTGAATTCCTGGAACATGGGCAGTTGGTTAGCTTCCTGAAACCCACCTAGCCCCATGCCCATGGTGCCGGTCTCCGGTGTAATAATCACTACTGGCGAATGGGCCCAAAAAGCCGCCGCTATGGCCGTCACACTGTTGCTGATGCCTGGACCGTTCTGGCCCGTACACACGCCGTGACGTCCACTGACACGGGCGTAGCCATCCGCCATGTGCGCTGATCCTTGTTCATGACACACGGGGATAAAGCGGATGCCAGCGGGTTCGAAGATATCCATGGCATCCATGAAGGCTGAACCCATGATGCCGAAGATGTCAGTGACGCCGTGGGCGGCCAGAGTTTCAACGAAGGCTTCGCTGGGGGTCATTCGAGTCATTGGATCAGTCTCCTTAAGTATGCCGGCATCATGTTAGCCGGTGTTTTATTCCGTGTAAGGGTCATCGGGCACAGTGCTACAGAAGGTCTTCTGCGGCGATAAAAGGGTAACCAAGGCTGTCAGCAACTTCCTGGCACGTGATCTGTCCCGCGTGGACATTAAGGCCATCGCGCAGGTGAGGATCGTGGCGCAGGGCCTGGCGCCAGCCCTTGTTAGCCAATGTGAGGACATGCGGTAGGGTCACATTATTCAGCGCATAGGTCGACGTGCGTGGCACGCCACCGGGCATATTGGCGACGCAGTAATGGATGACCCCGTCGATAACAAAGGTCGGATCATCGTGCGTGGTAGGTCGTGATGTTTCTATACAGCCACCTTGGTCAATTGCTACATCGACGATGACTGAGCCTCGTTTCATGGCTTTGACGAGATCTCTTGACACAAGTTTAGGTGCGGATGAGCCAGGAATCAGCACACCGCCAATAACCAGGTCAGCCTGCGTCACATGTTGTTCGATCGCGTCTTGAGTGGAAAATATGGTATTGGTACTGCGGCCAAATTGCCGCCAGTGATTCTCGAGCACCTCCGGATCGCGGTCAAGGACCCAAACATCGGCACCCATACCAACGGCCATCTGTGTGGCATGGGTACCAACCACTCCACTGCCGAGAATGACGACTTTGGCGGGTGGGACTCCGGGCACACCACCCAGTAGCATGCCCAGCCCGCCATGGGGTTGTTCCAGGCAGTGGGCGCCCGCTTGAATGGCCATGCGGCCGGCGACTTTGGACATGGGGGCGAGCAGCGGTAGTCCGCCGTGTGGTGAGGTGACTGTTTCGTAGGCAATGCAGGTTGCACCACTTTTAACCAGGTCCTCGGTTTGTTCCGGATCGGGTGCCAGATGAAGGTAGGTAAAGAGCACCTGCCCCTCGCGCAGCATCTTGCGTTCATCGGCCTGCGGTTCTTTAACTTTGACAATCATGTCGCACTCGTCAAAAAGTCCGGCAACATCCCCAGTGACCGTAGCGCCTGCCGAGCGGTAATCCGCATCGGATGCACCAATCCCTTCGCCGGCTTGTTGCTCTACAACGATCTGGTGGCCATGACTAACGATTTCACGAACGCTTGACGGAGCGAGCCCGACGCGATATTCATGATTCTTGGTTTCTTTAGGTACGCCGATCTGCATAGTTAGGTTGGTCAGTTAACCCCGTTAGTCACGGGGGTGTCGGATGAATGCGGAGCTAATGGTGCGAGGGCAATATAGTGCATGGGCTCGGTCTTCGGTAGTGGCAGTTTGCATTCGATTGTCCAAGGTGCGCAGGATGCGTATCCTGCGTTACAGTCGGCATCGTCGAAGCCCGAGCTGCCTCGTTTAAGGTGGCCCGCTATGTCTGAAAATCCCCGTACGCCCGGAGGCCGGATCAGTATGAAGTACGACATCGAATTTCTCGAAAACTATTGGATGCCGTTTACCGCCAACCGTGACTTTAAGGCGGATCCGCGCATGATTGTGCGTGGCGAGGGGGTTTACATGTATACCCCGGAGGACGAAGCCATCCTAGATGGGTCGTCCGGCCTGTTTTGTTGCGCTGCTGGCCACTCTCGCCCCGAAATCGCCGAGGCTGTTTATGCCCAGTTGCAACAAGCCGCCTACGTGCCGCCGTTCCAGCTCAGTCAGCCGTTGAGTTTTGAATTGGCTCGACGCGTGGCACAGCTCACACCGGATGGATTGGATCACATTTTTTTCGTGAATTCGGGTTCGGAGTCGGTGGATACTGCGATGAAGATGGCCTACGCCTACCACTACGCTCGTGGCGAAGGTCAGCGGCAACGCTTTGTGTCGCGCGAACGAGCCTATCATGGCGTTAACCTTGCTGGTATTTCGCTAAGCGGCATGGTTAAGAATCGCCAAGCCTTCGGTCCCGGCGTGCCGGGGGTGGCCCATATGCGCCACACATGGTTGCCTGAAAACCGCTTTGTAAGGGGTCAACCTGACGAGGGTATTGAGCTGGCAGAAGATCTGCAGCGTATCGCGATGAATGTTGGTCCTGATACGATCGCTGCCTGTTTCGTTGAACCTGTGGCAGGGTCCACCGGGGTTCTAGTCCCGCCGAAAGGTTATCTGGAGCGGTTGCGAGAAATCTGTGATGAACACGGAATTCTACTGGTATTCGATGAAGTGATTTGCGGCTTTGGTCGGCTCGGCACAGCGTTTGCAGCGGACGCGTTTTCGGTGACGCCAGATATCATGACCATGGCTAAGGCAATCACCAATGCAGCCCAGCCGATGGGAGCGGTCGCCGTTAGCGATCGAGTGCACGACACCATTATGGAAGCCTCTGGGCCCGGTTTAGTCGAATTTTGCCACGGCTATACTTATTCGGGTCATCCGGCAGCGTGTGCAGCAGGACTTGCAATGATGGATATCATCGAGACTGATCGGTTGTTTGAACGCGCGAGCGAGCTTTCCCCGTATTTTCTTGACCAGGTATTTTCCCTCAGCGATGTTCCATTAATTACAGACATTCGCGGCTATGGGCTTTTTGCCGGGTTTGATGTCAAGCCGGCCGGGGGCCCGGGTGTGCGGGGTACGGATCTCCAGAAAAGGATGTTCAAGAACGGCCTGCATATCAAAATGACAGGTGATGCGGGACTGATTGCGCCGCCGCTGATATCAGAACGACACCACATCGACAAAATTTGTGACATCCTGCGGCGGACCCTGGCCGAACTTGAATGATTCGAGTGTCCGACTCCAAAGGATCAGCGACTGTAATGCAGCGGAGCGCTATGGTGATCGGCCGCGCCGAAAAAGAGGTTGCCGAGACATCGCACAACGAAAATTCTTTGTCCGCTCACATGGGACGACATTGGGGTGAGTAACCGTTCCAGGTTGGCGTGCCCAACGAAGGTAGGGCGTCGAGGGTTTGTCAGGCACTGCGCCGCAGTGATGACTGCTGCGAGTGTTGGCCCCTGGATAGTGAGTTCCGATGTCCTGGCATCATCCGGACAACTTAATATCCTAATGTGGTCTGGTTACTTGCCGCCGGGCTTGATCAAATCATTCAAGGCAAAGACCGGCATTGATATCAATCACACGATCATCCGATCCAATGAGGACATCCTTGACCGGATGAAGGTCACCGAGGGCAAGGGCTTCGATATTGTCAGCCCCACGAGTATGCGCTCCTTGCAGTGGAGTTCGCTGAATCTCCTGCAGCCATTTGACTACACTCGACTCAAGAACCTCAGTAACGTTCATGACCAGTTACTCGAGATTGGAGATGTCGAGTGGAATTTTGGTGCCAACGGCGCGCATTGGTTGCCCCACATTTGGGGTTCAGAAGGTATCGCGTGGCGTACAGACAAATGGACACCACCACGCCACGGAGAGATTCCAAGTTTTGGAGACCTCTGGCAGCCCGATATGACCGGAAAGGTGATGATACGGCCACACTCAGGGATGCTGGGTGTTGGCCTTTTCCTAGAAACCACTGGCGCACTGTCACCGGGCGCCATGCGCCAGGCTTATGCGGATGAAGCAAAGATGCGCAAGACCTGGGCCGTGGTGACCGATTTCTGTGTAAAGAATAAGGGCCAGGTCAAACTGTTTTGGAATGATGCCGACAAGCAGCGGGTGGCGCTAATGAGTGAAGGCGTTGTCGCCGGCCAACTGTGGGAAAGTCCTCCGATCACCTTAATGCGCAATGGTGATCCGGTTCAGTACCGAGCTCCGCTTGAGGGTCCCCTGGTGTGGGCAGATGGGATGTCGTTGTCCGCTCGGGCGGAAAATCTGGAGGCGGCCTATAGTTTTATTGATTACTGTTTTGAATTGGAGCCTGCGGGTAAATCTATTGACGGGGGTTCTGAGGGTCAACTCTGGGGCGGTCACGGTTACAACTCTGCCGTTGCTGGTGCAGAGCGATATGCTAGTGAACGTTACGCTAAGGAATTCGCATCAATTTATTCACGCAGCCCACAGGTAAAGTTGTGGATATGGCCGCAGGAGCCGTATTGGTATGCGGGTGTGCGATCCGAATACACCAACAGGTTTGTTTATGCGTAGGGCCAACCCGTTGGCTGAAGGTTTGAGTCTGGATGACGCGAGGCTCGGAGTGGGACGCTCGTTAGGCCTGTTAGCAGAGGACTTTAAACTCCGTGCGCTGAATCGCGGCACCATCGACCGATATAGCGATGTTCCAGATACCGATGAAGGCGGTCATGCCGATGGCGGGGTTGAAAGCTCGAAGCACTCCACTTCCGGTTGCAGGATGCAGTTTTAGCCAGGTTACGACTTCACGTGTGCTGTCTAATATCTTCTGGGTGTTTCTCTCGCGTCGGCGCCCATTCGGATCAGTCCAGTCGACAACCAGGGTGTGGGTCCCTTTGGGGACATCGGTCAAGCTGATCACGGCGAAAATCTGACGACGACAGTCTAAGAACGTCGTTTCGAGAACGCCCGGCCTGCCATTGTCCAATGTGTCAGTGACGAACACCGATGCATTGGTTGCCATGGCAAGCGGCGCCAGTGTCCACAGGTTCATTGCGAGCACTACCGCCGTGACGCGTCCGATGTTCATGTTCCAAGACGCCAATTTGCGCGGCCTGCCGAAGTAATTCCTCCGGCTCCAGTTGTATTCCGCTGCATTCGAGTGACACCTAACACGCTTCAGCCTATGGCTGCGCCATATTGATGACCACGGGCAGCGATCATATTGATGCTTTCTCTGTGGGTCAGAGGAAGGGGAGTGGGCTTTGCAGTTTGCCCATTATGAGTTTCAGCATGCGGTGTGTAGTCGATAGCTCTTGGCAGATGCTTGTCTGGGTTCGATACCATCGGTATTCTCCCATGATGTGTGATGGCGAATCGTTGCTGATCGCCTTGGCAAGTCGCACGCTTTACTCATTGTGTATCGGCAGTGGTGTGCGCACAACCGGTTGGCCGCTCTCCAATGCGGCGCGACGACTTGTTCTTCCCTTGGACAGCCACGACAATGCCTGACAAGCGCTATTGGAGGCCGTTGTCTCTCACAGTTAAATAGAGGGTGACTAGGCCGTACTGCGGGGCGTGGCGCTTTTGGAGCGCGGTACCAAGAAACCAAGGAGATAAATCATGAAAACTGCGGCAAAGGTGACCTTGTCCCATTTTGTTGGCGGGCAGATGATTGAAGGGCGCGGCGAGCGTTTTGGTGATATCTACAATCCAGCGACGGGTGCCGTCACCAAACAGGTACCGCTCGCCACTAGCGAAGAAGTTCGAAGTGCGGTTGCGGTCGCTGCCGAAGCATTTCCGAACTGGTCTCAGACCCCTCCGGCGCGTCGGGCGCAAGTCTTATTTCGCTACCGAGAACTGCTGATTGAACACATGGGAGAGCTTGCTGAGATTGTGTCATCTGAGCATGGCAAAACGCTCGAAGATGCGCAGGGCTCGATTACGCGTGGACTCGAGGTGGTCGAATTTGCCTGTGGTATATCACAGTTGCTAAAGGGTGAGTTCACCGAGGGTGTTTCTAACGGGGTGGATTGTTGGAGCGTGAGGCAGCCATTGGGTGTGTGTGCCGGTATTACGCCATTCAACTTTCCTGCGATGGTGCCAATGTGGATGTTTCCTATTGCGTTGGCCTGTGGGAATACGTTTGTATTGAAGCCATCGGAACGCGATCCGTCCTGCTCGCTTCGAATGGCAGAGCTCTTGGTCGAGGCGGGTCTGCCCGCGGGCGTTTTGAATGTTGTCAACGGGGACAAGGAGGCGGTAGATGCACTGCTTGTTGATCCTCAGGTCCAGGCTGTTAGTTTTGTTGGATCGACAACCGTCGGCGAATATATTTATCGCACAGGTTGCGATCATGGGAAGCGGGTTCAGGCATTGTGTGGTGCCAAGAATCATATGGTTGTAATGCCTGACGCTGATCTTGATCAGGCAATCGATGCGGTGATGGGAGCGGCATACGGGTCGGCCGGTGAGCGGTGTATGGCGGTATCGGTGATGGTTGCGGTGGGAGATGAGGTTGCAGACGCACTCATTGAGCGGTTATGCCCGCGGGTTGAGGCGCTCAAGGTGGGGCCTTATACGCAGAGTGATGCAGAGATGGGGCCGGTTGTGAATCCGGCGGCAAAGGCGCGTATCTGCGGATACATTGATCGCGGAGTCGAGGAGGGGGCCAAACTAGTGATTGATGGTAGGGCTATCTCCGTCCGAGGGTTTGAAAACGGCTGTTTCGTGGGTGCCACGGTGTTTGATCACGTGACGCCATCTATGTCTATTTACACCGATGAGATCTTTGGGCCAGTGTTGTGTGTGGTGAGAGTGAATTCCTACGATAGTGCGTTACAACTGGTTAACGATCATGAGTATGGAAACGGTGCCGCTATTTTTACCCGTGACGGTGATGCCGCGAGAGATTTTTCGCATCGAGTCCATATCGGCATGGTCGGCATCAATGTGCCGATCCCCGTTCCTATGGCCTTTCATAGTTTTGGTGGCTGGAAGCGTTCATTGTTCGGTGACCACTATGTTCATGGGCCCGAGGGTGTTCGTTTTTACACTCGACTGAAAACCATTACTTCGCGTTGGCCCTCGGGTATACGATCCGGTGCGGTCTACAACTTCAAGGCTGGCGCCGAGCACTGACGACGACCCGGATTGCTTCGTCATGCGTAACTTACTATGCGAGATCAGTCATGCGAATTCCTAAAGGACACACCTATGAAGAGGTCAGTGTTGGCGACTCATTCCAGACCTCGTTAACCGTGACTGAAACCCACCTGGTGATGGGGGCAGGTCTTTTCGGTGATTTTAATCCACTGCATGTAGACGAAACATTTGCGGCGGCCAGTCGGTTTGGTGGCCGTATTCTTCACGGGCCTTTAACCAGTGCCTTGATTTCTGCGTCGGTCGGAATGTTCTTTGTCGGCACGGCCATTGCCTACCTCGAACACAATTGTCGATTCAGTGCGCCGGTTCGTCCTGGTGACACGTTGACGACCGTGTGGACTGTTAGCGGGAAAACCGACAAACCGAAGGTCGGCGGGGGGATCGTTGAACTGACAGCGAAATGCACTAATCAGGCAGAGGTCATAGTCGCTGATGCCGATGGCAAGGTGTTAGTTGGGGAGGGTTGATAACCGACATGGCATCTCTTGTTGGGATACCGATCGCTGAGGGCTTGTGGTGTCGTTCGGCGACAGTTGACGACACGTCACCTGTTATAACGTGGTGGAAAGCCTGTCATCTGGTCCAGCCTTGGAATGACCCGCCAAGGACATTTGTTTTTGCCTTCAATCCCCTGCATCGGAGCGATTGCTTGCGTTCGAGGGGGATGAGATTGTTGGTAGCATGATGATGGGGAATGACGGTCACCGGGGCTGGGTTGATTACCTCGGTGTTTCGCCGGCCTGGCGGCGCAGCGCGTTGCGCGGGCACTAATGGTGCAGGCGGAGCAATGGATGTGTGTAAGGGGAGTTCCCAAGATGCACGCCATGATCCGCCACGATAATTTGGAAGTTCGGTCGTTTTACACGGCGCTGGGGTACGCGGATGATGATGTTCTAGTGGTTGAGAAATTCCTAAACAGTCAGTCAGAAAACCTGAATCCGAGGTGCCTTTTTTGAAAGTTATTCACGTGATCGAGGTTTCTGGTGCCCCTGAGCCCATCATTCAGCAGAACATCGAAGGTTTGCGCGCTGCGGGTTTTTCAGTTGTTTATGTTCCGTACGACAGTCACGTAGGACATCGGCTTGAACCGCAGGGCATTGCCCAACGAGCACAAATACTGAGTGAATCCTTGCTGAGTGGTCGTGTTGACTATGTCATGGCAGCTCGGGGCGGATATGGCGCGAGTGACTTGCTGCCACATCTTAACTGGACTGAATTGTCTAAAGTTTCTCCGCGATTACTGATCGGGTTTTCAGATATCACCGCATTGCAGGCGGCATTGAAAGCGAGACTAAATTGGCCAGCGTTGCATGGCCCGATGCCAGGTTCACCCGCTTGGTGCGAAGACGCTGCCGCAGATGAAATGGTCGCCATGCTACTGGCTGGCGCGCCTTTCTCGGGCGAGATTGTGCTTGAAAGCCCCAAAGATCAAGCAACACCGGAAATCATTACGGGTGAACTCTTTGGCGGCTGCCTCAGTGTGTTAACTAATTTAATTGGCACTCCTGATTTGCCAGCCCCTGGCCCGGAACGAATACTCTTTCTAGAGGACATTAATGAGCGTCCTGAGCGGGTGTTGCGTTGCTGGAACCAGTGGCGCGAGGCAGGGCAATTCGATGGAGTCAGGGCCGTGGTGCTGGGTCGGTTTTTGGGCCTCGAAAGTGAGGCGTGTGAGGCATGGCTTGTTGATCGATTGTGTGAGCGTATTGAGTGTCCCGTTTTTGTGTCGCGAGAGTTTGGCCACGGCATACCGAATCGACCCATTGCGATGGGTGGTTTGGCTGCCATTCAGCAGGGCAGATTGCGCTGGCATCTCGATTGCTAGGATGGGCAGGGATTTCTTGTCAATGCAGCGTAGCCCAAGTACCATCAAAGACAGTCAAACTGGAATCAAAACGCGCTCTTGGGCGAGGGAGAGGGGATGTTAACGGGTAGCATGGTTGCGATGGTGACACCGATGCAGGCGGATGGTGTGGTGGACTGGAATGCTCTGGAAAAACTAGTCGACTACCACGTCGGGCAAGGTACTGATGCGATTGTTTCGGTTGGTACAACGGGTGAATCGGCAACCCTTGAACACGATGAACATGGAGAGGTTATTCGACGGACTGTCGAGGCAGCCCAAGGTCGTATTCCGGTGATTGGGGGAACAGGGGCCAATGCCACTGCCGAGGCGATTCGTCTGACACGAGTCGCAGCCGACGCTGGCGTCAGTGCTTGCTTGTTGGTTGTGCCGTATTACAACAAGCCCACTCAAGAAGGATTATTCCAACATTTCAGTGCCATTGCCGAGGCGGTTGATATTCCACAGATTCTTTACAACGTTCCCGGCCGTACGGCGCTGGATATGCACAACGACACGACAGTACGTTTATCTGCGGTAGCCAATATTGTTGGTATCAAGGATGCCACCAATGACTTAGAGCGCGGTTCTGATTTGATAGCCCGTTGCCCGAGCGATTTCGCTATTTATTCCGGTGAAGATGGCAGTGCCTGCCAGCTAATGCTCGCCGGTGGTAAGGGCACCATCTCAGTTACGGCCAATGCAGCGCCTAATTTGATGCACCGTATGTGCGAAGCGGCAGTGGCTGGTGATGTGACCGTTGCTACCGCTTTGGACGAACAACTCTCGCCCTTGCATGTGGCAATGTTCCTCGAATCTAATCCCATTCCTGCCAAGTGGGCGGTACGGCAGTTAGGGCTCGCGGGCGAGGGCATTCGTTTACCGCTGTTGCCGTTATCGCCTGAGCACCACGATACTGTGCGCGCCGCCATGCAGACGGCGGGTGTCCTTTGACTGCGGACTTTATCTGACAGGGGATTGAGCATGGAGAAAGGCGAAGAACTTTATTCTGGGAAGGCAAAGTCCGTTTTCGAAACGAGCGACCCCGCTCGACTCGTTATGGTGTTCCGTGATGACACCTCTGCGTTTGACGGCGTCAAAGTAGAAAAACTCGATCGCAAGGGTATGGTCAATAACCGCTTTAGCGCATTCGTCATGGATCAACTGGAGATCGCTGGAGTCAAGACTCACCACGAGGGCCTTCTGAACGAGACCGAATCGCTTGTCAAACGGCTCGATATGATTCCTGTCGAGTGCGTGGTT
>Ga0209501_10005683_pt1 | contig 11448 bp, 9 predicted proteins | sample ArcticOcean_MG_C_4_FD_187434 | JGI IMG/M metagenome (GOLD analysis project Ga0209501, IMG submission 187434) | Marine microbial communities from western Arctic Ocean - ArcticOcean_MG_CB4_134 (SPAdes) (version 2) | ecosystem: Environmental > Aquatic > Marine > Oceanic | place: Arctic Ocean...
TGGCCACCGAATCCTTCGGTCCGCTCAATTCGCTCGCACGCCAACCCGCGAATACAACCGTCGAGCCGCTTCACGCTGCGCATACGAATCGTCAAAATGGACATCCACATCTTGCGTGATACTTTGGGCGTGTTGGGACTGGTCACTGTTGGGCCGGGCTATCACTTCCGACGTTTCGACGTTCCCTCAATGTGGTGATACACTTTGCCTGCCTGATCCATTGCAATCGCACGCCATCGGATCGTGTCGTTGCCGGTGAAGTCCTGGATCAACTCGGATGAAACGGTCGGATTACCATCCAAGTTGGACATTAGTGTGAGTGAAGACTCGTCGTCCCAATCGCCGGTCCATTGGTGAATATAGCCAGCAGCGTTGAAGTGCCACATCTTGACCGCCCTGTCAGTACGAGAGTACGTCGTTAGAAAAATGGCGTCCTTTGATTGCTGGAGAATGTACTTTCCGCCCAACGTCCAAAACTTTTCCGACACAGATTTGAAGCGAGTCTCCTTCGGCGTCCAAACAGCAACCCTTGTAACCGCCTCATCACTCCATTTGCCAACCATTCTTTCGAGAGACTTCAGTTCGGACGGGGATGCTGACCGCTCCTTCGATCTCTTGTGGATGAGCGGCTTGGCGTCAGGTTGCCGGGTGAACTTGCTGTTCATTTCCAGAAACGCCTTGCCATTACGATTCTTCAAGACGAGCGAGAACTCTATCGAATCATCATCGAGGAACTTACTTGTGGCCGTCCCGGTATTTCCCCGGCCCAGGTTGGCGGTCCTGGTCAGCGTCTTCGTGGCCTCGTCCCAAGTTCCTAACCACTCGCTGTGTGATCCTTTGGAATCGAAGAACCACGAACGGTATTTCTTTTTCGACTCGTCGTAGGTGAAGAGCGAGTAGGATTCCTGTTTTCCAGTGATGGCCGTATATGCGAGGAAGCGACCGCCCAATACGATCTTCGACGTTGCACGTCCGAATCCCCAAATCTCAGGGCCATCTGCGTTCTTCCGCTTCTGCTCCACTTTCCAAGTGCCGACGAACCGCTCCAGCACTTTCATTTCCGGTGGCACGTCGGCTTTCGCCTGAATCGGCACGAACAATCCAAAGGCGAATGCCAGGGCGACGATTGAATTGGATTTGTTTTGCATGTCGCTGCTCCAAAAGGGAGTTGTCAATCGTGCGAAGAACTCTCGATACTACCCCGACCGCCGATCATGTGCTTCACGCCAACGCCCACAGACAGCAGGGCAACAACGCCGTACCCAATCGTCCAAGGTAACGACTGACTTTCGGCGAACGCATACCAACCACATCCCGCAGCCAGCACGGCGACGAAGACCGCTACGACGGCGATAGCGATGGAGCGTCGTGACCGGAACGCTCCCCACACGACCACGGCGAGGGCCACGATTGCCCCAATGAAAATGATCGCACCTGGGCTTCCCATCTTGGAGTTCCTTGGTCACAGAGAAACGGCACCTGCGTTTCAAGGCGAGAACCGCCGTCGATTATAACGGCGGTTGTTCGTCAGTCCGAGAAGTCGGCATGAACGGCCCGCTTCATTTCTTCCTTCCGCTCCGCTGGCACGTCGGTCCATTTGACGCCAGTGATCGCCCCGTCCATTGCACAGAGCAGGTTCAAGCCCGGTTTGAATCCGGCCTGTTCAACCATTCGGAAAGCGACCACGGGACCGACAAGCATCAGGTCGGCCTTAGTGCAGATGCCGACCGCCTCCAGCCATTGTGCTGAGGCGGGGCCAAGGTTCTTGAGGTCGGTGATTGGCGTGTTGGGGGGTGTTGTGAACTTGATTACTGAGAGATTTGGATTGAATTCGTGAATTACTTTTTTCTCACCGCAGCCAAATCAAGTCACAGGAGGGTGCGGTGACAAAACATTCAGCATCGGGGCATAGTATTCTCGCAATTCTTCGGTGGCTTGGAAGAACTTGGCGAATGGAAGATTGGCGTAGCATTCCAGCAGTTTGTCTGGCCCCGGAGTCTGGTGTTGAAGGCAGAGACTAGCAACGTCATCGGAGTATCGTTGTCGAAGGATGTTTGGCAGCGTATCTCGGAATGTGCCGAATGGTAACTTTGGAAAATCCGGGTGATCCTTAATGATCCGCTTTCGGATTTTCAGCCAGCGATTGTCAATTCCTCCTTGCGGCCTTTTGCTGTGCTTTTTCCAAAACGGTGTCCCGTGTTTGCTGATCGGAATGACAAGTCTATCATCTAGGAACGGGCGAACCGTGGCGGCGATCTCCGGCCAGAGCAGGTGTTCGCCGTAGCAGCCGGTTTTGGGCCTTGGCCCGGTGGCCCAACTATCCGTTTCCGAAAACCTCCAATTAATCTTTTCGATGTGAGGATGCGGGGTGTGGAGAACAATGTTTGCGGTCGGCCATTGTCCAACCTCACTCTGCCCCCATCCACAATTCACGCATAGACCGATCATCGCCCTCCAGAGTGGATTACAGTATTCCAAAATGATCGCCAGTTCCTCCGGGGTGTAGGTTTCCGTTGTGATCGTCTGAAATGGCCCGCCATTGTTGTCTTCCGGCAACGGTATGATCTTGCGATCCACATCATCGAAACCACGGGGCTTATCCCAATGAAACTGCGGATTGCGGTCAATCCAACCGGCAACCCGGTAAAGCAGCTTGATAATGTCACCGCACCACGACGGTTTTCCCCTGGTCCCTTTCCTCGTTTTCGGCCTGTTTCGCCATACTGCAATCACCTGATCCCATTTCGGTGTGTCGAGAAGGCGAAGAGGGAAATCGAGATTTCGTTCCTTAATTCGCAGGAGATTGTTTAGGGTAGTCTCTGTGCTATTCGTTAAGTTGCCATCCTCATCCTTATCCGCAGTGAGTCGCAAATGATCCATGAAGGCATCAATTGCTTCATGGAAAGTTGCCGATTCCGTCATGGTCATGGGATTAGCGGGAAGCCTGATCTGATCGACAATGGGTCCACGGATTTCTCGAAGTTCCGCAACCTGTCGCTGGACGGCATTTGCCACCATTCCCTCGATTTGTTCTCGCTGAATATCCAAACCGTCGAGGTAGCCTTTGCCGGTCGTGACAGGAATGCTCCAGGATTGAAGGAGAGCGACGACACCTGCTGCCCCGGCTTCCCCGTGGTCGCTAATGATCTGCTCCTCAGTAATTGAGCATCCATTTCCGATTCTCTGTGCGATTCGCAACGCCCACAGGGGCCAACGATCCGAGCCGGTGCGATTCGTGACTCGTTCATAGACGGATCGAATGCAATCCAACCGGCGAGCAGCTTCGGACGGGCTGGTGTTTCTGTCTCCGACCTGAATCTTGGCACGGGTTCCATCCGGTGAATTTCCAACTTCGGAACGAATGCGACCTCGGCGATCAGGTTGTGGCAGCTTATGGCGGTGCGTGCGGGGCATTTGGATAAGTCTGGCTAAGATGAGGAATTGGATGCCTCAAATCCTACACAATCAGACCCAAACCGACCAGTAACCCGCCCCATTTTTGCCCAAATAAAATCTTGACACTAAGGCTTCAATACACACAGAATTACGCAAACAACTAATAGGGAATGGGTTATGTTATTTCAAGACACGAAAAAAGCCGTCCGAAGACGGCTTGAAAGTACACCCGGAGGGACTCGAACCCCCAACATTCGGTTCCGAAGACCGATGCTCTATCCAATTGAGCTACGGGTGCAACGTGTTGTCAGTTGGTTACTTCGCCATCTGCAGCGGTTGGCAATCTTAGCGGCCGCAGGGCTGGCAGTAAATCGTCTGACGGGTGAAAACGGCGAATTCGAGGCGCAGCAAATCTTGCGAGGACCGATTTGTCGAAACGTGTGTCAGTCAATGCTGAAGAAACTGCCGCCTGACCCGAAGCCGCCGCTTCCGAGATCGAGTCCGCCTCCGAATCCTTCGCCGATGTCGTACAGGAACTTGTCGATCTTCTTATGCACGTCGCGGCTTTGGCGGATGACGATTTTCGTTTCGATAATGGCGAGATCCCCCTTGCCCTTGCCGCCGGCCGACCTCCACGAATTGGGTTCGACGAATTTGGTAATCGCATCGCGGACGTCTTCGATGGGTAAGCTGGTGATGTGATATTGTTTGAGCGTGAGGCCGTCCGCCTTGGGGTCACGGGTCACCTTTGGCAGCTTGCCATCGGGCGAGCTTTTCTTGAGTAATGCACGTAACTCATCGAGGAGCATTGCTGCCTCTTCCTGGTTCTTCCACGTCTGCTGTATGATCAGAAACCCTGGGAGCGTGTCGTTGATGCTGCCGCCGGTTCCGTCGGTCTCAAACCAGGGACCGGACGACTCCTGCTGGATGTGCTCAATCAGGGTCTCCATTGAGTAATTGGCGGCGGCGAAATCGCGGACGTTGAAGGCGAACGTCGTCATGATCTCTTCCGCGTCGATCTCCGTCGTGATCTTCAGCACACCATCTTCGATGATATGCGTCAGGCCGAGTGGTTCGGAAATCCGCCTGAGAGCCGATCTGAGTGTGACGTCCTTGATCTTTATGGTGACCGGCTCATTGGGATCGATTCCTTCTTCGGTCAGCGCGGTTTCGTTCAATTTGACTTGGACACCTGTCAGTTTCGCCAGAAATGCGGCGACGTCCTTCAGCGGAGTTTCGCGAAAGTCGCCGCTGACTTTGCGTGATAGTACCCGGTAAACCTTGCGCTCGTCCGCGGACATGAATAACGGAGCCGTTCCGTTCTTATTAGGACTGGTGCTAATCGTCTTGAGGACGTCAAGGGTCCCTCTGGTCTCGGAATGCACTTTCTCGGTCGTGCGGATGACCAACAGGTGTTCGAACACACTGACCGTCCCACCCGTGCCGTCGATTTCCATCCACGGCCCCGATGTTTCGGATAGAATCAGGTCCGCGATGGAGTCGGTGGTGAAGTCGGCCAAAGCGAGTGAGCTGGCATCGTAAAGGCACGTATGCAGTGTCTCTTCGACATCGACGACCGTCATGATCGTCAACAATTCATTTTCAACTGCGGCGGCCAACCCGAGTGGTTCGAGCATCGACGCGAGGACAGTTTTCGCAGGCAATGGCTGTTCGCGAGTGAATGTGATCGGTTGATCCAATGTGATTCCTTCCTCATTGAGTGCGGTCGCGTTGATATCGATCTGAACGCCACACAGTTTTCCGATGTGAGCAATGGCCTCATTCAATGGCGTTTCGTTGAACTTAACGGCGATGGGCTTCTCGAGCGCTTTGCGGATTGCGTTTTCGGTTTCTTGTGCCGCTTTCAGTGGGGCGGCAAGATCGAAATAGACGGTGTCGTTGGCGTCCGGTATTGCGGTCGTCTTGTCTGCCGCAGTTTCCGGAGCCGCCGGCTGCGGGTTGTTTGCATCAACTGCGCGGTTTTGAATGACGGCGATGGCGGCCACCAGCGCTACGGTACAGATGCCACAGCCGAAAATTCGTACGCGAAAGGACATGGCCGCTGCTCCCGTTACCAGACAGTTTGTGCGAATTGAATCCGCAAACGTGCCGCCGGTCTTCGGCGGTGGAAATTCACAGGATAACCGCTCGGCACCCGTCATTGCGATACTTTGTGGTAGAAACTGAAGTCGTCGCGGGTAACGAAATCAAAGAACGCTGCAAGTTCGACGTTGGCGGACGCCGATGGAATTTGATATAAACGGTGTCTGATGCACCGGTTGGAATTGTCCATTCGTGGGGAGTGCAGCATGGCTTGTTCTGGCGCGGCGACTGCTTTTGGCATGAAACGCCGCGAAGCGTTGCAGATTGGCGTCGGCATGTTCGGGCTGAATTTGCCGAACCTGTTGCGTGCTGCCCAATCGAATCGTGGCGGGACGCCGGAAATTTCCTGCATCTTCATTTTCCTGGCCGGCGGACCGAGCCACTTTGAAACGTTCGATCCCAAGCCGCACGCGCCCTCGGAAATTCGCGGCTTGTGGAATCCGACGCGAACGAATGTGCCGGGGACGTTCATCTGCGAGAAGATGCCGTTGATGGCACAGCGGATGGACAAGGTGGCCATCGTTCGCTCGTGGCAGGGAAGAAGCGGCTCGCACTCAACCGGATCGCAGCACGTTGCCAGCGGGTTCTTTCCTCCGCAGGGTGGGCAGCATTTTCCAAACTTCGGTTGTCTGGTTTCGGCGCTTTACGGCAACAAGGTGCCGGGAATGCCGGCGCACTTCGGCCTGCCGGTGGCCGCACGCTACACCAAGCCGCAGGGTTACCTGGGGCCGGCATACGACGCCTTCAACATCAAAGGCGATCCGCGTTCACCGCAGTTGGAATTGAACAAACTGCGGCTGTCGCCCGTCCGTTTTGAAGAGCGACGCTCGATGCTGACGCAACTCGACAACCTCAGCCGGCTCGGCACGGAAGACGATGGATCGCTGACGGCTCACGACAAATTCTCCGAAGAAGCCATCGAACTATTAACCAGCGGCGCAATGCAGAAGGCGATGAACCTCGACGAAGAACCGGACAAACTGCGCGAGCGATACGGTGCCAACATTTACGGGCAGCGTGTGCTGTTGGCGCGTCGATTGGTCGAAGCCGGTGCGAGATTCGTGACCATCAATCAGGCGGTTCAAGGTGGACTGTTCGGCAACGGCAAAACCAACGGCACGTGGGACAACCACCATCTGCTGTACGAATCGATGATGTCCTTCAAGAAGTCGCCGCCGAATGCACCCAGCGGATACAAATGGCACAGCTACGACGGTCCCGGCAATCTGCCGCAGTTGGATATGTCGCTGTCGATCCTGTTGGACGATCTCGAAGAACGCGGGTTGCTCGACACCACGTTAGTGGTGGCAATGGGCGAGTTCGGCCGCACGCCGCGCATCAACAAAAATGCGGGCCGCGATCATTACCCGAATGCGGGCAGCGTGTTGATGGCCGGTGCGGGCATCAATCGTGGTGCGGTAATCGGCGCGACAGATCGCAACGGCGCAGTACCGGCAACGCGACCATGGGGGCCGGAAGACGTGGCCGCCTCGATTTACCGCGCGATGGGCATCGACCCGTTTGGGACACATTTCCCCCGGATCACGCGACCCACGCCGATTGTTGACGGCAATGTGATCGACGGACTGTTGGCGTGAATAGGGATCGTCCCCACGTCCTGCTCGTCACCGCCGATCATTGGCCCGGTTCGCTGTTGGGCGCTGCTGGTCATCCGGTGATTCAAACACCAACGCTCGATCAACTGGCACGATGCGGCGTGCGGTTCAAGCGGGCCTACACCGAATGCCCGGTTTGTATTCCTGCCCGGCGCACGTTGTTAACAGGAACATCACCGCGCACGCATGGCGATCGCACGTTTGCGGTCGAGATGCCGTTGCCGCCGGTGGCGACCATCGCGCAGACATTTCGCGATGCGGGTTATCAGGCGTATGGTGCAGGAAAGTTGCACGTCTATCCGCCGCGTTCGCGTGCCGGGTTTGATGACGTACAGCTTTCCGAAGAAGGTCGCCCGCAAATGGGGCCGACCGACGATTACGAAATTTATCTGGGTGAACAAGGACTCGCCGGGCAACAGTTTTTGCACGGCATGAGCAACAACGATTACGTTTGCCGGCCGTGGCATCTGGCCGAAGAACATCACGTCACCAATTGGACCTCGCGCGAAATGGCGCGGATGATTCAGCGCCGCGATCCTACACGGCCCGGCTTCTGGTACCTGTCGTACACGCACCCGCATCCGCCGCTGGTGCCGCCGCAGGTTTATTGGGACATGTACCAGAACGTCGATGTGGACATGCCGTTTTTCGGCGACTGGCCGCGCAGTCCCGAGACAATGCCGGAGCGAATGAACAATCGGCTCATCGACAGCCGCAAGTACGACGACACATTGATTCGCACCGCCCGCCGCGCGTTCTACGCGCTGTGCACGCACATCGATCATCAATTACGAATCGTCATCGGCACGCTGCGCGAAGAGGGACTGCTCGACAATACGATCATCATGTTTCTGGCCGATCATGGCGACATGCTCGGCAATCACGGCCTGTGGGCAAAGCGGCTGTATTACGAAGGTTCCGCCTGCGTGCCGATGCTTCTCGTCGGAGCAATGGGATGCGAGCGCGTCGGCTTCGACCGCGAAGACAACCGTCTGGTTGCCCTGCAAGATGTGATGCCGACACTGCTCGATCTGGCCGGCATCGAGATACCCGATTCGGTCGATGGGATATCGATGGTGGGCGACGAGCAACGCGGGCACCTCTACGGCGAGTACGGCGAGGAAGCAGAGGCAACACGAATGCTGCACGACGGACGGTACAAGCTGATCTACTTCGCCCAGGGCAACCGGTTGCAACTGTTCGATCTGGAAGACGACCCGCGCGAACTGCACGATCTGATCGATTCGGCGGCTCACCAGCCAATCCGCGAGCGGCTGACTGCAGCGCTGATCGCTGAGTTCTACGGTAGTGACCTGCAATTGCTGCAGGATGGTCAATTGGTGGGGTTGCCGGAGAACAGCGGAGCCGATCCGCCCAGCCGCCATCTCTCGCTACAACGCGGCCGTCACTGGCCCGTGCCACCGCAGGGAAGTTGAATAGTTTGCACGGGATGCGGGTTTGGGTGCCACTGGCGTGTCGCCAGTGCAATGCGGTAGGCACTGGCGACACGCCAGTGGCACCCATCGAAGTCGATCGAAAAGTTTCTACGTCAACTCGTCAATCGGTTTGCCGAATGGCAGCGTCTGGATTGGTCGGCCGGCGTGGTCGAGGTAGTGTTTATCGACGTCGATGCCGAGGAAGCGGTACATGGTCGCCAGCACGTCCTGCGGCGACTTCGGATTGTCCAGCGGAAATGCCCCTTTGGAATCGGACGAACCAACGACGCGGCCACCTTGCACCGGACCACCGGCCAATGCTGCGCTGAAGACGCTGGGGTAATGATCGCGGCCACGGTTGTTGTTCACCTTCGGCGTGCGACCGAATTCGCCCCAGGCAATAACCATCGTCGAATCCAACAGTCCGCGCTCGTCAAGGTCTTGAATCAATGCGGGGTAGCATTGATCCCACCTGGGCAGGAAACCGTTGACCATCGAATCGACGCCATCAACGTGCGTGTCCCACCAACGGCAATCGACAGTCACCAACTTCACGCCCGCTTCCACCAATCGGCGGGCAAGCAACAATCGTTGGCTGAAGGCAGCCGCACTGCAACGCGTCGGCACGCCGGGGTCGTACCTCGGCATAAAGCCATAGCGTTCCCGAACCGACTTCGGTTCGGCATCCAGATTGAAGGCATCGCGGGCTTTGTCCGAACTGAGAATGTTGTACGCCTGCTGATGAAACTTGCTGATCGCTTCCATCTGGCCGCTTCCATCAATGTCGGCCCGCATCTTGTCGAAACCTTGCAGCAGCGTTTTTCGGCCATCGAATCGGTTCGTTGAGATCCCATCGACGAGCGAGAAGTTCTGTAGGTTGAATGGTCCCTTGGTCCCTGGATCGACCAGCGTCTCAAACGGTTTATTCGCAACACCGAGGTAGGCCGAACCGGTTCCGGGAACCTGCCGGGGAATCATCACATACGGTGGAAGTTCGGGGGTTTGCCGGCCCAACTGTTCCGAAACGATCGAGCCGCAACTTGGGTAAACGTTTTCGTTGGGATTCGTTCCCGGCGGATGTCCGGTGAACAGAATCTGATCGCCGGCCGAATGCCCCGCGTTCGTGTGATGCAGGCTGCGGATGATCGACCACTTGTCCATAATCTTGGCACAATTGGGCAGCAGATCGACGATCTGAATTCCCGGCACGTTGGTCGATGTCGCGCCGAACGCCCCGCGGTAATCTGAAGGGGCGAGCGGTTTCGGATCCCAGGTTTCGTGCTGCGACGGTCCGCCCCGCATCCACAAAATGATGACCGAGCGGTCCTGGTGAATCGGTGCGCCTTGCGCTTCCAGCCGAAACAGGTCGGCCAACGACAATCCGCCAACACCCAAAGCTCCCGCCTTGAGGAATCCGCGCCGACTCAGCCGCACGTTGTGCTGAAATTCCGCGCAACCCAAGAGAGACTTTTTCCGTGCCATGAAGATCCCCATCGATTTTCAACCAGCAACGCGACCGAATATTCCGCATCTGTTTGCTGTTACTCAATTTATCCGCAAAACAGCCTCACATCAAGAGAATCTGATATAAAGCCGCTTCAGCATCATTCATCGACTCCGCGGCGCTGCGAAATCCAGTCGAACGGCTTACGAGAAGGGCAAACCTCGTCTGGCCGTAAAGTCGGTCTAGTGCTAAAGTACCGGCCACGAATTGAAGTCAACGCCCCTGTTTCAGCCGAAGGACCATGCGATGCTTGGCGCAGAACTCACACCAATCGAATACCTCGCACGTTGCAACGAAGAATTCGCCAAGCTCGATCTCGCGCCCGTCGAAAAGCTGGCCGAAGAAATTCACGCGGCCTATGAAGATGGCCGATTCGTGTTCATCTGCGGCAACGGCGGCAGCGGTTCGAACTCCTCACATTTGTGTGAAGACCTTGGCAAGAGCACGCTCGACCGAAAAGACTTCACCAACGATTCGGTCAAGCGGCTCAAAGTTCTCAGCCTGACCGACAACACCCCCTACATTTTGGCGTGGGGAAACGACGAAGGTTTCGACCGCGTTTTCGTCGAGCAGTTGAAAAACTTCGCATCGCCCGACGACATGCTGATCGCCATCAGCGGCAGCGGCAACAGCCCGAATATTCTGAGTGCCGTCGAATGGGCGAACCGGCACAAACTGCGCACGTGGGGCATCTCCGGTTACACCGGCGGTCAACTTCAGCAGGACGCCCAACACAACCTGCACGTACCGTTGGACGACATGGGCATGGTCGAGTCGATTCACCTGTTGCTGTTCCATTGGGTGCTCAACGACGTCTACGCACGAATCAATCGCGTCGGCCGCCACGCCGGCCCATCGAGCGACGCCGCATAGTCACCGGCATCCCAACACCAAGGGCGGTTCGTAGCGACCGCATTCATGCGGTTCGACTGCTCCCTGGTGCGCCGAAGACCGCACAAATGCGGTCACTACATACCTGAAAAACTGCGCCCGAAAATCGCTCGTTTCGCGGAAATCACCCCGTTATGCGACAATCACGATAAGTCGCACCACTCCAACGGGTTTGGTCCGCGCACGCCGTCTGTAAACGGGCAACAACGGCCCGATCTCCCGGATTTTTTTTGACCGGCTGATCTCGCGTTGTTATATTTTCAGTTGGTCGCGATGAGCCGATAGAGATGGCGCGTCGCAGCCGCATCATTCTTTGCAGATCGACCGCGATTTCTTTTTCGCGTAACTACCCAGTGACGAAGATGTGCGCTGGCAGGTTGGGGGACTGGTGGAAGGCGGATTGGATGCCGTCCAGGATTTTCAGGTCGTTTTTGCGGAGCGTCGAGACGTAACCGCGGATTCGGCTGAAGATTTTCCCGCCGCTTTCACCGCGAAAACAGCC
>Ga0209501_10005684_pt1 | contig 11446 bp, 11 predicted proteins | sample ArcticOcean_MG_C_4_FD_187434 | JGI IMG/M metagenome (GOLD analysis project Ga0209501, IMG submission 187434) | Marine microbial communities from western Arctic Ocean - ArcticOcean_MG_CB4_134 (SPAdes) (version 2) | ecosystem: Environmental > Aquatic > Marine > Oceanic | place: Arctic Ocean...
GACCGTTAAAACAGGCATGAGAATTATCAATGGCGTTTATATGGTGACGGGCCGTGGTGGTGCCTTCTACAACATTGCGACGATCGTTTCTATTGAGTCGCCAAAAGTTGTTCGAGCCACTGGCATTATTACGTTTGTTAACGCAACTGACGGAGAGTTGACGGTGCTCTCTGGAAATTCCACGAACACTCGCCGAATCGAATTGAAGCTTCCGGAAATACCGTTGGGCGAAAATCTTCTGAAAGACGGTCTTCCGATCGAATCTTTGAGGGAGGTCGAGCGCGGAGACAGGGTGGACATAGTTTTCTATGTTCTTGAGTCAGGAATCATCGAAAAACTTTCCGTGGTTTCCGATAACTTCATCCAGACTCGCGGAACTTTGCTTGGTGTGTCGAGCAACAACAGGATTGCTACGGTGGAGCTTGCCAACGGCAAGGTGTTTGATTTGTGGGTTGGTGCAGGGTCGGAAATGCGCCTTCATGGCCGGAGAATAGGCACGCTGAGACCGGTTGCCGAGTTGTTTAACCAGGCGAGGAATGCGGGTGCTGAGATCAGTGCGCTTGTTCCTGGGGTTCTGTTCATCAAGGACTCTATTGATTCGGACCGTGGCGTAATAATCACGATTCAGTTCCAGATCAAAGTCGAGTCGAATCGAACAGATGCTGCCAACGTGGTCGAGCTCATAGTTTCAGGACCGATTGAGGCTATCAATGGGGATACGTGGGTTGTCGAGGGGCGCGTATTTTCCGTGATCACGGGAACTCGATTCACAGGTGCGAAACCCGAGGTGGGTCTGGTTGCAGTGGCTGTGTTGGTCAGCGGACCTGATGGGGCGTTCGTTGCGAGGACGATCAGCGTATCCGGTCGTACACGGTAGCAATCACCAACGTTTTGGTGAAGACCGGTTCGAGAATTACTCAACCGGACGATTCGAATCGATTCCGTTCACGGTAATTTTTTCGAGCCAGTTTCCTGGCTTTTGCGCTGACTCGTCCAACTGGTTCGAGTCCGAGCGCCAGCGGTATCGAGATCAATATGGCGACCGCGAGGAGTACGAACCCGGGTCGGTATGTACCTCCCGAGTCGTGAATGAACCCGATCATTATTGGTCCTGCAACGCCGAAGATTGCGTTTATAGAACTTGTGAAACCGACGATCGTGCCGTAACTGGCCCGGCCAAAGTAATCGCCGAGAATCGAAAGTCTGAGCGGAATAGATGACCCGAATCCGAGCCCGCCAAATACAACGAACAGCGGCAGGGGCCACATCCCGAGATTAACCCCCAGAACAGTGGCATTGATTGCCGACAGACCAACTACGCCCAGGGTTTGCATGACCATCGAAACTGTGAGCATCTTTCGTTTGTCTAACCGGTCACCGAGTACTGCGATGCCCGCCCTTCCACCCAGATCTCCGATGGCAACGGCTCCGGCCGCAGATGCTGCTAGAGCTGTTGTCATTCCGTACTCCAGGAGCGCGGAAAAGTGAAAGATGTTCGTAGAACTTACGAGTTGCCCGAGACTTGTAACGATTGCTAACTGCCAGAAGAATCTAAGCTTGATGGCCTGCCTCATCGTTATGGCGTTTTCTCTGACGCGTGCCATCCGGCCATCTTTGGTACCCGACGAGTCGGCGTTGTGGTCCGGACCTCCGTCGGGTAGCAATCCGTGATCTTCCGGTCGCTTTCTCATAACGAGCGTAGTGGGGAAGCCGATGATCCAAAACCCGATTCCTGTGGCCATCAGCATGTGGCGCCAGCCGAACTCATCGATTGACATTACAAGGAGGGGTAGGGTCAGTCCTCCAATGGCGGAGAACGACATCAGGGTGCCCAGGGCCCTAGCCCGTTTTCGAACGAACCAGTTTGCGACGGTTACTACGAATACGATGAATGTGCCGAACGACATTCCGAGTGTTAGCAACGTGATGGCTACATAGAATTGCCACAATGACTGCATCTGGCTCATGTACATAAAACCACCGCCAGTGACGAAAACACCGAAAGCCATTACCTTGCGAGGTCCGTACTTATCTAGAAGAACCCCTACGAAGGGTGAGATTATCCCGCTTTCACCTCGCCCAAACGATACGGCGATCGCGGTGGCTCCGTGGCTCCAACCGAATGTGCTTAGTATTGAAGGGAGAAATGCCTGAAAGCCGCGCCAGTACACTGCAGATGTGTACCACTGAACAATTCCGCCTGCCCCGACGATCCGCCATCCGTAGAACGGTTGCTTGAACGACTTCATCGGATTAGTTGAATTGCGGAATTGAATTTAGGCATTTGTGACGAAGGACAATTTTCTAATTGCCAACGCGTATCGAGGGCATCCCTGAGCAGAGGTGATAATGAGCGCATGATAGTCCGGTTAAGCGCCGCCGTTGCTGATTTTGGACTGAAGTTGAGTGTTTTCTAGATCCTTGTGTTCCCGGACTTGCTGGTTGTGAACGGGAGCGTACGTATAGGGTTACGACAGGTGGGCCTGATGTTCCGCCGTGTCGGCCGAGAAAGAGGTTGCTGAGAATTTGCGTGGTTCAATAAAACTGTTCTCTATAGCTGGAATTCCGGTCGATATTAACGCGAGCTGGTTGATAGCTGTCGCGATCATTACGTGGTCGTTGTCGACAACCGCTTATCCGTCTTTTTTTCGTCTCTGGTCGGAGCCGCAGTACTGGCTCGCGGGGATCGTAACAACGCTGCTGCTGTTCACTTCGGTGCTCGCGCATGAACTCGGTCATTCTCTTGTTGCGTTGTCGCAGGGATTACGAGTGCGGGGCATCACGCTATTGTTGTTTGGTGGGGTATCACGCATTCAGGGAGAAGCTTCCCGCCCGCGTAACGAGTTTCTTATTGCGTTCGCCGGTCCAGTGGTTTCTCTGGTCATTGGTTTGGCGCTTCTCGGATGGTGGTTTAAATTTCATCCCGTTCACGAGATTCAGGTCACACCGCTCCACGGCGTGATTTTTTTCACCGGGTGGATGAACATTCTTGTTGCCGGGTTCAATTTGTTGCCGGGTTATCCGATGGACGGTGGGCGTGTTCTTCGATCTGCGGTGTGGGGTTTTACTGGCGACACTAAGCGTGCGTCGCGAGTTGCGTATGCAGTGGGCCGAGTAGTGTTCTTTCTGCTGATCGGTTGGGGTGCGTGGCGGATTCTGTCTGGAGATGTGTTTGGCGGAGTCTGGGTCGCACTTATCGGTTGGTTCCTTATGTCTTCTGCCCGCGCAGAGGCGCGAAGGGAGGCGGCTAAGGAACGCTCACAGCAGGATGCTTCATCGCCTGTAGAGCAGGACCACCTGAGCTTTCCTGTTGAGTTGGCGTCGAGTTCGATGCCATCAATGGTCGAGGCCGACCTGACGGTTACTCAAGCGATGACGGGTATGGCATCTATGGATCCGGCGTCGTCGATTCCCGTTTCGCACAACGGCGAGCTTAGTGGTTTTATCGTTCGGCAAGACCTGGGCGATGTCCCGTTTGCTCAACGATCTAGCGTCGTTGTTGGAGAATTAGTGAACTCAGGCAGCCTTCGTGTGATATCGAGTGATGCACCGGTGCGAGAGGCGCTGGGCGAAATGGACAAGCACCGAGTGAGTCAACTGGTGGTCATGGACGATGACTACGTGATCGGTATTGTCACTCGTCAGGGCATCGTTCAGGCTTTGCTCGAGTTTCAGCCGGTAAGCGAGCATTCAGATTCGACCGACGACGAAACATCGCTGTAGCCTGTCAGACGCTAGAGCTTTCAGGATGCTGGCTAGTTGTTCGTAACTGCGTCTGGCAGCCAGACAGCGAATGATGTTCCACCGCCGCCGCCGTATTCAACCCAGACTTTTTCACCGTGTAGCTCGACGATTTGCCTGACAATGGTCAACCCCATTCCTGTTCCGGGAACATTGGGATTGTCGAGCTGCTTGTATGGCTCAAAAACCATGTCTCGTTCATCGTGAGGTATGCCGGGCCCTTCACCTGTGACGATGATGCGCAGGTCATGTTCGTCGACCCAAATGTCGGTTCTGTCAGAACTCAGCGCTCATCGCAAATTTCAGCCGACCTGGATACATGATCGGTCCCTCTATTTAAGCCGACAATTCGGTCATTAGAGTCGACCACCTGTTGGTGAAGATCTTCCTCCTAACGTCCGCGGCGACGTGTTCGTTACCTACGGACCGGACTCTCAAATAATTTCGCAACTCATCGAATGCCGTGCAGAAACGACTGGCGGACTCGAACTGTTTGAACCCGAGCATCGGATAGTAACGTTGCTTGATTCCTCGATGATTCTGCTCCATTCGATTGTTCAGATACTGATTGTGTCGGTGTAAGACCTTACGACCGACGATCCAGCGAATTGCCTTCGTGTAGGCAGGATGTTTATCAGTCGTCATCCGCAGCGGCTTCCGCCCTGCAGTATCGAGTAGACGCCTCAAGAAACGTCGAGCTGCATGCTTGTCTCTGTGTTCACTAAGCATCGAATCGAGCAGGTTCCCTTCTCGATCTATGGCTCGATAGAGATATCGCCAACGACCACTGGCCTTGATGTAGGTCTCGTCTAAGTACCAGGAGTGACCAGCCACACCTCGGCGTTTTGCACGAAGATTCTCGCTGACCAACGGTGCAAGCCTGAACTCCCATACCCGTATCGTTTCGTAATTGACTTCGAATCCTCGTTGCAACATTAGTTCAGCGACATCACGGAATCCGAGCTTGTATCTCAGTCGCCAGAAAACAGCGAGTAAGACGATGTCGTTCGGGAACTGAAGATCGTTGAAAGCCGAACCAGAACGTTCATTGAAACGCCTTTCGCAGTCTCGGCAGTAGAAAGTTCGATATCCAAGCGAGGTTCGAAGTTTTCTTTTGGATACGGACGTAGACAGACAGTTTGGGCAGGACATGAACAGATCTCCTCAGTAGATGAGGAAGATGCTATTCCGCCCCGACGCTGAGTTCTGATAGAACCGGTGATCGGCGGGTTAGCGAGGAAACACCGAACTACAACCGGACGACGGCTCGGCGGTGAATGCCCGTTCCAATGAGAATTTCGCCGAATCGCGTGTCGACCTGGAACCTGAGTTTCTTGCCATCTATGTCGATAAGAGTGACTGTGGTAATTACTTCTTCGCCGGCCGGGGCGGGAGCCAGATGCTTTACGTCTACATGGAAGCCTACAGACGATTCACCTTGGCCCAGGTGTTCCCGTACTGCGTCTACGCACGCCAGTTCCATTTCCATAATCATTGCAGGGCTCGAGAGGACGCGGTGTTCGTCTTTACCGCTCGGACTGTAGATGACAAGACCATCGACGATTAGCGATCTGGATGCTGAGAGGCCTAGTGAGATGTTCGAGTTATTCTCTGGCATGTTCTAGAGAGCGATAATTCCGTAGCCAGCGTCGACCGGGATGATTGCTCCAGTAATTCCGCTGGACATATCGCTGAGCAAGAACAGAGCGGTGTCGGCGACCTCTTTGTGGTTGATGTTGCGTCCCAGTGGGGAGCGCTCTCTGTGCGCACGCGTCATGTCCCTAAAGCCGGGAATACTTCGTGCAGCCAAGGTTGGAAGGGGGCCGGCGGATATAGCGTTTACTCGGATATTTCGTTCACCGAACTCGACTGCCAACTGACGTGATTCGTTTTCCAGAGCCGCTTTTGCGGTGCCCATGATGTTGTATCCGGGGTAGACACGCTGCGAGGCATCGAACGTGAGAGTGATGGCCGAACCACCTGATTCGCCAAATAGCGGTGCTGCTTTTCCGACCACTGGCATGAGCGTGTAAGCGCTGGTTTCAAGGGCTGTGCGGAATCCTTGAAGGTTTGTGGCTGAGAAGTCGCCGCCCAGATCGTCTCGGTCGGCGTACGCGATGCAATGAACGACGAAGTCGATCTCGCCCCACTCTTTCTTGATGTGGTCGTACACACCCTGAACTTGATCGTCATCGGTTGCATCGCATTCGAGCAACATTGGGTTGTCGAGACCGGACGTAGCTTTCGTTACCGGGTCTTTGAGGCGTTCGTTTAGATAGGTGAACGCCAGTTCGGCTCCGGCTTCGGCGAGTCGTTCGGAGATGGCCCACGCGATGCTGCGTTGGTTGGCTACGCCCCATATGACGCCACGTTTTCCGGTGAGATCTATCGATACAGCCATTGCCGTTTAGAGCCTTCCACTTTTAGGATCAGTTCGAGTGCGCCACCAAGTGCACCAAATGTAACAGGCGGTGGGTGTGGCTGTAGTTGCAATCGAAAGCTGGTATTCCCCCTCAACACTTCGACTTGCTCAGTGCATGCCTAACCTTCTGCCGAATGGAGAAGGGACAGTGAAGAGGGGTGTTCCTGTTACCAGTTGGTGTGGGAACCGTCTCCACGATGAGGGTGAGGAGCTTCCCAGAATCTAAACGGTTCTGAGAGTTTGCTCTCGTCGACTTCGACGCCGAGTCCGGGTCTGTCGTTGACGACATAGCCCGTTCCGTTGAATTCGACCTGTTCTGTGAAGACGCTTAGATCGGGATCTTCAGCACGGGACAAGTTGACTTCAAGCCACGCGAAGTTTGGTACGGCGGCGGCGAGGTGAACAGATGCTGCGGTGCAGATCGGACCAAGCGGATTGTGCGGCATGAGGTCGATGTAGTGTGCCTCTGCCCATCCGGCGATCTTCATAGATTCGGTGAATCCACCGACGTTGCAGATGTCGACCCTGACGTAGTTCGTTATTCCCCGTTCGATGTAGGGCAGGAACTGCCATTTCGAAGCGAACTCTTCACCGATGGCGAATGGGACGTCTGTGAGTTTGCGAAGCGCTTCATAGGCCTCAGGAGATTCATCACGGATGGGCTCTTCGAGGAAGTCGAGCGTGTGAGTTGGCATCATCTGGCAAAACGAGGCAGTTTCTGAGGGGGACAGACGGTGATGGTAGTCGACGCCCATGATTGCCTGGTTGCCGAGTTGTTCACGAGCCTTGATGAGCCATTCTGCTGAGTTTGCGATCGACTCACGTGGCTCGAACAGGCCGCCACTTTGAATATCCATGCCGTCAAGCGAAAGCCGGAAGGCGGTGATGCCTCGATCCATGAAGTCTTTTGCCTGATCTATCATGCCTTGGCCATAAGGTTGGGACGTCGTGGCGAAGACTGGAACTGTGTGACGGTGCTTGCCACCGAGTAGTTCGTAAACGGGTACGCCGAGTTTTTTGCCGACGATGTCGTGAAGTGCGATATCAATGGCAGAAATGGCGGCGGTGAGTGTTCGACCACCTTCGAAGTACTGGCTGCGGTACATCTCTTGCCAGAGTGCGCCACGCTTCATTGGGTCACGTCCGATAAGGAATTCACGGTAGTGCTCCATGATTCCTTTGACGCCGAGTTCTCGGCCGGAGAAGCCGGATTCACCCCAACCGTAGATGCCTTCGTCGGTTTCGATTTTGACGAGCATCTGGTTCCGGTGACCGACCCAGACTGCGAATGGCTTAATGTCCGTAATTTTCATAGTTATTTTTAGCTCTGGCGTCGTAGGACGACTTGTCGCTCGCTGCAATCTGCTTTCCCTTTGGCCCTAGTCCCTTCCGAAGGAGGGGGACAGGTCGGAGGCTGTTACGCGTGTGACGTTGTTTCTGGAGCAATTGTCTTTCTGTAATCCCTTTATGAAAGAAGGGGGCTTATTGGTTCCGATTCGCTTGTTAGTTGTGAACGGTTACCAATTTGTGTGGGAACCGTCGTTTCGTTTCAAGTGTGGCATTTCGTAGTGGCGTGCCGGTTCTGTGAGCGAGGCTTCGTCGACTTCGACGCCGAGTCCCGGCTGGTTGAGAACCGTTACTCGTCCGGGAACGATTTCGGGTTGAACCGGGAAGACTTCCTTCGAGTAGAAGCCGTTTTGCTCACCCGCAGACTCCCGGATTTCGAGCCAGGAGAAGTTAGCTGACGTCATCGCCATGTGTGCTGTCGCAGCGACGCAGATTGGGCCAAGTGGGTTGTGAGGCATGAGGTCGATGTAGTGCGCTTCTGCCCAGCCGACGACTTTCATTGCTTCGGTGATTCCACCGACGTTGCAAATGTCGATACGAATGTAGTTGCTAAGACCGCGTTCGATGTAGGGCAGGAACTGCCACTTCGATGCGAACTCTTCACCGATGGCGAAGGGGATGTTGGTTAGCGTACGAAGAACTTCGTATGCCTCCGGGGTTTCGTCCCGGATGGGTTCTTCGAGGAAATCCAGTGTGTGCGGAGGCATCATCTGACAGAACGATGCGGCTTCTGCGATAGAAAGTCGGTGGTGATAGTCGATTCCGATGACCGGTCGCATGCCAATGGCTTCTCGTGTCTTGATAAGACCTTCGGCCGTAAGCGCTATCGATTCTCGCGGCTCGAATATGCCTTTACTTTCAGGCTTGTACTCTCGTCCGAGTCGAAAACAGTCGAACCCTTCGGCCATCATTCGCTGTGCGACATCGATCATCTCTTCGGGGGTACTACCGCCACCGCTGGAGAAGGTTGGAACCCAGTCACGCTGTTTACCGCCGAGAAGTTCGTAGACGGGCACGCCAAGCTTTTTACCGACGATGTCGTACAGGGCGATATCGATTGCTGATATGGCGGCGGTGAGTGTTCGGCCGCCTTCGAAGTACTGGCTACGGTACATCTCCTGCCAGAGTGCGCCGCGCTGCATTGGGTCTCGACCTATGAGAAATTCTCGGTAGTGATCGACAATTCCTTTCACTGCCTGTTCTCTGCTTGAAAGTCCGGATTCACCCCAGCCGTAAATGCCTTCGTCGGTTTCGACTTTGACCAGCATCTGGTTTCGTTTGCCTACCCATACCGGGAACGATTTTATGTCGGTAATTTTCATATTGTTTTTGGTTAGCTCCGGGTGTTGCTGGCGTCAACTAGGCGTTGGTTTTTGAGCCATCTTTGCGTCGCAGTGGTTCCTGAACTTCGAATCTGAATGGCTCTGTGAGCGCGGCTTCGTCAACCTCAATTCCGAGTCCGGGCTTGTCGAGCACGGTAACTTTTCCGGGCACTATTTCTGGCTGGACGGGGTAGATTTCCTTCGAGTAGAAGCCGAGGTGTTCGCCCGGTGACTCTCTGATTTCAAGCCATGATACGTTGGCGGATGCCGTTGCCATGTGCGCTGTTGCGGCGACACAGATTGGACCGAGTGGGTTGTGCGGCATGAGATCGATGTAGTGCGCTTCAGCCCAGCCGACCACTTTCATGGCTTCGGTCAATCCGCCAATGTTGCAGACATCGATCCGTATGTAATTGGTGAGGCCTTTCTCGATGTAGGGAAGGAACTGCCATTTCGAAGCGAATTCTTCGCCGATAGCGAAGGGCATCTGGGTCATGGTCCGCAGAGTTTCGTAGGCTTCGGGCGTTTCGTCGCGTATGGGCTCTTCGAGGAAATCGAGGGTGTGGGCTGGCATCATCTGGCAGAATGATGCAGTTTCAGCGACTGATAGTTTGTGGTGAAAATCGTAGCCAATGACGGGTCTTAGGCCGAGGACTTCGCGAGCTTTGATTAACCCTTCGGCAGCAAGTGCTATTGCTTCGCGTGGTTCATATTCGTTGGGCTTTTCGGACTCCATGCGGTGGTGCAGTCGGAAGCAGTCGAATCCGCCGGCTATCATCTGCTGCGCCATATCGACCATTTCTTCGGGGTTGCTTCCGCTTCCAGATGCGAAAGTTGGAACATAGTCGCGTTGTTTGCCGCCGAGTAGTTCGTAAACGGGGACACCGAGTTTTTTGCCAACAATGTCGTAGAGGGCAATATCAATTGCTGAAATTGCTGCTGTGAGTGTTCGACCACCTTCAAAGTACTGGCTACGATACATTTCCTGCCATAGAGCTCCGCGTTGCATCGGATCTCGTCCGATTAGAAATTCCCTGTAGTGTTCGACGATTCCTTTGGCGCCCAATTCTCTACTTGATAGGCCTGATTCACCCCAGCCGTATACGCCTTCATCAGTTTCAACTTTGACTAACATCTGGTTTCGAGAGCCTACCCACACTGGGAATGGTTTGACGTCGGTAATGCGCATATTTGAAGAATCCTCGAATCGAAAGTATCGACAGGCAGTCAGAACTGGTAGCGGAAGAAGATTGGTCCTGAATTTCGGCGATATCAACACTGATCCGCACGTTGCATTGCATCGAGGTTCGTCTGAATCCGATGCAGGGCCAGTAACAACCCCAAGTGAAGTTAGCGAAACATCATCTGGCAGGTCTGATCGATGGGCAGTAGTGCTGTTCGATGATAGCCATCATTCGATGGATTACGTGATCTGGGCGTTGCTGAAAACACTGCCGGAACTTTCGACTGCCGATGCTTCGTTGATCATGCTTGAGGCCCACAACACTGGGAAAGGGGTCGTGACACTTTGTGGTCTTACGCAGGCTGAAAAGTATCGTGACGCCCTTCGGATATTGCAATTGGGCTGCGATATCGAGCCAGGCTGGTAGTGCGCTTTGCTGTGGAATCTGCTCGTGCGGAGTGGCGGTTCACGACGCATTTTCGTGGGTCACAAAACTATTTGGATTGATCCTAAACGTTGTGACTCATTCTCAGTGGCATGCGGAGTCGCGGGTAGCCCGCCAGATGTGATCGCATGACTGCCCACAGTGTGAGTGAACCCATTGGCGCAGATGGGCGATTCCTTGGGTCTCAGTAGTTGGATTGGCTAGGTGGTAACTATTGATGTACGGCCGCGTTACCGAACTGTTCTTAAGGGAATTCTGGTTGGGCAGTCATATGAATTACGTATCAAGTGCGGACAAGGCGCCCATACGAGTTCCGTGCTTGGTTGAGGAGCCAGACCTTATGTTTAAGATTGTTACCCGAGGGTCGTCACAACGTGGCATCACCGGGCTAGAGACTGCGATTATTCTGATCGCATTCGTTGTCGTAGCCTCGGTGTTTGCATTCACCGTTATTTCGACGGGTATCTTCACCTCGGAGACATCGAAATAAACCATCTTCGCGGGTATTGAAGAGACGAAGAGCACTCTCGAGCCTAGTGGTTCCTTGGTTGCCTACAAGGCAGACCGCGGCGGTACGGACACCATATACAAATTGTCGTTTATCGTTTCTAACGTTGTCAGCGGGTCACCGATCGATTTGCCCTCCCCCTTACACGGCCGATGATTCAGGCACCGATCCTGACATTTCCAGCGGTGCCGAATACAACACGGTTGTTTCTTATAGCGATAAAAACCAGTTTTTGAGTGACGTTCCGTGGACCATCGACTGGCTTGGAAATAATGGTGGAGACAACTTGCTTGAAGCTGGTGAAAAGGCTGAAATCACTGTTTGGTTATTGGTACGCGATACGGCTCAGGCGATTTCGTCGAGTACGGCAACAAGCTACTGGGATTTTGATGAAAATGGTGCGGTCGGAATGCGTTCCACGGGCACGATCCTCTCCAAGCACGATCAGTTCACCCTGAAGGTCAGCCCGCCATCTGGT
>Ga0209501_10005686_pt1 | contig 11445 bp, 6 predicted proteins | sample ArcticOcean_MG_C_4_FD_187434 | JGI IMG/M metagenome (GOLD analysis project Ga0209501, IMG submission 187434) | Marine microbial communities from western Arctic Ocean - ArcticOcean_MG_CB4_134 (SPAdes) (version 2) | ecosystem: Environmental > Aquatic > Marine > Oceanic | place: Arctic Ocean...
ATATGGCTTCGGGGCGATTGATGCGGGTGCAGCGGTCGCGCTGGCCGAGAATTGGACAACGGTCGATCCCGCGATCAACATCACGTCGGGAACCCGCAGCATCGGCACGGCGATTCCCGACAATAACGGCAGCGTTCTGAACGACACGGTATACATCCCAGATGGCCTTCAGGTCGAACATGTCGAGGTCATCGTCGACATCGACCATACCTACCGCGGCGACCTTGTCGTCACCCTCACAAGCCCTTCAGGAACAGAGAGCACATTGGCTCAGAAACACGGTGATAGTGGCAATAACTACCGCGACTGGATGTTCTCCACGGTGCACAACTGGGACGAATACTCCGCAGGAAACTGGACACTTTCAGTCGAGGATCAGGGATCGGGTGATACCGGCACCTGGAACGATTGGGAACTGATTATCCACGGCGTGCCGATCATTCTGGATTCGGATGGCGATGGACTCTCCAACGATAACGAGACCGACATCCACGGCACCGACCCCTACGATGTCGACACCGATGATGATGGCCTGACCGACTATGAGGAGGTCATGGTGACATTCACCGACCCTGTGGATCATGACTCCGATGACGATACCCTCAGCGATGGCATCGAAGTCAACACGCATGGCACCAATCCTCTGTCGAACGACACCGACGGCGACGGGATGACCGATTCGCAGGAGATTTTCTTCTACCACACCGATCCGCTGGTATCAGACCCGGATGCGGACGCGGATGGCTGGTATTGGTTCCAGGATTGCAACGATACGAACGCATTGGTCCACCCCGCGATGCAGGAGTTGCTCAATGGCATCGATGATGATTGCGATGAGGACATTGATGAAGGATTCTCGGTGATGGATTCGGACAATGATGGACTCAGCGATTATGCCGAATACTACGATTATCTGACCAATCGCACCAATCCCGATACTGACGGCGATGGCCTATCCGATGGCGATGAGGTCATCATGCACGGCACGGATCCTCTGGTTCCCGACGCCGATGCGGACATGGATGACTGGTATTGGTTCCAGGATTGCAACGAGAGTGATTTCAACATTCATCCCGGGGCACCAGAATTGTTGAATGGCATCGATGACGACTGCGATGAGAACATCGATGAGGATTTCAACGGCTCCGACTCGGATGGCGATGGCCTGCTCGACCTTGACGAATTCAACATCTACAATACCAATCCCTTCGATGATGACACGGATGATGATGGACTATTCGATGGTGAGGAGATCAACCAGACCTTCACCGACCCGCTCGTCCCGGATCTCGACGTCGATGGTGATGGTTTCCGTTGGTTCGAGGAGTGCAATGACGAAGACAGTGCGATTCGGCCCGATGCCTTCGAATTGTGGAACGGCATCGACGATGATTGCGATGACGAGATCGATGGCGGAGTGAATCGTTCCGAGTCGATCCGATTCTGGCCTGAGAGTTCGATGCTCGAACTCAATGCCACCGAGGATGCGTTCGAATTGGGCTCAATCGTCTCGCTGGTCGAAGGGGCTCGCGAACGGCTCAACATCACCTATACTTGGACGCGGAATGGGGTTTTCGTCGGTTCTGAATCCACCTTGAGTGAGGCCGCATGGCCCTGTGAAGAGAGTGTTTCAGGCTTCGGCACCATCCTCTGTCTGCAGAATGGCACGACCGCTCCCTATGAGGTCAGTGTGGTCATCTCCGATGGACGCGCCAACGTATCCCATACCTGGTGGGTGACCTACACGGTCTGGCATCCACCACCACCTCCCCCACCGACCCCTGAGCCTGAGCCTGAGCCCGTGCCCGAAGACAATGGGACCACAGAAACTGCCAACGAGGGTGGATTCTCGTTCGCATCGGCGAAGAATCCGATCGTCATCGCGCTGGCTGGCTTGGTGGTTGTGCTCCTCTTGGTCATACTGAGCACCGGTAAACGCCCGCCCAAGGCGGCGATTCCACCTCCTCCCAGAGGCTTCAAGAGACGTCAATACTGAGGTCGGTCAAGACTCAATCAGCATGGCCACGGCATTGCCACCACCGAGGCAGATGGTGACGATGCCCTTGCCGCCACCGGCCTGCCGGAGGGCGTTGATGAGCGTCATCAGGCAGCGCGCGCCGGTCGCACCGAGCGGATGACCGATCGCGACCGCGCCGCCGTGTGGGTTGAATTTCTCATCTGGAATCGAGCAGGCCTTGGCGATTGCACACGATGCCGCGGCGAAGGCCTCGTTATGCTCGACATAGGTGAGGTCATCAATTGAGAGTTCATTGCGTGACAACAGCATCTCGATGGCGGGAATCGGAGCCGCCATCACACGCGCCGGTTCGACACCGGACGTGCACTGATCCAGCAGCGTTGCGAGGATCGGCCAGCCATTCGCCTCCGCGGCCTCTCGACTCGCGACGAGCACCGCTGCGGCTCCATCGGATAGTTGCGAAGAATTACCCGCAGTCACCCTTCCATCTGGCGTGAAGGCAGGTTTCAGTTCAGACAGATCGCAATCGACTCGGATGCCTTCATCTCTGTTGATTCCATCTGTAGATATTACTTCGAAGTCCATCACTCCTTCATTCCAAGCCGCGTCTGCATGACGATGTGAACGTGTGGAGAAGGCATCCGCAGCCTCTCTGGAGATTTCAAACTCCAACGAGACGGTCTCTCCGGTATTGCCCATGTGCTCGTCATTGTAGACATCCCACAGACCATCATGAATCATGGTCGGTTTCAGTTCACCGAACTCGCTTCTCGACACCTTGTGGGCGAAGTGCGGCGCATGGGTCATCGATTCCATGCCACCGGCGATGATGACGCCGTATTCGCCTGCACGGATGCTGTTGGCCGCCATCATGACCGCTTTCAGTGAGGACCCACAGACCTTGTTGATCGTCGTCGCCGGGGTGCTGAGTGGTAATCCCGCGCCGAGCGCGACCTGGCGTGCAGGCGCTTGTCCAGCACCTGCGGCGAGCACTTGTCCGAACAGCACATCCTCGATGATACCGCTCTCTGGGTCGATGTCGGCTCGTGCGAGCAGACCCTTGACCACATGGATACCCAATTCGACCGCCGAGCGATCGGAGAGGGCACCGCGATACCTTGCGAAAGGGGTGCGCGCGACCGCGCAGATCACAACCTCGGCCATTGAGTCAAGGCACTGGGGCGCGGATTATGAATCCACGCCTAGGAGTGATTGTCAAGCGCCAGCGAAGCCGTAGATTTCGCCATTCAGTAGCGGGGGACGTAATTCCGCCTTGACCAATATGGTGCGAACGCCCCACAGGTCTCCGAAAATACGGTATTTCGTCGTCGCATCCAGATAATCCACGCCCGAGGAGCCGCCCGTTCCTACTCGGCGCCCGATCATGCGCTCGACCATGCGGGCGTGGTGGGTGCGGAACAGCACCATCGCCTCTTCCAGCTCGACAATCGCATCGACCAGAACCCGTGGCCAGGCCAGAAGCGGTAATTCGCGATAGGATTCGATGAACAGCAGGCCCGCACGGGCCCTGCTGACCTGTCCGTCCGGCTTGAGAAACTCGATTGCGCCCTGGTTCGAGGCCGCATAGCGATGTTTGACGGCCTCGACATTGTCGACGCCGAGGGCCTCCATCTTCGCTGTCGCCTTCTCACCGATTCCGGTGTATGCGGCAAGGTGAGCATCGACATAGGCTGCAACCGCCTCGTCATCACCCGCCGAGCCGTAGAAGGAACCCATGATTGGCGTGCGCTCCAGCCAGGTCGTCAACGCGGAGACGAGGGTCGTCTCCTCAAGCGTTGCTTCCAATCTGGCCAATGCTGCCTGATCTCCTTCACCGCGTGAAGCCAATTTCCTGAAGTGACTGAGCGGATCCATCTCAGAGACCCGACCCGTGGCCTCAAGACCGAGCAGAATCTCCATCTCACGCATCTGGAAGGACTCGAAGCCAGACGCGGTACCAAGTCCATCGCGGAAGGCCAGAAATCCCTGTGGGCTCAAAGTCTCCATGACCTTCCACTGGCTGGCGAGCAGGCGGAAAATCTCCGTCACTCGTGCGAGGTGATACACGGCGGTCGGCACCTGGGCCTCTGGCACGTGTTCCGCGGCGAGGATGTTTCGCACCTCGCGCACCTCGCGAATTACCTGCTTGAACCACAATTCAAACGTCTGGTGGGTGATGATGAAGTGCATCTCATCATGGCTCACACCATCACCATCACGCTGGAGTGACAGCAAGTCATGCAGTCCAAGGTATCCGCCATAGGTGTGGTTCGCTGGGCTGCTCATGGTGGGCGCATCGCTCTGATGTTTGAATGTCTTCCCCCCTCCACCGTTCAGGTTTCACAGGAGAGAATCGGTTCTCATTCAAGTGTGCTCATATTGGAATTCCCAGTCGTATTCTCCTTCTCCTGCCCCTTCAGTTCGGAGCATGTTGTTTTCATATTCCCACTCAGCAATCGCGGCCATCTCTTGGTCCCGGTCCGCCTCAACCTTGAGTTTCTGAATCCAGAGATTCATCAATTCCATCGTACGCGTTCTGAATGCTCTGTTCTGCCCGTACAATTCATCTTGCAGTTTCAGAATCCACAGCCGCATCAGTTCTTTCACGTCTTTCTGGTGGTCACTCTCTCGCTTTGCCTTCCTGTTGTTCTCGTTCTTCTCATCCATCTAGCGCTATCGCTCCTGGCCCATTCGGGGTTGATCAGGATGCGTCAGAACATGGTATTCACGACCCTTTAGATTTCTTATTCATCCTATATCAACGGTGGGTCTCGATGTCCCAGCAGCGGAGGCAGCCGCAACCGATAATTACCCCTCGCCGCAGCCGTTCCTAATGGCGATTACAGACTCGGGCCTGTCCGGCTGGCTCGCCGGCTATGATTCGGCCGACATCACGATTGGTGTGATCGCCTCTCATTCCAGCCTGCAGATTCTGCATGGCGCACGTCAGGAAGGCTTCCGAACGCTCGGCATCTGCGTCGGCGAAGGCCGACGCAAGATGTACAGGGCCTTTCCGGGCGCGGAACCCGATGATTGGCTCGTTCTCGATGATTATCGAGACCTGCTCGACCAAGCGGAATGGCTGCGCAAGCACAACGTGATCATCATCCCGCACGGTTCTCTCGTCGAGTATCTCGGCCCAGACAATTTCATTGGGCTCCAAGTCCCGACCTTCGGCAATCGTCACATCCTGAAGTGGGAGGGCAGCCGTGAACTGCAGCGCCAGTGGCTCGAAGCGGGTGGCTGCACGATGCCTCAGATCATCGATGACCCTCATCAGATCAACAGCCCGGTCATCGTCAAGTATGCCGGCGCCAGGGGTGGCCGCGGCTACTTCATCGCTCGAGATTTCCGCGATTTCCGCCGCAACGTCGACCTCGAAGAGGAATTCACCATCCAGGAATATGTCCTCGGCTGCCGTTATTACTTCCAGTTCTTCTTCGACCCAATCGCGGAAGATGGCTACCAAGTCGAAGGCATCGGCAGCCACGAAGGCCAGCGCTGCGGCCGGCTCGAACTGATGAGCATCGACCGCCGCGACGAAGCCAACGTCGATGAATTCTACAAACTCGGCAGCCTGCGAGACATCCGTGACATGGGACTTGAACCCTCTTTCGTCGTCACCGGAAACACCCCGGCAGTGCTCAGAGAATCACTCCTTCCCGAAGCGTTCAGGCTCGCCGAAGGCACGGTCGCAGCCAGCCTTGAACTCGAGGACGGCGCGAGAGGCATGATTGGGCCCTTCTGCATCGAAAGCATCGTCACAGACAAGCTCGAGTTCCGCGTCTTCGAGGTCAGCGCCCGAATCGTCGCCGGCTCCAATGTCGCCATTGGAGGTTCGCCCTATTCAGACATCAACGAGACTGGCCAGTCCACAGGTCAGCGCGTTGCCCGCTGCATCCGCAAGGCGATCGAAAAAGACCAACTCGCTGACATCCTTTCTTGAATTAGAGGGTTCCCTCTGCGTTATGCTACTTGAATCAGCCTGTTTTCCACCTATTTCAACTTCAATCGTTGTCTTCACGTCGAAGTATAGCGAAGAAACCTGCACCTATTGCTGCAAGGGTCCCTACCGCGCCAAGCGCTGGCAAGCCACCGCCTGAGCCGCTTCCAGCGTACCATTGGAGTCTACAAGAACTGTTGAAGTTCCCATATTTCCATAGTCCACTCCGTCGTATGCCAGTACGGCACATGTCACGAAGTCACCAGCTACATATCCCGAAGAGAGTGTGGAACCAACGAAAACCGATGCAATACCGTTGATCGTCCATACAATTGGTGAGGCATCCGGATCGTTTTCTGCATCAGAATATGTGTATGAGCATGTCAGTACATCACCCTCCAGAGGTGAAGATGGTGCAATCATCACCGATGATACCTGAGGAGCTGTGTTGGTTGGTGGGGTATTGCCACCAGTATTGTTTCCAGTGTTGTTTCCAGTGTTGTTTCCAGTGTTGTTGCCGGGGTAGGGCGTCTGACCCCCACCGGTACTGGTGTTGAGGCCATTACTGCAATTGCACCAGATCATATCCGAGTCCCAAGCCACAGGATTGCCATTCTCAAACAGTTCGCCCTCAAGGACCAGGCAGTTCCATCCGGGCTGGACCATGAAGTCGGTCAGGGTTGTTGATGAGGATGGGAAGGACCACACGCCACTGTCGACAAGGTTCTGAGCACAGGTTTCGAGGTTCCAATCGACCTCATAGAATGAGCCGGGTGTCATCTGGCTGACAATCAGCCACTGTTCGGTGTCAAATGACCCCCCGAACACATGGTACATGAGATCGACGTCCAGCGTTGCGTTGCTGGGCACAGTGTTGTTCGAATTTGACGTGACGTCAAAGCAAGGCATCTCAAGATCTACAAAGTTAGCAGGGTTGCTGCTGGTATCCCAAAGAGTTGCATTGACACAATAATTACCCACAGAAAGGTTGCCCATCCAAGATTGAGAGAACGCTGCCCAGGAATTGGATGCAACCCAATTCCAATAGGAATAACTTGACCATCCATTTGTGTCGTAAACCGTGGCTTCAAGCAAGTAGGAACTTCCATTTATAGTACAGTTGATGTAATAATTTGCAAGTACGGTGGCACCTTCGATGTATGTTGAGGCATCAGTCCACGCCATCAAATCAGTGAGAGATGAATTCCCGCCACAATCAGTATTGTTGTTACCACCATTATTGTCGTAGTGATAATTACAGTTGGTACCATTCCAACTGAATTCATACAAGGTATCGGTGATTAATTGACTACCTTGATACAATTGGGCTACTGCATAGTAGCAGTCTCCAAAATAGGATGAGTCAGTTAGTGGTATATCATGATCTAAGTATACGCCATTTGAGGTATCAGAATCGGTAAATGTTCTACTCTGAAGATATGAGTGATTCCACATGAATGTGCCATCGTCAGCGTATACTAACAGGCCAGTATGGTAGGTTAAACCAGGTGTCAAGTCACCCACTTCAATCGCACCTTCTACACAACATTCTCCGCTTGGTATTGGATTCGTTTGATTCCAGAGACTGAAGTCAATCCATTCAGAATTGTTGCCACCCGTATTGTTGCCGCCCCAACTACTATCCCAATTGCAATTAGCAGCAGTGATATTGCCAAGTTCAAAGGTTTGGAAGTCAAAAGACACAGGATCTCCTATTGCCGGTGTTGATTGGGCTGATGCCGTCCCTGGATTTCCATCAAATAATGCTATCATCAAAATATTGCAAGACGGTGGAGCCAAAGCGCCCCAATTATCCATGTCTTGGAAAACCCATGTAAAATCACCGTTTCCAGTTGTCGTTCCAAGACCTCCGCTAGCTGAAGCATTCCACCAACCATTGGCGTAAGACCATAGTGGGAAAGATGGTGCACTATTGGTGTTGGTTATTCCCCAATAAGCAGTCCAGTTTCCACTAGATTCTACTGAAATTTCAGCATCTCCTCCTCCTGAACTAGCGGTTGTATTAATCCAATTGATATTTATCATGCTAGTACTGTTGCCACCTGTATTGTTGCCACCCGTATTGTTGCCGCCGCCAGTCGAGTTCAAGACGTCAAAGCAAGATGACTCGAAATCGACGAAGCTGTAAGCTGAACCAGTCCAGTTGACGAGGGTGGAATAGACGCAGTAATCGCCTGCAGGAAGGGTCGGCCAAGAGAGACTGAATGATTTCCAATTATTCTGTGCTGTCCAGTTCCACTCTCCGTTGTCGTACTCAATATTGCTATTGGTTTCAACGACTTCGTAGTCCAATTGGTAAGTTTCCCCGACAACCGTGCAGTTGACGAAGAAATTCCCTGAGACAGTATCACCCACCGTGTGGGTGACTGCGTCCGTCCAGACCATCAGATCGGTCATGTTGCTACTATTTCCACAGTTACTGGTATTATTTCCACCGTTGTTCCCAGTTCCATTTCCGGTTCCATTTCCGGTTCCATTTCCGGTCCCATTGCCCCCAGATTGGCTTGAGACTTTCCAAATATGATATGAATAATACATCTCAACAGCGCCGCTAGCAAAACCAAAAGCGAATGTGTCATTCGTCGTCAGGTTGTTGGTGTAGGTTGGAATTGTAGAAATGTTGCTCGTCAAATTGACCCAATAAGCTGAGCCATTCCACGCTGTCAATACTCCATACCACATTCGAACTCCAATGCTGACATTATTGCAATCTGTAGCATTGCTTGCACACATGCTTGAAAGGGTGATGCTTTCGCCTGGATCCAATACCACACAATAATCATCAAGGGTATCATTCGAACCTACAATTCCATAATGAGACACGTTGTTTTCAGTAATCTCAGAATACCAAACATCGCCACCTTTACCTGAATCATTATGAGTGGAATTCGTATTCAGATAATAATCTCCAGTACACGGATTCCCTCCAGTGAAGAATGGTCCAGAATCATTTCCCCTCAATTCGTTCTGGTTTGTATTTGCCTTTGGCCCAAACCCCGACGCGGCTGCGCCGAGGACCATCAGCAGGACAACAAATACTGTGCAAACTCGTTTCGTCATGTCGGTGGGGCGGGCATAAGATGTACAGAAAACTTTCCCCGCACAAAAATCCATGTTTCGCTTGCCGCATGCACATTCGTTAGGCCCCCCGCTCCCGGACTGGGTCCACAATCTGGGAGCGTCGAAGTGGTCGGCAAGGCGCTGCCTGTATTCGGTAGCGGAAGTAGGCCCTCCCGGATTCGAACCAGGGTCGTGGGATCCAGAACCCCACATGATGGACCGCTACACCAAGGGCCTAAGCAGCCCTCGGATTGGCCACCCTTATTTCAACGCAACCGACGCACGGCAGCGCCGAACATGGCGAGCATCGGCAGCAATGGTCCGAAGCCCGGCATGAAGCCGTCATCGCTCTTCTTGGGTGGCTGTGTTTCGTATAGCGTGAATTCGTCACCGATCGCTCCATCGATGCGATGGTGGGTCAGGCTGAGGGTTCTCGCATCGCCGTCGTAGACCAACCGGGTCCAGCCATAGGTGCTGTTCTCCCGGTAGGCGGACCATCCGGGTGCGGGCTCGTCGAGTTCCTCGTAGGCAGATCGACCTGCGATGCCGATGACAAGGTGAACCGGGGCCTTGCCCGCATCCTCGACCCGTTCTGCAATGACTGGATGGGTGCGCTCGTAGAAATGGTCATGGCCGGCGATCACGAGGTCGACCTCGTTCTCGATGTAGAGCGCTTCCAGCGCATCTCTGAGAGCGATCTCGGATCCATGGTAACTGTTGGAGGAATACATCGGCTTGTGGCCGATGATGACGATGAAGGGTGTCTTGTCGCGGTCGACTGCTTCCAGATTCGCTTTGAGCCAGGAGAACTGGCTCGATGCTGAATCATAGTCATGTTCGGTCGACATGAAGACCAGGTGAACTCCGGGCACATCGCGGCTGTACCAATGGGGCTCGGCCTCTTTGGTTTGATCCGCGTCGAATCGATGGTCATAGGCTTCGAATCCGATGCCGGGTTCATTCTCGTGATTGCCGACTGCGGTCATCCAGGGGATGGTCTGCATGCTGGCCTCGTTCACATCGAAGTAGTCGTCCCACGCGGATTGATCGCCATTGGCATAGGAGATATCTCCTGAGATTGTTACCATCTGGGCGGTGGTGTCGGCCAAGATGGCGTCGCTGACCTGCAGGCCTTCGTCCGACATACCGTGGTCGGCGATCGAGATCCATTCGAATCGATTCGCATTCGGATCGATCGTGGTGAAGGTCATCTCCTCTGACCATGAATTGCCATCGCCGACCCGATAGGTGACTTCCACTCCGGGTTCAAGACCGGTCATGGTCGCCATGTGGAAGGCCATGTCGTGATTGTAGCAGTAGGATTCGCCCATCGCGCTCTGTCCGTTCCATTCGATCTCAGCGTCCGTTCTGCCGTCGGTCGCCCACACGGCGACCATCTCGGTCGGATTATCCGTGGTCTGCAGATGGATCTGTTCGGGCATCGTGCTGCCCGTCAGGGTGCCTGGGCATTCCTGGAAGGCCTCTCCGAGACTCTGCGCGCTCGCGAGGGGCGCGATGAGCAGGAGGACGAGCAAGGGGGCGAGGGCGCGCACGGTCCCTCGTGAGGTGCGCTGCATCTCAAGCCTTGCCTCGGAATCGAGCGTTGATCTGGTCGAGAGATGCGGCGCTGGGTCGCATGATGTCGTCGGCAATGTCGGCGAGTGGGGTGTCGACCAGATGCTGGTCTTCCGTGGCAGTGGCCTTTGTCGGGTCGAAGTAGAGCAGACCCGTGACGTGCTTGTCCTCCTGCTCGGCGATGTGGAGGGCGGAGAGCGCTGCGACCGCATCGGTCGGGTCGTGGTCACTGCCGATGGTCTCGAGGCGTAGGGTGCTACCGTCGAAGAGCGTGATGTCATGATACTCGCCTTCCGGTGCCGCAGCCGCCTCGATCGGCGTCTGGTTGGGGATGTAATCGTAGGCGTGCAGTTCGACGTCGTGTTCCTTGACATAGGTGTAGGATCGTAGTGATTCGTCGTTATTGTTGAAGGTCACACAGGGCGAGATGATGTCGAGCAGGGCGAATCCCTTGTGGGACATCGCGGCCTTCATCAGAGCGCTGAGTTGCTTCTTGGATCCACTGAATGAGCGGGCCACAAAGGTGCAGCCGAGGTTGATGGCGAGTTTGCACAGATCGATCGGTTGGATATCGTTGATCGGACCCTTCTTCTTCTTGCTGCCCTTGACCGCGGTGGCACTGTATTGGCCCTTGGTCAGTCCATAGACACCGTTGTTCTCCAGAACGTAGACCATGTCGAGGTTTCTTCGCACCGCGTGGATGAACTGGCCGATGCCGATGCTGGCGGAGTCTCCATCTCCAGAGACTGCGAGGAAGGTGAGGTCCTTGTTGCCCATCGCCGCACCGGTGGTGACGGCAGGCATGCGGCCGTGGACGGTGTTGAATCCGTGCGACTGGGAAAGGAAGTAGGCCGGAGTCTTGCTGCTG
>Ga0209501_10005695_pt1 | contig 11433 bp, 9 predicted proteins | sample ArcticOcean_MG_C_4_FD_187434 | JGI IMG/M metagenome (GOLD analysis project Ga0209501, IMG submission 187434) | Marine microbial communities from western Arctic Ocean - ArcticOcean_MG_CB4_134 (SPAdes) (version 2) | ecosystem: Environmental > Aquatic > Marine > Oceanic | place: Arctic Ocean...
TAAACGCTGCCCTTTTCCATGATAAAGGCAAATGGCAGGCGGTTTTCACTCAGGCTCGCCGACATCGCCGCGATCGCCGGGCCGATATCGTCCGCCGTGGCCGGAAAGGCCATATGCGGAATACGCATGGTGTCGAGCAAGGTCGGCGTGATCTGACCCATCAATTCGTGCTGTGGTTCATCGGTCAAACCTGGCTGGCCGCGCCAGGTGACCACCAGCAAGGTTGGAATTTGAAATGGCGCGTTGAGGGAGGTGAGCGGGTTCACGGCGTTGCCGAGACCGGAGTTTTGGCACATCACCACGGTCTGTCGGCCGGCCAGCCAGGCGCCCGCTGCGATGCCGACCGCCTCGCCCTCGCTGGTAGCTCCGACATAGCGGTTGGCGGGATCGTTGATTACCCGATTGATCAACGGCGTAAGGTAGGAGCAAGGCACGCCGGTATAAAAATTGAAACCTTCTGCCCGCGCGGGGCTAAGAAAATCGTCGGCATTGATCATGTTTGAGCTCCGTTAGGGGGATAGGATCATGCATTGAAATTTCCCGCCGCGATCAGGTCTTGTACCGTATCAATATCGAGCCAATGCCCCGTGGTGTATATGACCCGGACAATATTGCCGTCCTCTATCAGTGTGTTGATGAGGTCGGGCATCTTGAATTGTTGTTGATCCGGGTGCGACAATAATTCATTTAAAGTGGTTTTGACGATCGCAAACCCCTTGGCTGAAACCTTCAAGAACCCCATCCATTCACCGTGGATATTGGCTTCCTGAATATCATCGCCGAGCCGCTTCAAACTGACATTCGTGGAAAAGTTGTCTCTTGAGTTCGAATGGCTGCAAACAGCCCAATCGGCCTCTCGTCCAGCATTGCGGCTATTGACCCAATCCGCATCCACGGTAACGACAAAATCTTCCCCCGGTTCTTCCAACAGAGACAGAATATATTTGTTGAAAAGCACATCCCCGTAGGAAACAACCATGTCCGTGCCAAGGTCGCCGTGGTGATCGCCGAGGTAGTCGAGGGCACGTTTTAGCGAGACCAGTTCGCCCGTGCTTTCATGGCGATCATTGTCCACATAGTCCAGGCCTGGCACGTCAACCGCGTGCTTCATATAACCGCGAACGACGACGAGCTTTTTTATGCCGGCCAAATTGTAGGTTTCGGCGATGTGGGCTAGCAAGGGCTTGCCACGAATATCGATCATGACTTTGGGTTTGTCCTCCGTGAGCGCGCCCAGCTCCTTGCCTCTCGAGGCGGCAAGGATCACCGCGCAGGGCGCCTTTTCCGCTGATGGCAAGTATCGCTTTTCAGCTTCCTTGAGCTCTTGCGCCCCTTGCAGGCGAAAAACCTCGTCAACGCGGGCGACATTGTCCTCGATCGACATTAGGTTCCGTTCGGAATGGATCTGCCTGGCCGTGCGTTGCATGGCCGAAATTGACGCGCGCAGCAAATGATTGGCCCAAATAACCAGTGAGAAGCCGGCATCCTCGAACACTTCCGTGGCGGTGGCATAATATTTCGTCGGCACGATGATAACCGGGCAGCGGTCAGCCCATTCTTTTTTGAAGGCCAGCACTTCGTCCGCGACCGCCAGGGCGCTATGGATCAAAATCGCATCGGCGCCTGCCTCATGATAGGCTTCGCCCCGCCTGAGAGCTTCGCCAAGGCCCCAGCCGGCGATAAAAGCCTCAACGCGTGCGACAATGCTAAAATCATCATCAAGTTGGGCATCCTTGCCGGCTTTGATCTTGCCGCAAAATTCATGGATGTCGGCCAGCGGCTGTGTGTCGCCCGAAATAAAGCTGTTTGTTTTCGGAAAGATCTTATCTTCGATACAAACCGCCGCAACATCTCGTTGCTCGAGCTTTTGGATCAATCGGCGGAAATTATTGAAGCTGCCATAACCGGTATCACCGTCAAGCATGATTGGCACACTGGTGGCGTCCGCCATGAACTCCAGTGTTTCCAGTACCTGCGTCCAAGAGGTCTCATTGTTATCGCGCACGCCGTATTGCGCCGAAATTGTTAGGCCGCTACCCCAGATGCCCTTGAAGCCCGTTTCCTCGGCGATTTTGGCACTCAATCCGTTGTGCGCCTCACAAATAAATTCAAGCTCTCCCGATGTTAGAAGGCCGCGAAAGGCCGCAGTTTTTTTAGCTGGGGTCGCTTTCATTGTGTTCCCATTTCTCTTGAACAGTCTGTTTGGTAAGTTGGCGCCTTTGCTAGATCGTCGATGCCCATTGCTTCTAGCGTTACCTTGACGGCCGCCACTGCCCCCCGCATTTCCGCGGGGCCGAGGGCGCCGATACAACCGATCCGGAAGCTGTCTGCGATGGCGAGCTTACCCGGATAGATGACGAAGCCTCGGGCGCTCATTTCGTCATAGAACCGGGGGAAGTCGAAGCAGTTGTGGGTTGGCATCAGAAAGGTGACGATGATTGGTGACTGCACCGCATCGGCGAGCAAGGTTTCAAAGCCAAGTTCCCGCATGCCCTGGACAAGAATGTCACGATTGACGCTATAACGCTTATGACGGGCAGGCACGCCGCCTTCCTCCCGGTGTTCCTTCAAGGCCTGGTCGAACGCCGCTAATACATGGGTAGGTGGCGTGAACCGCCACTGCCCATTGGCTTCGAGCCCGCGCCATTGCTCATAAAGGTCCAATGCCAACGAATGGGCATTGCCCTCAGCCAACTGCAACAATTTCTTGCGGATCAGCGCGAATGCCATTCCCGGCACGCCTTCGAAGCATTTGTTGGAAGAGGCGATTAGGGCATCGAAGGGCACGCTATCGCCATCGATGGGAATGGCGCCGAAGGCGCTCATCCCGTCAATGATCAGACGACGCTTATGGGCCCCGCAGACACGGCCAATCGCTACAATGTCGTTCAATATACCTGTGGTGGTCTCGCAATGCACAACAACGACATGCTCAATCGTGGGAACCTCACGCAAAGCTGCGTCCAGTGCCACTGGATCGACCTGTTGGTCCTCCGCCCAGTGTAACGCCGAGACCTCGCGGCCGATCCGCTCCAGTATCGTGACGATGCGCTTGCCATAGGCGCCGTTTTCCAGAACGAGGGTCTGTTGCCCAGGCGCGATCAGGGTGCCCAATGTCGCCTCCACGCCAAAGGTGCCACTGCCCTGCACCGGGACCGCGACATGGCTATCCTCGACTCCTGCGATCGCCAGCAATCGATCCTGGATGCGCCTGGTGATGGCGATGAAATCCGTGTCCCTGGAGCCCCAGTCGCGCAGCATCGCCCGCTTGGTCGCAAGCGACGTCGTCAAGGGGCCGGGGGTCAGGAGATATTTGTCATTTCCGCTATTGTTCATGATCAACCGTACGGCAATTGTCAGCCCGAGAATCCATATTCAACACCTCTTCGAAGGTTTGTTATTTATCGGTTCGAATTTGTGGCCTGCGCGAGTTGATTGAACTCGCATTTCAAAATCAGCAGGGTCTCACCATGACTATTGATCACGGCAACGACAGAAACATCGAAGTATCTAAGCAATGGCCGTTGAAGTCGCGAAGACCATTGTCGGTGACGGCGAGTTTGCCAGCGTAGCCGGCGTTATTCTGGGTTAATTCTTCAACCACCTAATCAGTGCAGTGTGACCCATGGCTCACCCAGCCGACTTGTAGTCAGCAATGGTCATAATGGCGATATCTCCAGAAACGCTTGACAAGCTTATATTAAATTTCCCTAGCCCACCTGAATATTATCGCCTGCGAAAATTCCGGTAACATTTACATTGATGGCAATCCTATCCGGTTTCCACCAACATTGAAATTTTCATCCCGACCTGGCGGCCCAAGGGTCGGTTATCGGTAATTCTTTTGTGTTGGGAACTCCGTCGCGCAGTCGGTGCTGTTGAGTTTCTATTTCTCTACCTCACAACGGTATTTGTCTTCGCCGCCGTGGCGGATGGTGTTCGACCACGCCGCTTGGCCCGAGCCGTGTGTTGGCCAGGGTCCGGTCATCATGGTTCATGCGCCAGCTCAGCATTTTTTGCGCATATTCGAGCACCAACCCATGATAGGCGGGATCGTTGGCGAGATTACGAAACTCGTGGGGATCGCTCTCCAGATCAAAAAATAGCGGTGGCAGGCCGGTGAAATGGACGTATTTATAGCGCCTGTCCCAGAGCAGGTTCGCGCTGCATTGATCGGGTGTCAGGCCCAGCGTCTGGCCACCGTTAAGTCCTGGAAAATGGCGAAAATCGAACGCCGCATGTGCTTCCGCGCGCCAGTCCTCAACCTCCATGCCCTGACAGAAGGGCAGCAGCGAAGCGCCGTCACAGGCAGCGGGAACCTCGAGACCAAGCCACTCCAGGATCGTCGGCATGAGGTCGACATTCTCGCTGAAGGCGTCGATGGCCGTGCCGCGCGCCTGGTCTGAGGCCGCGCGCGGGTCACGGATGATCAAAGGGATATGGTATGTCTGTTGGTAGTAGCTAAACTTTGACATCATCCAATGATCGCCCAACTGCTCGCCATGATCGGAGGTAAAAACGATCAGGGTACGATCCCAAGCGCCCGTCTCTTTTAGATGTGCAATCAGGCGTCCAATTTGGTCATCTATCTCCGTCATCATGGCGTAGTAGGTCGCCCTGATTTGCCGTATCTCATCTTCCCCAATTTCAAGGTAGTCCTTAAGCGAGGCGCCATGGGTGTAGGCTGCGTCCAGTTGGTTCGAGAGATAAAAGCGGGTCCATGGATGCTGCTTGGCTTCTTCCTCGGCGCTCCCAAGGCGAACGGGCAGCGGCACCGACGCAGGTTCGTAGAGAGCATGATAAGGTTCGGGCACGATATAAGGAGGATGCGGCGCGTGATAGGAGATGTGGGCAAACCAGGGTGTCGCCTTGCGGGCCGAGATATAGGCCAACGCCTCGTCGGTTAAAAAGGCGGCGCCGCTGTCTTCCGCCTGGTACCAGGTCGGTGCGAAGGTGCTGCCCCGGCTCGGGTCGACACCCTCCCGGTTGGGCCGGAAAAGTGAGCGTGGGTCGTCATCGACCTCATATCCCCGCTGCCGCAACGCATTTTTCCATGGCAGATAATCGGCGTCCATGCGGACCACCGGCGTCATCCCCTGCAATAATCCGGCCCGCGTCCTGAGTTCGGGATCGCCCGGGTCTCGGCCGCGCGGGTCGGCGGCGATATCGGTATAGCCAAAAAGAGCGGGATCATGGCCCCCCTTGCGGGCCTCGAGCGCGATATTGGCATGACGGTCGTCTAGCGGCGTGCCATTCGTCACCGTGCGGTGATTGTGCTGATAGAGGCCGGTGTAGAGGCTGGCGCGCGCCGGCCCACAAGGCGTGGCCTGGGAATAGTGTCGGCGAAACAATGTGCCCATCCCCGCTAGGGCGTCCAGATGCGGCGTCTTCACGACCGGATGACCCAGGGCCGAGAGGCATTCGCCCCGCCACTGATCTGCCGTGATGAAAAGGACGTTCTCCACCGTTTTGCTCTCCGTTGTCTTTCTCATGCGAATTTCAATGACTGTTTCTGGTGCCGGAACACGCTACTTGGCCATGTCGGCTTGGCGCCGGGTTTCGGCCGCGGCAGCATTGACATAGGTATATTCAACGTCTTCGAAATCACCGTACAGGACACGCAAATATTCCTCTGGCTTATGGGGACAGTCGAAGGTGCTGCCGAGGAAGTCAATTGTCGATGTCGGCAGGACGATCTCTTGCGGCACGCCGTAGCCGCCGCTTTCGGTGGCCGGCATGTCACCCTTGTAGCTTTGCCTCTCCAGTACCGGATCACCGTGGCTGATGGCCTGTCGGTAAAGTGCTACATCAACCCGTATTTCTCCGCGAAGGCGATAGCGCTCCCAGCGAAAGGGCCATAATTTTGGCGTATCGAATGAGATCGTTATGAGGCTTTCTCGTTCGAAAAGATCGATGAAGAATCCATCCCTCGTGCAGCGTTCGGTGAGCCCGGCGGACAATCTATCCCAACTCATCTCGGCGTCTAGCAGAACCGATATATCCATATCGTCCTCCCATTCCAGAAGCTCACCGCCTTCGCGCACGGCGCCCAGCAGGCTGCCGCCCTCCAACCAGTGTACCGCTCCGATATCGCGGAGGCAGGCGGCAACATAATGGCTAATTTCCCGCATGTGTTCGCGGCAACAGGGCGCGGTGTTGAGGCCAAGACGGTTGACGTAGAGGTTGAAGGGGCAGGGCGGCGTATTTTTGCCACAGCCCCTCCAACTGACATTGTTCCCCGATAGCACCAGTTCGCGGATGCCATGGCGCCGACGGAAGGCCACAAGATCACCGCCCGCCTGGGCTTCCAGGACCGCCAAATCGTTATCGTTGAATGGATGGAGCTGCCGTCGCCGGCCAGCCAAGTGCTGGCGCAAGGACCACGATATTTCAATCACCATGGCGGCCGCCAGCATCGCCTGCAGCTCGATGTTCGGCAACGCCAAGCCGGCTACTAGCGCTGGCGCGAGCAGCCACAAGCCTGCGTGCCCAGCGTGTTTGGCCAGGAATTCCACCCCTCGATTGGCCGGATGGAAGGCGATTGCCGGGGCAGCGACAATGATAAATATGACAATGATGAAGGCAGCCGATACTGCCAGGCCGACTGTGTCCAGGCCATGGCCCGATAACGACACCCAGGCCAGGGTAAGGGCCACAAGAAGCCCTGTCGTTCCCACCGCCGAGGGCCCTAGCGTGACCCAGTTCCGTGGAAAACGCAGGAGGCGGACGAACGATAGATATGCCGCCGCGTATAGGGCGGCGGCAATTAGCCCGGCAACTACTTGGATGGCTGCTGATGCGTCAATGCCGATCATAGATCATGTGCCGGACCCCTGTCCATGTCCCCCTTGATCACGGTGGCAGCGCGGCGCTTTTTTGCCGCCGATACGATACGCGGTAGGATCTCGGTTTCGGCGCGAGCGACATCCGCCGCAAAATCGATTTCGATCCAGGGCAACCCGGTGATATCCTCGAATGCGAAAGTGCCCCGAGGCGATGTCAGCAGCACATCGCGGATCATCTCCTCGTAGGGCTCATGGCGGCGGCCTTGGCCCAGATAGAGCTCGGCCTGCGCGATGATCAACTGGGCCGCATCGCTTGATAGCTTGAACATGCCCACGGATTCACCGCAGAAATCGAACCCGGTGCTCAGCCATTTGCGGAATTCGACGATCTCACCATTCCGGACACATATCTTGACCGGCTCATCGCCCGGCTCGAAGTCACGATCGAGGAGCAGACAGTTCCTATGGGATGAGTTAATCAGACGCTCCAGCAGCCCTTCGTCATAGAGAACATCGGCATCCATGAGCAGGACCGGAGCCCCGCAACACAATTCGTCGCGCAGAGCCCACAAGGTGACAATGTTACCTTCGTGATAATCCTCGTTGAAAACCGTTCGGATGAAGTCCCGTGCGCCCAAGGCCGCAATCTCACGCTCAACATCATGGTGTTTATAGCCGACGCCAAGCACCAACTCGTCGATGCCCATTTGCCTGAAGATTTCGAGATGGTACTCCAGCAATGATTTATCGTCGAAGCGCAGCAAGACCTTCGGTGGAGGCTCCGTGATACTAGAACCGAGCCGGGCGCCGATCCCGGCCGCCAACATGACTGCTTTCATTTGAAATTACTTTCCTCCGACCTGTCTTGCGCCGCCATAATACCCAGTTTGCGTGCTATTCCCAAATTTCGCGTGGCGCGGGCCGACAAAAATGGCCATTGTCCTGGGGCGCGGCCCTTGGTTCCGACAGTTTTGGTAACATGAACAGCAGCACGACCTTGGCGGCAATGATGCGTGCCGTCACCGGCTGGGTGGGGTCGAGGACAATCCGCTCCATCTCCAGCAGCATTTTGCAACCGCGCTGGTGGATGGCGGCGGTAAGGTTCATCGGCGCCGGTGCGTCCAGCACCTCTGCAATAGCCTCACGGGCCACCGTGGCCTTGTTCTTTGAACATTTCTTTTCGGCCAGCGCCTTCGCGCTCGCCTCCGCGCTGATCACCCATGCCGTCGGTCCTCTGAGTTGGTGTCGTCGCCGTTTAACTACGCGCTTAAAATAAACATTTTATTTATGTGAAATAAGGTGGCTGGTCGGGACGGGCCGGGTTGTACACGGTTCAGCATGATATACAGATGCGTGTTTTGCTGGTACGCGACCTGCGGGTGAGCTATCGTTTGCGCGCCAGCGAAGAGGCAATCGAACTCGTCAATGGAAGAGGTAACGCTATGAAATTTGGTGTGATGATGTTCACTACTGATTATTCTATGACGCCAATGGAATTGGCGACAGCAGCGGAAGACAGGGGTTTCGAATCTTTATGGTTTCCAGAGCATTCACATATTCCGCTAACCCGTAAATCACCATGGCCAGCGGGCGGCGACCTCCCGAAGATGTATTACGACGTTATGGACCCTTTCGTCGGTCTAGCCGCGGCTGCAGCGGTAACCAAGACCATCAAACTTGCTACTGGTATTTGCCTAGTTATCCAGCGCGATCCAATTCAGTTGGCCAAAGAGGTCGCCACTCTTGACTGCATTTCAGATGGTCGCTTTTTATTCGGTATTGGTGGTGGCTGGAACGAAGATGAGATGGCTGATCACGGCACAGAATTTAAGACCCGCTTCAAGCTGATGGAAGAGCGGATCGCAGCTATGAAAACAATCTGGACACAAAACAAACCCGAATATCACGGTGAATTTGTGGATTTTGGTCCAATGATGACTTGGCCCAAGCCCGTCCAAAAACCTCACCCACCAATTCTTGTTGGTGGGGCCTTTCCACATAGCGCGAGGCGCGCTATCGCATATGGTGACGGGTGGATGCCGGTGTCCGAACGGATCGACCTCCTTGATGTGTTACCAAAATTTCGTCAGATGGCGGCGGAAGCCGACAGAAACCCCGATGATTTACCAGTTACCGCATTTGGCACGACCACAAACCCCGGGGATATCAAACGCATGTCGGACGCGGGAGTTGATCGTGTGGTATTCGGCCTTCCGGCGGCAAAGGCCGACGAAATTTTACCAATTATGGACGAAGCCGCCGAAGTGATGCGCCAAAACGGGTAAGTGTCCATTATACTGTATTTGCTTCGATGACTTTCCCCTACGTGAGGTTTCAGGCCCATGGAGATAATTGAATCCCCATGCATCACAGTATGTGAGATGAACTCTGCAAACCAATTTTGCAGGGGTTTATGGCGCACTCCACGGCGTCGACCACGCTGCCTAACTCCGCCAAAATGCCGTCACCGATGAGCTTAACGACGGCGAGTTAATCTCCGCGAAAGAGCCCGACAAAATTGGCCTGATGGATACCTTGTGGCGCCTGGCACCTTGCGCGGGGTGGCCCAGGCCCATGGCGAAACCCTGGCGGCCTTAGCCGAGAAACCGGTACCGATTTTGAAGGATTAATGTCGTTCCGGGCATTTTCAATGGGTGCCTATACTTGAACTACAATTGGCGCAACCTCGGCACGGCGATGGCGACGACAACGCCGACAACGAGCAGCGCCGCGCCGTTCGTGAACAAGGCGGGGCCAAGGCCAACCGTTTCCGTCAGACCGCCCATTTCAAGATGGCCTAACGGTCCGAAGCCGATCGCTAACACCCACACACCCATCGCCCGGCCGCGCAGCGCGTTCGGCACCGCCAACTGCATCATGCTCTGGGTTAGAATATCGGATGCCGCCGCCGCCACCGCGATGAAGGCAACAGCCGCCAATGTGGCCAGCAAGGGACTGTCAGCCGAAACCAGCATCAGAGAGGCGCCAAAGGTGAAAATAACCCCGATATAGGCCAACCCACGGCGCTGCAGCGCGCCCATGAAAGTCAACGCCAGGCCGGCGATCATCCCACCTATGGCGCGGGCGGCATGCAACATGCCGAGGCCACCGGCGCCGATTTGCAGCCGCGTGGTGGCCAGTTCCGGCAGGGCCGTCGCGAAGGAAAAACCAAAAATCTCCACCGCCGCCGTCACCGCCAGCAACATCACTAGGAGGCGGTTGCCCCGCAACTCCGAGATATATTCGCGGATGTTCTGACCCATCGGCACCTGCGCGGTCACGGCCGCCTGGCCCGCCGTGCGCAGACGTAAAAAGAACAGGAACGCAAGCCCATGGCCCGATGCGAGGATAAGAAAGGACGCAGAGCCGCCGTGTCGGTCCATCACGGCGCCGGCGGCCAGGGCGCCGATCAATTGCCCGGCGCGTGAGCCCAAATTCAACAGTCCCAGGCCGGAGACAACCTTGTCGCCGCCGACAATATCGTAGGCGTAGCTCAAGCGCGCCGGTTGATGCAGTGCGCGCAGGCCGCCCGATATCAAGGTAAAGGCGATAACCACCCAAAGCGCCGCCAGATCCAGCGCCAGGACGACGGCGAAGATGACCATGTTCATGGCGATCAGCGCCTCGACCCGGCGCAGCAAAGCGCGGCGGTCGAGCCGGTCCGCCACCGCGCCGGAGACAATGCCAAAGATGAAGAAGGGCAGAAAATAGACCGCCAGCATCACCCCAACCCAGGCCGTTGATTGGGTAAACTGGTAGACCAGCAGCCCCAACACCACCTGTTCGCCGCTCATCCCTTGTTGATTGAACGCCGCGCCCGCCCACAGATTGCGGTAGTCCGGGATTCCAAAGGCTGGAATTTTGATCATGAAACCTTTGATCCAAAGGTCAACCGCATTTTGCCAGGGAATTGGCGGTGGCGGCCGGAGACGCAGGCCGGCGGCCGTTTTCTGTGGCTCTAGCCGAACTGTTGCGCCGAGATCGCGGGATGGTAGATCGGTTGGATGACGCTTCCGGCCGGGTCCTTGATGTGAAAACTGCGCGCGCCGTCCGCATGATCGTGGGGTTGGTCCAGCACAGGCACATCGATTGACTTAAAATAGTCGTGCCAGGCATCAAGCGTTGCTTTGCTCTCCACGATGAAGCCGTAGTGATCGAAGACGCCGCCGTCTTTTGGCTCGCCATTGGCGCGGGCTAGGGACAGATTGTCGTTGCCGCAGGTCAGATAAACTAGGTTGTCGTTGGCGCGATAGAGAAGCTCCATACCCATCACATCGATATAAAATTTTTCGCACTCTTCCAGGTTTTCCACCTTAAAGGCGATGTGGCGGATACCACGGAAAGCGGGCGGACGTTGGTTCATCGGGGTGCTCCAGAAATGTTCCAAGGGGATAAACATCAGTCACTACGAGATCAGTTTATAACACTAAAAAACGTAGTCATTGGCGAATTCCCATGCTCAAGTAAAAGGCATCGTGGATCAAGCCATGCCCGGCGAATTCGCCCCGGTTTGTGTCGCTTGGTTGCCCTCTCTGATCATCCAATTACTAACTATAACGCTGGACCAACTCAGAGGGGGGGGCCAGCTGTTGCGGTCAAATTTCAGATTTCTCAGGGAATATTCAGCCAATGAATTCTACGTTTGACA
>Ga0209501_10005701_pt1 | contig 11429 bp, 14 predicted proteins | sample ArcticOcean_MG_C_4_FD_187434 | JGI IMG/M metagenome (GOLD analysis project Ga0209501, IMG submission 187434) | Marine microbial communities from western Arctic Ocean - ArcticOcean_MG_CB4_134 (SPAdes) (version 2) | ecosystem: Environmental > Aquatic > Marine > Oceanic | place: Arctic Ocean...
TAGCGACCCGAAATGTCTCTTCTAAAACAATGCCATCCGAAGACCCGATCTGGATCAGGCCTGTGTGCTCGTGGCCAGACACTTCCTGTTCGGTCTCATGGGTCTGTGGTGTACTGCACCCGGTCGCTAAGGTCATAACGAGGACAAATAGGGTGGGTAGGAAACGGCACAAGGACATAAATCGCTTCCTTTCATCTAAATGGCACATAACTACGGTACTTCCGACGTACGTCGGGAGTCCCCACTCCAGACGCACCAATTCAATCTTCTCTCTTTTTTCTTTTGATATCCTGTATCAATTGAGCTCTGAATACGCCTAATTCTTTCGGTTGACATGAGTGTAGATTACAGCTGTCTTAGGCTGCTGCTTTCCAGTAATTCTTCAATATACCGTAAACTCGTTCCATCCTCAACCAAATGTGCTGCAAAGATATGCCGCAAAGTGCGGCTCTAAGAGGCTTGAGGATTTCTCCCCAATGCCAATGTTTCATTGGCGCAATAGAAAGATCTGGTAATTCACTTGGACGGAATGAATCAAAGCTCTCTACGAGTCCACCACTTACGTTCCCGCACAAATGGTTCCCACCCAAAGCGGCTATAGAATCTTGCCGCTCCCGCCTCTTCATCCTCAGGACCGACGGAAAAAACACATCGATCACAGCCTGCCAAGCGCAGCCAATGTATCGCGTGTTTCACTACCCAGGCCCCAATGCCCTTATTCCTCCATTCATCTGCTGTTTCTATTTCTGAAAGCTCTGACCAATTGGCCAGTGCTGGAAGGCGTCCTCCTTGCGTCAAATCTGCATAGCACTCACAGCGGCTGACTTCTTTTCCGTCTAGTAGTGCGGTGAAGCGGGTACCGAATTTACCCATAGTCCGTTTGATTTCCAGCCCTTCAATAGGCGGATGGCCTGGTGGCGGGATATGATCTAAGCTGCCGCCATAAACGGCTTCGTAGCTATCGCGGTCTGGGGCATATCCTCCCTTTTCGAAGAGCTCGCTCATATGCGGCCAAACATCAGGAATTCCAACGCATACGGGAATGGGAAGGTCAATTCCAATGCCTTCCAGTCTTACCTGCCAACGATCCAATCGGTCATGTGCGGCCGCTATAAGTGAATTTGCGGCTGCTGGCTCGTTCGGCCAGGCCAGTATCCACTCGAATGAGGCCTTGATTTCCACGGGTGCATCTTCTTGGTAGCGGAGAAGGTGAACGGCAGCCTGTATCTGATCTCCGTCAAGAGCCACTATTGTACTGCGCTCTGCAACCCAGGTGTCCGCTCTCTCGCTCGGATTTGCTCTTAGCCGGCTTGCAATGTACTCTGCCGGCAGCACCCAGCCTGGGATTAGGGAGTCGATATGACTGTTCATCAGATGTTGAAGCTGTTCTAGCTGGGATTTTTGGAAATCATCAATTCGTATCATGATACAATCACCTCCGCAATGAGCATTGTGAGGTGGGCTATGATATGTGATCCTATTGCACACTCCAGACCATGCTTCCAAAACAAATAACCAGCTATAAAACCGAAAGCAGCATTCCCCATTATGATATACGTTAGCAAGGGGATTGTAACTACTGGGGATAATGAGAAAGCTACAGGAAGATGGCCAATGCCAAACACTAGGGCGGATAAAGATATTGCCAAGATATAGTTATATGAACGAATTTCAGAGTTTTTAGCTTGAGTGACACGGTAACTGCACCAGACGAAGAATGACATTAATCCCCATCTGACAAGTATTTCTTCTGTTATTCCGCCGTATAAGACTCTGGTATACCAAGGGGGTGAGAACTTGGCTGCCGATGCCAGAAACTCAGGGGGAAGGTAATTGGAGAAGAAATCAAAAAATACTAATAGAAATAATCCGCCGAGTACGCCTCCGATTATAGCAGGATAGATTTGTGATTTTATTTTATCTAAGGCAGTTTCCGATTTTGCAATAGCAAGAATGGTTGGAGCCGTTAGTTTTACCTGGGGCGCAAAGAAAGAACCAAGTAGTACCATTCCGAAAAGGAGTGCAGATGATTGTACTACCGATAATAGCTGTAATACATATATCGGTAGTGGCGGTGTTTCTGGCTGCAGTGCAAGTAGTTTTGGTATCAATGGCAGCGATGACAGGACCCCAATAAATCCAATAATAAATAGAAATATGTTTTGCTTTATGTTTTTTTGGGGGGGAGCTTCCATATTTTCGTCAGCCGTTTGGATTTTTCCAAGGCCAGTCTTTGATCCCGTCCTGCGGTACGTAACCGATGACTTTTCGAGGATGCTCGATGTCGCGGAAAAGGCCGCGGTTATCCGAGCTGGCGAAGAAGATGTCAAAACGTAGATCATCCGGCGCATCGACGCAGCGCTCAAAGAATTGCACGATGTCGCGGTGACTGCAGTAGATGGACGCCTGGTAGGCGGACAAATCGTATTCGGTCTCGGGTGGGTGGGGCACGTGACCGACGCGCACACAGATCACCGACATGCCGTGCTGGTCGCTGTAGTAACGTCCGAGCACTTCGCCCCAAGCTTTGCTGGCGCCGTAGACGCCGTTGGGGCGGTAGGGCTCCAGATGTGTTAGACGGGGCACATCCTCCGGTACATCGGCCCAACGTGCCTCGGCCATCGCTAGATAAGGTTCTTCGGTGACGTAGTTAAATACACTAGCACCGGCGCTGGCAAAAATGAGACGCTTGACGCCGGCTCTGTGTGCAGCTTCGTAAACGTTGTAACCTCCGATCACGTTAGTGGAGAGATAGCCGGCAACGTCTTCAGCGGCCGTTGATGCCGAACCGCCGCCGGCTGGCATATGCGTCGCCATATTGATAACGATATCGACGGCTTCGAAAGCCGGCTGGATGGCGTCAAGGTCAGCAATATCGGCATCAAACCATTCGACCTCTTCTACCTTGCTGCGATTTAGAGCGCACACATCGTGGCGCTCAGCCAGTTTTCGACCAACGAGACCGCCGATTACGCCGCTCATACCAATTACTAGAATACGTTTGCTATTGGTGGTCATATTGTGTCTCCTTGGTCAGCAGAAATTGAGCTAGGTGAGCCAATAGACAGTGGCAATTGCTGCTTAGAAGGCAGTGGCTGACAACGAGTAAAAGCGCTTAGGCGATCTCGAAGTCGTGCTCGGGCCGGGCCGGGTCGCCCCAATAGCTTTCGGGGTCGGTGGCGTTGATGAGCACGCCTTCTTTTTCCCAGCCAAAGCCGGGCATGGCACGCACATCGGGGGTGCAGTAGCGCAACGTCAGTCCGCAGCGGCGGCGATCCGATTCGTTATAATGAGAGCTGTGCAGCAGTAGGTCGGAGTGGATCGAGATCTCGCCGGCTTTGAGCTCGACGTCGACGAGACTGCCATAACGTTCGACCTCATCGACGGTCTGGTTGAGGACATTGTTCTCGGAGGTCTCGCTGGCGCGAAACTCGAGTTGGCCCTGGAGGTGCGAGCCCGAGACGAAGCGCATACAGCCATTGTCGACGTCGGCGTCGTCGACGGCCAGCCACACCGTCGCTGTCTTCGAGGGCGTCAGTGGCCAATAGGAGGCGTCTTGGTGCCAGGAGACGGTTGTGCCGTCCTTGGGCATTTTGCAGAAGTAGTGCCCGGCCAGGCCGATCAGCTCGGGGCCGAGCAAGTCGTGGACGTGGGCGAGGATATCGGGGTGGTGCATAAGATCGTAGATCTTGGCAAATTTAAGGTGCGCCGAGCTGAGCACGAAGCTGGTGTGGCCGGCGGCTGTGACCTTGGCCAGCTGCTCGTCGAAAAATGCCCGGTGCTCGGCGATTTCGGCGGCGTCGAAGATCGGAATGCCCTTTAGGTAGCCGTCGCGATTGAAGGTTGCGATATCTGCGGCGGTAAGCGTCGTGGGGTTTTCGGTTGTGTGGGCATGAAAGCTCAGGTCGCGGTCCATCGCTCGCAGCTGGTCGTGGCTGGGGTTGGACTTGAAGACATAATTGGCTTGGCTGGTCATGGGACACCTTTCTTAGTAGTAGTGTTGCTCATAATAAAACGCTATTTTCTCTTCGTTTCAAGTTTTCCACCGCACCAGGCAAGGAAAGGGCGTAACATGGAGCACTTCACTGTCCTAGCAGATCTGTACGAGTCCTTCAAGCAGGAGACCGCGTAGCAAAGGAGATTTGGAAAACGATGGCTGATCGACCCAACATTTTATGGTATTGTTCGGACCAACAACGGTTTGATACGATCGGGGCACTCAACAATCCGTACGTTAACACCCCGCGGCTCGATGCTTTTATGAAAGAATCCGTGACCTTCGACTACGCCTATTGCCAGTCGCCGATTTGTACGCCAAGTCGATCGAGCTTTCTGACTGGGATGTATGCCAGCGCTATCGGGGTGAATGGCAATGGCAATGAGACCTGGCCCGATTATTACGCCGAGCGCTTGATTCCCAACATCCTGGCGCAGTCGGGTTATCATTGCGGGCTGGTTGGAAAATTACATCTGGCTAGTGCGGCCGATGCGCAGGAGAATCGGGTGGATGATGGATACGGCTACTTCCAATACAGCCACGCACCGAAGGGCCCCAATGACTATGGCCACGACTATGCCGAATGGCTGCGAGCGCAAGGAGTGAACCCGGAGGAACTATTGCTCGAGTACAATAAAATCGACTCGTACAGGCAGGGGGCAAAGGTGAAGAGTTTTGGCGGTGTGTACGAACCGACGGAAGAATCCGACAATGTGCCTGCGCATCTACACCAGACGTATTGGTGTACGGAGAAGTCGATCGAGTTTATCGACAAAAATCGGCGCGAAAACCAGCCTTGGATGCTGAGTGTAAACCCGTTTGATCCACATGCTGCTTTTGATCCGCCCTACGAGTATTACAAACGCTACGATGTCGAGCAGATGCCGGGGGCGCATTTTGTGGATGGGGATCTGCAGCATCAACAGAAATTGGTCGATGCTAACGTGGATTTTCAATCAAAACCGCAACATCCCGATGCGTGGGACCACAAGCGCGTGCAGGCGGCGTATTACGCGATGATCGAACAGGTTGACCACGAGTTTGGCAGGTTGCTCGATCATCTAGAGGCGAGCGGCGAGCTAAAAAATACAATCGTAGTGTATATGAGTGACCACGGCGAAGCTTTGTGTGATCACGGATTGCTTCTCAAGGGCTGCCGGTTCTTTGAAGGCTTGACTCGCGTTCCCTTGATGATCTCCTATCCTGAGAAGTATCGAAAAGATGTGGTGAGCGATGCGTTAGTGGAGCTGATCGATCTCGTCCCAACCTTTCTGGATGCGGTAGGGCTCGAGATTCCTTTTTGGGTTCAAGGGAAATCGCTGACCGATGTACTGGAGGGAACGACTGAATTACATCGGGAATTTGTTAGGACTGAATTCTTTGGCGCCATCAACTATCCCGATCAAACACATGCGACGATGTATCGCGATCGAAGATGGAAACTGATCAGCTACCACGGCAAGGATCTGTTCGAGTTGTATGACCTGGCGACTGATCCGTGGGAACATAACGATTTGTCGGCTAGCCCGGAGCATCAGGATACGCTGAGGGACTTGATGCGCAAAAGCTTCGATGCGGCGATCTACGCAACGCCGCCGTTTGCGCCGCGGGTTATGCCGTTCTAAACATGCTCGGGCTTTTGACTAGGCTTGCGGGTCGGCCTGATATAGACTGCCGGTCGGAATGTCGGTGATCAGCGCGTGGCCAGGCGTGTAGGAGATCATGAACGGCAGCTTTGCCTGCTCAGCGACAATGCGCGGTGTGATGCCACACGCCCAATACAAACGATCCGTACCCTCCGGTACTGCGAAGCGCTGCCCGTTCATATTGACGTCTGGGTCTTCGATCCCGAGTTCGTCGGCATTGTTCTTGCCGATCGGAGCACCGTGACATTGTGGGAAATGACGGGTGAATTCCCAGACACTATCTACCAGATGCGGTTCGAAAGAACGGATGGTGACTGCCATATTGCCCGCAAAGGGGCCGACTGTTTCACAAGCGATTGAAGTAAGCTGTATAGTAGGCCCAAAGGCGGCAGGGTAGCCCTTTTGCGCCAAAAGACCGTCGAACGAGACACTGGATCCGATCAGGAAGGTGACCATCCGATCATCAAACAACTCGACGATGTCCGTGCGCTGCTCAGTGACGTCGCCGTTGCGCACAACATCATACGACCCCAGGTCAGTGCGAATATCCAGATCAGCTGCGAAGTCGGGGCAATCGGTCTGCCCCGGGTTCATGCGCGCAATCAGAGGACACGGCTTGGGGTTTGCCTGGCAGAAAGCTTCAAAATCATCGGCGTAGGCCACGTCCAAGAAAGCTACATTGACGCAGAGGTAACCGGGCAAGGTGCGCGAGGCACGTTGTTCCAGCCGATTATTGCGGCAAGCCAGCCGCACATCGAGAGGTGTTTTGAATGTCATAGATTCTCCGAGTTATTTTTATTTAACGCTATCTTATTCTATTCAAAGGTGCGGAATCAGAGGGACGATGACAAGAAAAAATCATTCTTTTCTTGTTTTCCCTTGCCTCGCCTCGATACTCTTCTTTTGTTCATTGATATCGCCCATATCATAGGAGGAGAACAATGGCAAAAGTAAAGACGTTGGTTTTCGGCGGGGGAGAGATTCACGATTGGGCGGGCATACAGCCCAAACTAGTGGAAACACTGGATGCGGCGGATGCCTTTGACTTGGATACGGTGCAGGAAGATTTAAATGTCTTGGCCGACCTGGCAGCTTATGACGTTCTGGTATTCCACTATACGGTGGGCGAAATTTCCGACGCGCAGCGCGACGGTTTGTCAAAGTGGCTGATCGGGGGAAAGGGGTTTGTTGGCATCCACAGCGCCGCCGATTCGTTCAGGGGCGACCCGGATTTTCGCAATTTAGTCGGCGGCCATTTTATTACCCATCCCCGTTATCGCCAATATCAGGTCAGCGTCAAAGACGCCGATCACCCCATTACGGCGGGCATCGACGAAGAATTTATGGTCGAGGACGAACAGTATATCCTCGATTACGACCCGCGTGTCCACGTATTGGCCAGCGCCCTGTGGAAGGGCGACGCCATGCCGGTGGCGTGGACCAAGAACCACGGCGAGGGGCGAGTGTTTTATCAGGGCTTGGGGCACGACCCCAAGGCGTGTGAACATCCGGTATTTAAGCAGATGTTAGTGCAGGGTACGTTGTGGGCTGCGGCTGCCGAATAATCAGTGTTGGAACATGGGCTGCAGGAATAAACGTCCTGTCTCTCCTTCTGCTTCAAAGCGCACGTAAGCGTCGTCGTCGGCCCTGTACTCAAAGTGGGTACCCTCGCTCTTTGCTCGCTCCTTGCCTCCCGGTCCGATAAATAGACCAGTGCAGGGCGCATCAACCGCTACGGTGATATGTCCTTGCTCCTCTGTGACCGTCTCGAGGAGTAGGCCGGTGCTGGCGTAACATCTGCCTGCTTTGGCGGCTCGCACAATTGCTTCAGGGGTCACCTGCTCGACGAGAATCATATTGAAGGCGTTGGAGAAGTCTTCCGGGTCGTGGAAGTCGTCATTGGCGTAGCCCCATGGACGGTGACCGGCGCTCAGCAGCTCATCCCAGAAATCGGAGTACAGGGGCCAGCGACCGTTGGCGATGGCTGACTCTATGCCATAGTGGCCATTGTAGACCTCGATCCCATCGGGCCAGGTCCCCAGGTCTTCTAACATTTGCCTGGTCCAATAGTCGCGCCCCGAGGCGTGTGGCCGTGGATGGCAGACCACGGTGAGCAGGTCACCGGCACGCGCCAGCGCTTCTTCCAGGGAGAGCTCGTAGAGAGGCCCCATCGTGGGTCCGGCAAAAAGGACGTTTTCCCGCGAGCTGTATTCGAACCCTTCGAGAAAAACCAGCCCTTCATATGCCTGCCGCATCGCCGTAAGATCGGTGACCGTGTCGTGATCGGTGAGGGTCACAAAACCGACCCCGAGATCAGCGTACTGTTTGACACTGTCCGCTAGCGCTACGGAGGAACAGGCGCTGTTTTCACTGCAGTGACCGTGGAAACTTCCTCGTACCCATTTTCCCACCAGATTGCTGTACGGATTATTCATATAACCATTCTTTCAGAGTTGGTAGCTCGGCTGCTGACCGAAACCATCGATGATTAAGCGCCCGTCCTTGTACAGTGAGACGATAGCGTAGGCGTTGTTCTTTAGTCCCTCCCCCACGACCATAGCCCGCAGGCCAATGCAGTCGATGCCATTAAGAGTCGTCAGAATGCCCGAATGGAAATGCCCCTGAATCAGGGCGCGCACATTTCCCGCTTCTACAAGCAGATCGCGTAGCTGGGCGGCGTTGCACAGAATGTGAGGGTCGCGCTCTCCCTGCCACCGCCGATTGTCGACATTCTCGTGACAGAACACGATTGTGGACTGCTGGCCACTTGCTTCCAGGTCTTGCCTCAACCACTCGAGCTGCGCGCTGGAAATCCAGGCCTCGTCCCAGGAGAAGTTGCCGGCGCTGAAATCGCGGCCGTCTTCGTGGCAATTGCCATCCAGCACAACAAAGTGGACACCGCCGACATCAAAGGAATAGAAGGGCTGGCTGACGCCGCATTCTTGGAGGAAGTCCTCTTTGGTCAGGGTGGCCACGTCGTGGTTGCCAATTACGATATGCCGCGCACCGCTGAAACCGGAAAGTATCTGGTACATGCGTGTGAGGTAACTGCGCTCGGTTGCGGGGTCGTCGGCTTGGTCGATTATATCGCCCATGGAGACCACAAAATCCAGCTCGCTGCGTTCGAATTCGTCGATGCAGGCCTGTAGTTTTGCTGGCGCGTCGTGGCAGTAGCGGTCGCCGTACATAGTTTCGGCGTAATGGGCGTCGGCGAAGAGGCCAAAGCGTACGAGTGGATCCTTGTCGTCAGTGGGCATAGTTAGCGCTCATTTTCGCCGATTAACTGGCTCACCGGCCGACTCTTTTCCCAACGCAGTGCCACTTCCATATCTAGGCCGCAGAGCCAGTTCCAGGTGCGCATGCGGCGGACGCGATCGCGGTAAGACTCCACCTCGCTGACGTAGGCAAGACGCGGTCGGTCCACATAGGCGGGGATTTCTGGGGTATCGATACACCAGTCGCGTTGGGGCGCCGCTTGGCGATGGTAGGAGAATTTGAGCATGCCGCGGCGGCGGTTGTTGGTCTTGGGCCCCGCTTTGTGCCAGATGCCATAGCGCGTCATCACCACGGTGCCGGCGGGCACGGTCAATGACATCTGCCCCATGATATCACCGTAGTGAGCGATGGCCTCGCGGTCCACGGCGCGACAGTGCGACCCGGGCAAGATCATCGTCGGGCCATCTTCGATTTCCACGGCGTGCGGGTAGTAGTAGCACTGCAGCTCGGTCACGTCATAACCCGAGCCGGAGAGCCCGTCCGAATGCCAGGTCTGGCCCATGTGTGGTTGTTCGAAGAGATGGTGGTGGCCGCCGGCCGGCACGAGGAAATCCTCACCTAAGAGCGAACGAGCGACGCCGGCTATTTGTGGGTGTAGCAACACTGTCTGGGTGAATTCGTCGCTGGCAATGAAGGCATCGACATTGCCCCCGTCTAGTGCATTGCAGCGGTGATTGAAGGCCTCATCAATTACGCCTTCGAGTAATACGTATCCGGAGGCGACGAAATCCATCACGCCACTATCGTCCAGCGTCGGTTTGATTGTTGTCATGCTGTGCCTCTTAGACCATTTTTTCGAGGATAAATTCAAAGCTAAGATAGTCGTTGTCGACACCTTGGTAGGCATAGAGCTTGGTATCTGGAAACTGGACAATCCGCCATCCGTCAGCCACTGCGGCTAGTACTGATCCATACGGCGGTTGCTGCGACGGCAGCGTCGGTTCTTGCGGTTGTCTGGCATCGTACAACATCCAGGATGCCAATGGTGAGCGCATATTGCTGGATTTTGAGTACAGGTAGAGGACTAGCTGGCGTGGCTCTTTGACGAGGTCGGTTAGGCGGTCTAGATCCTCCGTCGTCAGTGAGCCAGCCTGCAACTTCTGGCGACTTGCTTCCAGCCATTCTCCAATTGCCGCGTTCAAAGTCCTTGCTCCGTTCGTTAGTGGGTTAAAGGTACGAACTCAAAGGCATGGCCGTTCAAATTTGACTGAGGCCGTCTCGGTCAACTCGATCTTGTCACCCAGAGCGTGTTCCGCAACCCGAGACACAATAGAAGCTGAAATATCCTCGAGATGGTAGGTGGCGTGGGCATCGCGAATGAGTACAACTTCCAGTTTCCGAGCCAGCGCATCTCGAATCGTTGCACTGACGCACATTTCGGATAGCAAGCCGGCCACCGCGATGCGACTTACGCGATTACGTGTGAGAATTTCCGTTAGATCAGTGCCATCGAAACCGTCGTCTCCAGTTTTGCGCACAACTAACTCTCCCGCCTCTGGTGACAGCTTTGGATGGATGAACCATCCGGGTGTCCCAGGCTCGTCAAGGGTCCCCTGCACCCCGTCGTTCTGTAGATGGACGACCTGTCAGTTTCCGGCAATAAAGGTGCGGAATACGATGAACATTTGCAAGCGCCCTGGTTTGAGTTGGGCCTATGTGCTCTATCGATCCCGATCCATATCCATCCCCCCGATCGTTTTCACAGAGACATGAAACATCACAGTCTCACCAGGGGTAAGACCTAGTTTTTCTAGATCAGATACTAATCTACTTCGTGTAGTTACTGGTAAGTCAGTGTAAGGCATGGTGATATCCTTATGAGCTATACCTTCATAGACCGATTTTGGTTTTCTGACCCTGTTTTGTATCGAATAATAACGCTTGACGTTAATATTGTAGAGCGTTATTATATTGCAATGATCAAATCTTTTCGCGATAAAGAAACAGAGCGTGTCTTTCAGCGTTTACGATCTCGCAAATTCTCCAGTTCTTTGGGGCGTATGGCTCTCAAAAAGTTACTTCTCGTAGATGCGGCCGAGTCTATACAAGATCTTCGCTCTCCACCTGGGAATCGACTGGAAAGACTCTTTGGAAGTCGAAAAGGGCAATATAGCATCCGCATCAACGATCAGTGGCGTGTGTGCTTCCAATGGAGTCAAGGACATGCCATCGATGTTGAAATTGTTGACTATCATTAAGGAGTGATTATGGCACCCAATAAAATAGCCCCTATCCATCCTGGAGAAATCCTTCTTGAAGAATTTCTTCAACCTCTGAACTTGAGCCAATATCGACTAGCCAAAGATATCTCGGTGTCTCCGCGTCGTATTAATGAGATTGTTCATGGTAAACGGGCCATCACAGCCGATACGGCCCTCCGCCTGGCGCGTTATTTCGAGACAACGGATCGTTTCTGGATTAATCTTCAGACTCGATATGATCTTGAAATCGAAAAAGATCGTTTAGGCGAAAAACTGGAGACTGAAGTCCAAATCTTAAATCGGTCTGCA
>Ga0209501_10005706_pt1 | contig 11423 bp, 9 predicted proteins | sample ArcticOcean_MG_C_4_FD_187434 | JGI IMG/M metagenome (GOLD analysis project Ga0209501, IMG submission 187434) | Marine microbial communities from western Arctic Ocean - ArcticOcean_MG_CB4_134 (SPAdes) (version 2) | ecosystem: Environmental > Aquatic > Marine > Oceanic | place: Arctic Ocean...
CCCTTGGGAGTAACGGTGCAAAGTCGCACCGAGTAAGTGATTGAGGAGAACATTCCCCGAACTCCGGTACAAAGCATCCGTATTAAGGAGCCTTTCTTCGAGTTGTATGTGACAGGCAAGGCCGAGCTTGGCTGCCGCTGCCGCTGCGCTTCGAACAAAATTGGACTGGACTGCCCCAGAAATTAGTATCGTGTCGGCATTCTGAGACAAGGCCTCACCAAGATAGAACTCGAGCTGACGTGCCTTATTGCCGCCAAAAGCAAGTCCAGTGCAATCGTCACGCTTAACATACAAAGATGCTCCGGCTAACTGGGCACTTAAATTCGGCAGATGCTCAATCGGTGTTGGCGTATGCGCTAACAAAGTGCGCGGCAACGCTGAAAGTCGCCCCAGTTTATCGTCCATTGTTAGGGCTCCAAGGTCATCGCCTATGACTAAACCCTCCTTTGGCATTGTTATTCCTCAAAAACCGCAGAAAACGCGCATTGGACCTACCAACAATCTCTAGACACTAACGTGATGGTAATCGAGCACTGACAGGAATCAGTTATTTTCTGCAGTGCTCGCCCGATCCACGGCGAGCACTGGACAGCGTGCTGTTGGATGGTGTCAACCAGTTGGGAGCCTGTATCGAGTCTATTCTTTATAAACAACGCGCACCATAAACCAGGCGCACCGGAGATTTACCAGGCCGTTTTACCGCAATTCCTTCTATGGCTTCCGCCTCAATCGAGATGGACAGTGAACCTTGGCTCTGTTAACTGCCACCTGGAAGAACTTCTACAAAAGTGCGCAATGGTATCGGCACCTTCATCGCTAGCTAAATCATCATCACAAGTACTCGTGTCGAGTTTACTCTTTTGAGGGCATTACCCACTGCGCGATCACCTCGTCCGTATGCTCCCCCAGTAATGGGGCTCCCGACCGGACACTCCCAGGCGTGTCTGATAACTTAACCGGCACACCAATCGCCTTCATCGTACCAACCGTCGTATGTTGCACCTCAGTGACCATGTTTCGCGCAATGGTCTGAGGATCCTCATAAACGTCAACATGATTCATGACTGGACCAGCGGGAATGCCGGCCGCATCGAAGGCGGCACAAAGCTCCCCGGTCGTCTTTCTCTTAAAAAAACCCTCTAACGCCGGCACTAGTTGTTTATTGTTGGCTACACGATCAGGCGTTGACTGGAATCTTGGGTCATCAAGCAACTCTTCGCAGCCGAGGATCCTGCAGGCGCGTTCCCAAAAATTATCCTGTGCCGCGCCAACCGTAATATAGCCATCCGAGGTTGGAAAAAGCTGATACGGTGCATTCCCTCGATGCGCCTGCCCAAGACGTTCTGGCACTTCGCCGTTCGCAAAAACATTGGCCGCCTCATAGACACCAAGCGCGATACCCGACTCATAGAGCGAAGTATCAACATGTTGCCCTTTCCCTGTCTGCTCCCGAGCTGCCAATGCGGTCAAAATCCCAATAGCACCATTCATACCACCACACAGATCAGTCACGGGCATTGGTATTCGATACGGCGGACCCTCTGGCGGACCATTGATAGACATCAGGCCCGACATTCCACACGCGATGAGGTCAAAACCACCGCGCGCAGCATACGGCCCCGTCTGGCCAAACCCCGAAATCGAACAATAAATCAGGGCCGGATTGAGTTTCGCCATCGCCTGATAATCAATACCCAATCTTTCTGCTGTCCCCGGTTTAAAGTTTTCGATCATGACATCCGCAATGCGCGCCATTTCCAACAGCCGCCCATGATCACGGGAATCTTTAAGGTCTAGCACCACCGAACGCTTGTTTCGATTCCACAACATAAACGGCGCGCTTTCGCCGTTCTGAAACGGCGGGATCTGGCGTGCCGCATCACCTCCGTTCGGATTCTCGATTTTCACAACGTCTGCGCCATGATCCGCAAGAATCATGGCGCAATACGGACCGGATAGATGACTGGTTAGATCCAACACCTTGAGGTGGGACAAAGATGACATGGCTTGTGCCCTTTTGGCTAATTAGAGAGTCAACCCCATTATAGAGTTCACCGACGCACTATATTGCGCGCGCGGGACAAGAAAAGTATGGAATTCGTTATCACATTTCTCCCACCCCACCATTTGCCACTCGATTCACCGTGCGCATGAGCGGCGTTCCCGGTTAACACTCAATTCCTAATTTGCGAATGCTACGAGTAGCGCAACAAATGATATCAATCTATTCGTATAACAGATAACCCGGCGAACCCTATCAACACTACGACTTAGGTTTGTGCCAACGGACAAATATAATCAGTGGCACCGACAACAATACCGTCGCCACGAAGAAGTAGAACGCATCGATATACCCCACCATGATGGCCTGCCGAGTCATTTCTTTTGTCATCGCCGCCATGCCCTTCGTTGTCTCAATACTCCAACCCCCCGCCGCCCAAGGCAACGAGAATGCTTCGTTAAACGGTGTCACCTGACTCGTCATATCGGTATAACTTGTCTGTTTCATCCGCAGCACTACCGCTATGCTGAGCGAGATATGGATAGCCCCCCCCATGTTACGGAGAAAATGATAAATGCCAGAACCCTCCGCCATGAATTCAGGTTTCAGCGTCGTAAAAGAAATTAAAGTCAATGGAACCCACAACAACCCGACACCAAATCCCTGTAACCAAAGCGGTAACGCAATATCCCATAAACTGATATTCGGCCCGAGTTGTGCCATCTGCCACCCGGCGACACCCTGACATGCAAAACCACAGATGAGAAGTATCTTTGGATTGAAGCGACTGAGATAAATCATCAACAAGAACGCGATTGCCGTACCCATGCCACGCAAACCAAGCACGTAACCGATAATTGTGTCTGGATAACCGCCGACGTTCTTAAGCATACCCGGCAGCAAAGTCATCGGCGTCAAGTTAAGCATGCCAAACAAAAGAGTGAGTAACATACCTAAGGCAAAGTTACGATCCGAAAACAAAGCGGGCCTTAAAAAGGGCCGTTCGCTGGTCAGAATGTGTGCGAGAAAATAATAAAGGGCGAAGCCGCCGCATATCGCATAAGCGACGATTTCTGACGATTGAAACCAGTCAGCGCGCCCCCCCCGATCGAGCCCCAGCTGGAGACACATAATGGCTATCGCCAAAGCCAGCAGCCCAGTCCAATCAAGATGTGCTTCTTCAGTTCGTGGACGGTTCTTGATCATAATCCACGCACCCACCACAGCCAGAAAAGAGAACGGGAGAATCATGTAGAAAACCCAACGCCAGTTATAAATCTCACTTAAATAGCCCCCAACAGTTGGTGCCACCACCGGGCCCAACACCGCACCGAGACCCCAGATGGCAATGGCGGGGCCATGTCGGTGCCGCGGAAAACTCGCTTGCACTAGGGTCTGTGTAACGGGCGCGAGCGGCGCGCCAAATGCGCCCTGCAAAATACGATAACCAACCAACTCAGGGAGAGAATTAGCCACACCGCAACCCAAAGAAGCCAATCCGAATGCGACCAGACAATACAAAATAACTCGGCGTTCGCCAAAGCGGACTACCAACCAACCTGACATGGGCGTCACCACCGCAGTCGCAACAATGTTCATGGTGACCACCCAGGCCACTTGGTCCTGCGTTGCGGAAAATGTCCCCTGCATCTGCGGCAAAGATACATTGGCGACCGTTGCCGTCATTGCATAGAGAAAACAAATACCGGTACACGTAGCGAGAATCGCGGCCCGTCGCCACTCCGCTGACGGACCTACGGCCCCTGACAATTGTTCATACGGATCAATCATTGGAAGCCATTATGTCTTTACAAGGTCGATGTTGATTTCATACTGAACGACGGACTGTGTCATTCTCAGACCATCATCGCTCGACTTGATAATGATTAAAACACTCGAAGTCAACAATACCACTTGAATTGAAAACACAGCTTTGGTGGACAAAAGTGCCTGTCCTCGTCGGGCAATCTGGTTTCTCCGCCTATGCCGCAATGATCAGAGCCATGCCTTGACATGATAGCCGCCCCGACAGTGCCAACCTGCTTTCGCCCCACTTACCCTATCAAACATCGTCACGGCCAGTCGTGGCATTAAATACCGATACGCTCTAACTGCACTACTCGAGTGGCGCTACTCAACACTCGCTGACTTCTTGATATTCACCAGCGACGAAGCGGTCGCGAATAACAAACTTCTGTATTTTTCCCGACCCGGTTAACGGAAATTCGACCACCTGACACCAGACCACAGGGGTTTTTTGAGGAGAGAGAAGTTGCCGGGTATGTTGGCTTAACACCTCAACGTCGATGGGTCGGTTGTCCTCCGAGCGCACAAAAGCACCAATGATTTCTCCCCACTTCGAATCAGGCAGCCCAACGACTGCTACTTCTGCGACGTTTGGGTGCTCCAGAAGTGCATTTTCGATCTCGGTAGGAAAAAGATTTTCTCCACCGCGAATGATCATGTCCTTTATACGGCCTGTAATACGGATTACTCCCCGACTGTCCATAGTGCCGAGATCGCCCGTATGCAACCAACCACGCTGATCGATCGCTTGTGCTGTCGCTTCGGGCCTGTCGTGATAACCAAGCATTACGCCATACCCACGGGCACAGATCTCGCCCACCTGACCGACGGGCAATATCGCGTCGGTCTCGGGATCACGGATAGATGCCTCTGTCTGCGGCAACGGTTGTCCGGCACTAAACGAGATATCATCAGATGTGCCATCCGCCCAATTCTGACAAATGACCGGCGACTGCTCGGTCTGCCCGAACGCAGTCTCAAACTGGCAGTTCATCGCCGCCCTGACAGCGCGAACCAACTCTGGAGCTACCGGCGCAGCACCGGAGATAATCAACTCCATGGTATTCATGTTGCGTGAGTAGCGCTGCAATGCTTCAAGCATGCCGACCAGCATCGTAGGTACCGCAAAGCAGGTAGTGATGCCCTCTTCTTCAATAACCCGTACCACTTCGTCCGGATCGAACCGATGAAACAATACCATCGGAATCTTGTACGCCAGCGCCGCCATGCCACCGATACCGCAGCCGGCGGTGTGGAACATCGGCATAAAATTTCCCAGCACGCTGCCTTCGTGCATCAATGCCCGACCCGCGACGAACCTCCCATTATTGAATAAACCACGGTGGTGAATAACCGCCCCCTTGGGGAAACCCGTCGTACCGGAAGTGTATTGGATCTGAAATGGATCGCCCGGTTCGACTTGGGGAAGCGCATGAGAACAGCCACCACCACGCAACATGGCGCCCTGATCGGTGAGGTATGTCACTTCTCTAAGATTAAGACCCTTTACCGCCTCATCAGCAATCACACCCATCGGGTTGCCCCGATAATCTTTTACCAGAAACAACCCCACTGCGCCTGATTGTTCGAGAACATACCGGAGCTCCTTCGCCCGCAAGGATGGGTTGGCCGTTACCAGCACCACGCCAGCCAATGCACAGGCATACTCCATCACTAACCATTCGGCGACGTTATGCGCCCACACCACCACGCGCTCCCCTTTTGAAAAGCGACTCGTTAGCGCTTGCGCCAAAACCTCACAACGATTGAGTAATTCTTGATAACTGAGTACTGACCCTCGTTTACCCGAAGCGTTAATCTCAATCAACGCAAGGGTATCAGGACGGTCGCGGGCGGCTTCCCGGAGCGCGTCGCCGACCGTCACCTCCAGCACAACCTCGTCAGCCTGTGCCGGACAATACGATTCGGTCAATTCAACTGGATACATTGGTGGAGGATTGCGCCGAAATCAAACGTTACGCTGTTTCGTTCTCGACTACCGGCGCTCAGGAATGGCCACCAACTTACCGCGAGGGATCTCCCGCTTTTCATCGTAAAAAGGCATGCGACACAATACAGCGCCGTGGGACTGTTCATCGATACAGTCCACCGTCACCATGGTATCCGGTCCCTGTTCTGCCTGATCCATACGCACGATCGCCACTCCACATTCCAAATAAGGCGACCATGAGCTTGAACAGACGCGTCCAACTATATTGTCATCGATCCTGATACCACGCCCCAGCGAGGCAACGCTGCCATCCACACGCATGCCCCATGTCAAGCAGTCTTTTGGCGCCGTCAATAACGCCTCTCGCCCAACAAAATCCGGCTTGTCCAAGTCGACAAATGCCGCGAGTCCAGCGGCATAGGGCGTTGTAGTCTGATCAAAATCACAACCCGCACTCAACAGTCCCGCTTCGATACGCCGCGCCCGAAAAACCGGTATCGCTGTCAACGGCATATCAAATGCTTCTCCTACCTTGAGTAGATGCGCACCGAGTCTCTCGAAATCGATTTCCGGTGACAGGTAAATCTCCCAGCCAAGTTCGTTGGAGAAACCCGACCGACTAATCACCACGGTTTGCTCGGCAATAGTGACCGTGGCGCAATCAAAGTACTTAAAAGGTTCAGGATACTTCCCATCAAGCACAACCTGCAGGAAATCCAGGGAACGTGGGCCTTGAATCTGGCTGATCCAAACGTCGGGATCATGAATACGCACATCAAGCCCCACTGCATGCGCCTTGTACCAGGCAAACAGCTCCCCGTCTGCCTGAGCCATCCAGAAACGGTCGTGAGCTAAACGCAACAACACGCCATCATTAATCATTCCACCGTCGTGGTAACACGCAAACTGATAGCTACAGCGCCCCGGCTTTACCTTACTGATATCCCGAGTGAACACTCGATTGAGTAACGTCTGGGCATCTGGTCCGCTAATTTCAATCGGCAGTTCTCCCGTGTGACGAAGAATGACGCCCGTGCGCACTGCCCAGTACATATCATCATCCGTCATATGGTTGAGTGATTCAGGAGTGAGACGCTTGTTGTAAAGCGTGTACTCCGGATCGTAAGGCAACTCTTGGAAGCTTAAGGGGTGGACAGCCATAGTTCGCGTCAGCTCACGAGGCCGATCGCCCCTTGATGGAAACGCTTTGGCAGCAAAACGCGTGTATTGAAGTTTAGAATTCATTGATGCGATCCCTTTAAACCAACGCAAAGTGGATAGGTCGTATGTTGTACCCAAAAACTCGTGTTTCCTGATCATCCCATTAACCTACATCGCTTGGAGCAGTTGTTACCCCCCCCAAACCCTCAGTAGGATTTGACCGAATACGCTATCTCATCGACAAACTGTTTCACTGATAAAACAGCAACACGGTTCAGTGATTGTCTCTTATTTAAAGCAAAGCGAGCCGGCTCACCGTGCCCGTAGAAAGATAGGTCACCACATCATAATAATCATTCCGGCATTCTAGACGCGCTTTGGTAGCAAACATCGAACACATCGAGAAACTCAGTTGAAAGACCCGGCAGGATTACACAATGATTTTCGAACACAGGAGGCTTTCACGAACAGCACTCTGCCTCAGAAGCGGATCGTTCGAGAATTTTGTTCTCAAACTGCTCTGAGTCCGCGTGCTTTACATACCACTCCCAACGAACACCGTCGGGACCATCAACCCATGTTTCTGTTTTCTCGGCGTAACAACATTGAGTCTCATCGATGCCTGTGGTGATTAAGCTCGACTCGACTAGTCGTTTTTCCGTGGTTAACACGTCCTCGACGCATTCCACCTCAACTCCCAGGTGATTGATACTTCCTCCATCGCCGGGGTTCTCAAACAAAACCAACTTTAGTGGTGGATCCGTAATTGAAAAGTTTGCATACCCCGGCCTGGTTTTTGCCGGCTTCGTCGCAAACAACTTCGAATAAAACACGATGGCCTCATCCAAATTGTCTACATTAATTGCTAGTTGCACGCGACTCATGAGCTTCTCCGTGATGAGTAAATTAACTGGAATGACTTGAGTGGAGAGATAGGGGTTAAAAATCTTTTCGCCCATGCACTAGAGTCCGTACCATAGATAAAGAACCTGACCATCGTGTTAAGTAAAGTGTACAACGCCGAGGAATAAAAGGGGCAATCACTATTGAGCCAATTCTCTCACACCAAAACCCTGTTTCACCTGCCAAGTAACGTCGTCTATCTCGACGGTAACTCCCTTGGAGCCATGCCGCTCGCGGCTAGACAACACGTCGCGACCATGATGACGAACGAATGGGGAGAACAGCTGATTAAGGGTTGGAATGATGCTGGCTGGATGTCGCTTTCAACACAAATTGGTGATCGCATCGCACCGTTGGTCGGTGCCGAACCTGGTCAGGTGATCATGGGCGATACATTGTCTATCAAAGTACACCAAGCACTGGCTGCGGCATTGGCGCTAAGCCCTGGACGGAAAGTTATCCTGTCGGACTACGGAAATTTTCCATCAGACCTCTATATGGCCCAAGGGCTTATCAAGATGCTTGACCGGGGCCACACGTTAAAGATTGTCGCGCCCGAGGACATCAGTGATCACGTGGATGACCAGGTTGCCGTCTTAATGCTGACCGAGGTCGACTATCGCACGGGTCGCAAACACGACATGAAGGCCTTGACTGCCACCGCTCACGCACATGGCGTGATCACACTCTGGGATCTTGCACACAGCGTAGGTGCGCTTCCAGTCGATCTGATTGACTCAAATGTCGATTTTGCAGTGGGCTGCACCTACAAATATCTCAATGGCGGACCAGGCGCTCCCGCGTTTATCTACGTCTGTCCCGAATATTTAAATAAGGTTCAGCCGACCCTTTCCGGCTGGCTCGGCCATGCCGCTCCCTTCGACTTTGAGCTCGACTACCGCGCGGCACCGGGCATTGAACGCCTGCGCGTGGGAACGCCACCCGTCATTGCCCTCAAGTGCCTGGAACCGGCGCTTGATATCTGGGATCTGGTCACGATCGAACAGGTGAGAAAACAGTCAATCGCCTTATGCGAGCTATTTATTAGAGAAGTCGAAGCCCGCTGTCCTGGCCTAACCCTCAACAGCCCGCGCAATGCTCAAGAACGAGGCAGCCAGGTGTCCTTTTGCTTTGAAGAAGGCTATGGCGTCATTCAGGCAATGGCTGAACGTGGTGTCATCGGTGATTTTCGAGCGCCAGACAACATGCGGTTCGGCTTTGCCCCACTGTACATTGACGAACATGATGTCATGACGGCAGCGACCCACCTTGAAGAAGTCATCTCAAATCGACTATGGGATCAGCCAAAATACAAAACCAGGGCAACAGTCACCTAATGATGCAGGCCACCCCCACTCGGCAACTCCGGGTGGCTCGAGGTCTAGATAACCGGCGAGCCATTTGACTCGCGACCTATACTCCTCTTTAGATAAGACCTATTCACGTCAAGACTGGCAGGAGTATCCGCAATGACTATTGGCATTGGATTCGGCTTAGCGACATACACCTTCTCAAGTGCGGAAGGTTATTGGCGATGGGTCAAACGATGCGACCGGGCCGGCGTTGATTCTCTGTGGCAAACGGATCGTCTTATTTCCAAAGATCCGTTTCTTGAGTGTATGAGCGTCATGGCGGGACTGGCGGGCGCCACCGAGAAGATAAAATTTGGCATGAACGTGGCGTCGATGGGATTACGCGATCCCCTGCAAACCGCTAAACAATGTGCAACCATCGATTATCTGTCGGGTGGACGCTTACTGCCCGCCTTTGGACTCGGGAGCAATCGATCGAGAGATTTCGTCGCGTCGGGGACGGCGACCGCGGGGCGAGGCCAGCGCATGAACGAAGCACTAGAAATCATGACTCGTCTATGGGTCGAGGATGACGTGACTTTCGATGGCGAATACTTCCGCTACGATAAGGCGACGATCAGACCGCGCCCAACGCAGACCCCATTGCCGCTGTGGATTGGTGGTAGTTCACAGGCCGCTATCGCTCGGACTGCTGCGTATGGAACGGGCTGGCAAGCGGCTGCTGAAACGCCTGAAGAAGCGGGAAAAGTCGTTGACAAGATTCTTGCCAGTGCTGACCAACACAAAAGAGGCATTGATACGGATCATTTCGGTGTGGGCTTCGGTATTCATTTTGGCTCTTGGCGTGATGAAACGGTAAGAAAAATGGCGGCTGATTTCGAAAAACGCACCGGGCACGCCGCCAGCCGTGGGTTCGTGGTGGGCGGTACAGACGAAATACTGCAACGGATACAGGCCTATGCCGATCACGGGATCTCGAAATTTATCCTTCGACCAATTGGCGCTGGCGATGCCCAGATGGAGGATCAAACCGAACAACTGCTAGATGGTGTTCTCCCCAAAGTCTCCCAAATACGGGAACGCAGCTACTGAGTCGCCGCCCGGTTCATTAACTCAGTGTCAAGCTATTCGACCCACGTGCCGATCAAGATCTCGGCGACGGGATCGTCCGCCTGCCCGCAATACGTGATCATCAAGGCAACAGATGGCGGTAGACACCTTCAAACCGAGATCCGGACCCCGGTACGACTCGATTCGTAAATCGCCTCTTCGATTTCCAGATTGCGCAAATACTCTCGAGCTGAGATTGGCGAAGACTTCCCTGCTTCGACACACTCAACCAGATGTGATTGGCAAGCGTACACACTGTCACCCGCAAAACCCTCATCGCTCCAGCTGTACTCGTGTTCCCTCTCGACCCCGCCCTGTGCTCGCGAGAACAGCCGACCATTCCCATCGAGTCGCAACATACCCTCCGCCCCTTCGATCAGCATGTCTCCCATGGTCAAACGAGTATTCACCGCCTGATGATCGCTGAGGCGGTTAGCATCTAAGAGACCTCTACCCGCTTGTTCAAATTCAAAGAGAATAATCCCAGCGTCCTCGCCACAGATGTGCGGGTTGAGTCGATGCAGATCCGCGTACACGCGCTTCACCTCGCCGAAGAGGTAACGGTATGTATCAACAAAGTGCACACCGGTCTCGTGCACAAGAAAGCGCTCCATCTGCTGGAAGTAAGGTTGCCGGCTGAGATAAGCATTCGGGCCACGCCCATCCCCGGGGCGCAGCCTGAAACTAACTGAATAAGGCGTACCAATCACGTGACGATCAAGCAACGCTTTAATTTCTACATACCACGGCTGAAAGCGGAAGTTCTCGTGAACAAAAAAATGTCTGTCCCTGGCCTCTGCCATGGCCACCATGCGTCGGGCATCGGCCAACGTTGGCGCTAAGGGTTTCTGACAAATGATTGCGGCATTTGCAGCGAGAGCGATGCTTAGTAGTTCCTTATGCGACTCCGGCGGCGTGATGATATCGATGATGTCCGGCTTTGTTTCATCCAACATGGCAGAAAATTGGTCAAACACCAATGGAATCCCATGACGTTTTGCGGTGGCATCGGCTCGCGTCAAATCGAGATCACAAATAGCGACCAAGTCCACGCAACCGATTCGTTGCCATGCATCGTAGTGGTAGTCGGAAAAATACCCAGCACCAATGCCGACCACCTTCAGCGGCATGCGTCACCATCCTGGAGAGAATTCGAGCCCAACCGGGTCAGCATGAT
>Ga0209501_10005710_pt1 | contig 11419 bp, 19 predicted proteins | sample ArcticOcean_MG_C_4_FD_187434 | JGI IMG/M metagenome (GOLD analysis project Ga0209501, IMG submission 187434) | Marine microbial communities from western Arctic Ocean - ArcticOcean_MG_CB4_134 (SPAdes) (version 2) | ecosystem: Environmental > Aquatic > Marine > Oceanic | place: Arctic Ocean...
TTTGGACGGATATGGTGCTTCCAATATCTGTGCTAATCTAGGTTGCAAAATTATGTCCAAACGTATGTCCAGTTTCTTAGTTTATACATATATTATACACGAATACTGTATATTGTCAATCTTAAAAGGGTACTAAAAGGGGTACTCTAGTACGTAGAGTGGCGTTTTTTAAAAGTGTGGGGTTTTTACAACAAAAACCGCATCGTTTGGTAGGTTAAGGGGTGGTTTTTCCATTAGGATTTGCTAATATTCATTAATTCGCCTGTTTTACGGTTCTCTACCCACTTGTCTATGTTACCCTCTAATAACTTCAATTCTATGGTGTCTTTTCCAGCAAATAGCAATAATTTCACATTTTGCTTGGGTAACACCTTAGCTGACCAGGTTTTGGGGGTTTTAGGTGCTTCTACTATATAATATGGAAATTCTAAGTATTTGTCTAAATATAGGATATGCTTACCAACGAGCCTTTTCTTATTTAACTTTACTTCATATACTTCATAATGATTTTTTAACCAACTATAACCTTCTTTAGTTAATCGTAAGCCAAATGGTATACCTTTCTTTATTCGTATATTATCAAAAAGCAATGCATATATAACACCATAGGTTAACTCATTTTGTTGTATTTCCAGCTCAAGATGCTGTTCTTCAATAAACTTGCTTGCTAAAAATGTATGAACATTATTCTGTGATGACATCGCCAGTTGTCAATTGATAAACTTGAAATTTATCTGTGCGGAATTTCTCGTTAAGTTTCTCTGACAAATTATGTGCATGGCCAGGATTACTAAATGAGACTTTACGATATTTTGGGCCAGGATAATCAACCAATGAATTGGAGTTCCTTAAATTAATTGGTTGGCCTTCGTAGAAAACTGCCCAAATGGCTTCCGCCTTTAGGATTTCTTCTTTTTTATATGTATCTTGATCTGTATGTGATAACAGAACTTCGGGTTTAGGTCGACTCATATAATTCCTCTTCTATACTATATTTATCTAAATATTAGCCTAAAGAGAGATTGATATGATATTATTCGTATGTTTTAAACCAAGTTGAAAGTTCTGTATAACCACCAATTAATTCATCATTAATAAAAATCTGTGGCACCGTTCTGGCGTCAGGAACTTTTTCTAATAATGTTTCTCTAGTGATGCCATCGTAGCCTATGCGGTGTTCTAAGTAATTTATACCATGTGATTCAAAAAGTGATTTCGCGGCGTTGCAATATCCACAAAAATCTTTACTGTAAATTTCTACTTTCATTTTTATATTTATAACTATTCTATCTTAGCAGGCATATTACCAACGATAAGATCTACTTCCAAATCTTTATATGTTCCTTCATCGTAATCTAATATTCGACGTACCTGCAGCTTTACAACATCACCTGGCTTGCTACTCTGTAGAAATTCAATAAATGTATCTGGTTCCATTTCACTACCATTAACTGACATTATAACATCATATTTTTCTAAACCAGATTTCTCACTAGGTCCGTCATTTGCTATTTCCATAAGTATAATAATAAGCTTATCAACTGGTATATCCATTTTCAATTTAAATTCTTCAGTTGGTACAGATAACGATGCACCCATCCATGGTCGTATATACTTGCCTTCTGCTAATAATACCAATGCAACTTCTTTCATTAAATTAGATGGCACAGCATAACCTATACCTATGTAATAACCAGATGGACTAACTAACAAAGTATTCATACCAATAACATCACCATTGAGATCAAATAACGGTCCACCACTGTTGCCCTTATTAATTACTGTATCGGTTTGTATATATGTAACCCATCGCCCTTTTCTTGATTTTCTGTTTATTGCACTAACAATACCAGATGTAATACTAAAACTCTGATCTAATGGACTACCAATTGCGGCTACCATTTGCCCTGGTAATACTTTATCACTATCTGCTAATTTAACATACTCAAATGTTTCATTTGGATTTTCTTCATCAGGTATAATTTGTAAAATTGCAAAATCAGCAACTGGATCACTTGCTACCAATTCTGCTTGGCGAGATTCACCATTCTTCCATAGAATATGTATCTCTGTTACTATCATACTCGCTTCTTTCTCAGATATAACATGATGATTAGTATACACTATACCATCAGCTGAAACAATAAAACCAGAGCCGGATCCATACATTTTCGGTGTAATTTGTTCGTCTTCGTCTTCAAATAACTTATTAAAAGGAGAATCTTTTGGTATATTAGTTAACAACTCTTTAATAGCACTGTTTTCTGCTACAACAATAATAGTTACAACTGAATTAACTGCATTTTTATATATATCAATGTATGCATTTTGATTTGTAGTAACAGACATACCACATCCTGGTGGTACACAGTCATCTGTCGGGGAACTAGTAGCAAATACGTTTGATGCAAATAGCATAGCGCAAGCAATAATAAAATTTTTCTTTTGTTTTAACATGTTCTTTCTCTTAAAAGTGTCCTGCATCAGCAGTTCCTTCGTTAACAGTAATATTCTGTACTGTTTGTTGATTAAGTTGCCCATTGACAACTAACGACAATAATTTATTAATATCAGACAATACAAGTCCAATATCTGCTGTATGAAGTCGAATTTCATTATTTTGATTTTCGATTGCAACATCATACAACCCATTTAATTTTCTAATATGATGAAATTTATCCAACATTCTCTTTCTTCTTTATATTTAACACACTAACCATTTCTAATTCAGTAGCAAATGGTCCTTCCCATTCTGCTAAACTAGTAAGTGTACTTCGTTTAGGGCAAAAACTTTTACGCCAACCCTCTGGCCCTTTAATACAATAAAAACCAGCACAGTAAATAACATCACTTGTACGGCTTTTCTTAAAAAGCGGTAAAGAGCTATCATCTACCATAATTGGTGTTTCAAAGTTTAAAGGATATCCTCTAATTTTATTAGTAATTCCTTCTTGACTGTTTGAACTTCGTTTACGAATCTCATTGTCAGTAATGTCTTCGCCAAAATAATCACACAACATTTGATGAGAATGAAATTTTTCTATTGACGATCCGTCTGTGTGTTTATTATAATATACATATGCTTCTTTATTCTTAATAAGCAAACCAGCATAATCGCCTATATCATTATATACAATCCAGCGATCAGTTATTAAAGGTTTTATATATGGCATGGGTTCCTCCTAGTTGTCGAGCCATCGTGCTTCCATAACAAATTCAGGGATCAAACAATCCTCTGGCAAATAATACAATGTCTCTATGACTTTACAAATATCCTCACCTCTTACACCATTATTGTAATGTGACTTCGATCGGGATTTCTCTGTATCAAGCATACCCCATACAATATTTGTATAACGCATACGCACATTACCTTCTTGCACATCTCTACTAATATAATGACTTATAGCATTTGTGCCTGCTTTCATTGCACTATAAATCATATCCTTTCCTGACTTCATTCTATATAATGCCGTTGCATCACTACTACTATTAAACAAATAACCATTCCAGTTTGTTTCTTTCCATCTATCATATAATTCTTTTAACATAAAGGTTTGACAAGCATCTGCAGGTCCTGCTAATTCTGATGCACCTGGTATACCGTGTGTTCCAGAGTATGCATGATTAACACATATATCATATGTACCACTAATCTCTGCAATTGTTTTACGGTCTTCCGCAGACCGTATATCAAATCCACCATCTACTGGCTCATGGCGACTAATGCTGTCGCCATCAAAGTGATCAACAATCTCTTTACCTATTCCTCTTGTACCACCTATTACTAATACTTTTGGTTTCTTTTTATTTCCAAACATTATGAATACTCCTTATTCAAAAATGCGGCATAGTCTTGTGCTTGCTCGCTCATTCTTTGCAAATCATGTTTACCACAGAACTTCATAAAATGTATTCCTACCTGTGGTGTTATTTCTTTTTGTACAGCCTCAACAATTTTACTATCACAAGCGTGTTTTATCTCATCTGGTTGTAACGTTAAGTCTATAAGTATTTTATTACGCTCATAATCATCACGTACAACATGTTCTATATCATTATGATCTGTCCATTTTTGCAACATAAAATTATTCCAAGCAAAGCCTTGATTTTCTCTATCATCATATGCTTCCTGTATACCTGTCTTATTTCTGCTACCTTTTTTACGAGCACCTGGGTACGCACTAAAGATGTTATCACTTGTGTCGCCCCTTACACATTTTTCAAATAAAGCATAAGTAGGAGTTGGAATAGCTTTTGGTGCACTAGTTTTCTTATCCATTACAATTGCACCCATGTCATCATATATGCCATTAATAGTAATATGTTGATTAGCAATTCCATTATACATACTCACATTATCATTAATCAATTGATAAAAATCACTATCGCTACTAATAATAACATGCTCATCGTCTGCATGATTGTGTATCCAACGTGCAATTAAATCATCCGCTTCACTATTTTCTTCTTGCAATACAGAACAATTAGTTTTAGTGTTTAAGTAATCCAAGAGTTCTTGGTATGCCTCCCAAAACATTTCATCCTCTTCTTGCTCTCTTGGTGTAAGTGCGTCGCGGCTTGCATCTCTATTCTTTTTATATGGTTCGTATATACTACGCCGCCAGCTCCTACCTTCAAGACAAAATACTACATGCCCATTACCAAAATCATTAAATGCTTTTTTAATACTATTAAACATTATATGATAACACAAACCTATTTTCATGTCTACACTACCACGTGCAACATGTCGTGCTCTAAAAAACATATTAGCAGTATCAATTAAAATATATGTCATACTAGCTCCGGTTCAAATAACGTGTGCCATGGTTGACCTAATGCCATGTGTCCTTTATGAGTATACTTTTGTTCATTGCCATACGGCAGCCGACCATATTCTATTTCATATCTGGCTATTTCTTTATGTTCTTCGGCTTCGAGTATCTTTTTTGCTGTTGTATAATCATGGTTCATAAACTCTGGATCACCATAATCTTTAATTACTACTGTTAGATCTTTATACGTTGTGCCAGGAAAATGGTTCTGTAGTACCTTCTCAAAAATTTTTGAAGATGTATCACCATTTATATTTCTACCAGGCCAGCCCGGTGCACCTAACAATTGTCGATAAATCCTATTTAAGTATTGATCTTTCTTCCATTCATTATCGAAAGACGAACCATATTTTATAACATCTGAATCAATAACTTTACCCCCGGTTATGTGTTGTACTGCCGCATGTATAGAATATGTAAAAGCTTTAGTGTCACGCATTTTACCTATATTAAAAATATCTGCTGGTATTGTAATACGATCTACTCTAATTACATATTCATCTATAATGTTCATTGTTATTGCATTGCCTCATACTCGTTAAAATGTTTATCACCTTCTTTAATCCATCCATACTTTTTTGTTAATATTTTGAACTTTGTTAACTTACTATTTGCTGTGGTATGACTACTAAACTCATAGTCAGTGCCACATGTTCTACCACACGTCATAAGTTTCTCATCTGTTTCCCAACTACTAACTAAATTACTAGCAAACCATTCGTGCGTTAATACATCCTCTAAAGTATGATGTCGTAAACTATTAAATGTTGTTCCGTAATGTTCCATTAAACTGTGTATTTGTTTTGTCTGTATGTTATCAATTTTAGCAAAATGTATTGGTGCCGCTATCCATGTACATGGCCAGAGTCTTGCTTCGAAGTCAATAAACAATGCACTTTGCTTTTGAAACTTACAATCAATTGTTGTTTCATTTATATAATTTTCCCATGTCTCATGTTTATCTATTATATTAACAAATTTTTCACTGCTTGTCGATCGATATTTTTCATCAGTTGGTTGCTTTAATGTTTCTTCCTCAGATACTTTACCAGTTAAATAGTTTTTGTCATTAATAAATCTGCTTGTATTTTTAACATAAAAACTTTCAAATCCTATTTCACGTGCTAGTTTTTCTGCTTCTTCTACTTGATGTTGATTGTGATCAAATATTAAATAATCCCAACGTGCTCTACCACCGTTTTTTATATACGTATTAACATTCGCAATAATTCTATCAAAATTACTATTAACACGATACAAATGATTTGTGTCTTTTAATCCATCTATGCTAAATGTTACTCTACCATTTAAACCAATTATAGATGCTAACCGTTTCCACCAATCCGCAGTTCTTGCACTACCATTGGTCATAATGTTTATATGTGCTGTAGAACCATTTTCGCGTAGCCATTCTAAACAATCTAAAATAGTATTACTTGCTACAATATCTCCATAGTTACCACACTGTGTTATTAGTTTAACTTGTTTTATTATTGTACTTGGAAAAATAACTTTGTAATCCTCTACAGTTAACTCATCAATTGGCATACGAGGATTAACAATACCATTACTTACTCTTGCACATTGCGGACACATACAATTACATCTGCTGGTATGATCAATTTGTATAGATTTAATATTATCTGTAGCAAGATAATCATTCATTCATCCATTCATCCATGTCTCGTTTATAATGAGGACCACGCCAGTGCCTCATTGCTATAATATCTCGTTTCTCTTTTTCTTCTGCTGATACCATCATTGGTTTTATTAAAGTTCTTATTAACTTAACATCATGCTTTATTTTCTTTGAGCGACTGCGTTTTTCTATCCTTGTTACAAATTCCATTACTCTTTTTAAAGATGTATAATCAATTGTTGCTTCTGTTCGGAATGGCCTAAGTATGTCAATTATTTGTTGCACACCTAGACTATTGTTTTTCTGTTTTACCATCTTTCCTTTTTACTTCCAATGGTGCATCAGCAACAAAATTCTGCTCATTAAAATCTTCTACTAAAATATTTCGACACACATCATTAAACCAAGAATCAATTACAGATTCATCTGTTGTTCCTGTATAACCAGCATCGGCTAATATATTAATAAACGCCTCATTCCAATCTAATTCAAAACTACCTACATTAGGTTGTGCTGACTCAAAATCAACTTGAAGTACTTTAATATATGGTTCTGTATTTGCAGTTGCAACTCTTTTATCACGTTCGTTAGCATTTATTTTATCATGCTTAAATGCTAACTCTGCTCGTAGTTCTTCTTGCTTTACTTTATCTTTAACAAACCATTTTACAAAATTATCTCTAATACTATATAACATATTAACTGCCCTCGTTTAATTCTACATCTACTTCGTTGCGAGTTTTACCTCGCCGATACTCATCAAAGAATAATACTTGTGTAGGAAGATTATCCTCTCCGCCTTCATAACGAAACAAATGTGATCTGTATATACCATACTTTGCAAATGGCCCACAATTTCCATTAGATGCAATGCATTTACCTTTTTCCTTATCACTTGTAGCACCTCGGTGTTGAATTACTTGCCTATTATTAATCCACATATATAAATATCCGGTGTCATCAACACTCCAATTAACATTCCATTGTATATCTATCCATTTACCTGCCCAACCCATTTCAAGTACATTACCTAAATCATATATAGATGTTGAATGCCCTAATTCAGTTAAGATGTCAAGCTTTAAATTCTTTCTTTCAAGTTTCAAATATGCTACAGGTTGTTCTCCCCTGTGCCATTGAAAAATAATTTGCTTAGGATATAAAAAATTATAATTATTTGGTATGTACATACTTATCCCATACCAAATAGGCCGATCCCACATCGCTGTCCATTTTTCTCTAACTTCTGCTCGTTCTCTATTCCTGGTACAATCATCCCAACCACTACTTGGGTTAGCAGGATATGCTGTATAACAATCACCACTACGTACTTCAAACCTTAGAGAAGTAGGACCTTTGCGAGAGAAACCTGCTACTCTTGTATAAGCATAACCTCTTGCTGATTCATCAACAGTATCCATCCACGGACCTCTATTAGTATCCGTACGCAAAATACTTGTATCAGCATTGCATCCTGTTACAAATAATAATAATAACACAAAAAATATAAAAGGTCTACCCATTATGTTCCCCATTGGTTTCCAAACAAATCAATATGCAATCTTGGTGAATATCTATATCCTTTACTCATTGCAATTTCTGCAACTTTCGATCTATTTTCCATATACTCCACTTCACACCCGCCGACCGGCATGCAATAGACAGGGACGATGACATCAACCTTTCGGTATTCATTGACAGCAATGTCAACTTCATCCATATCCCTTTCATTAGCGACCACAAACTTGAAATACATACTGCTGTCAAAAACATTATAGTAATCCAAAGCAACATTAGGCTTGATCGCATCATTCCAAGACTCGCCCGACACGGAAAGTTTCGGACTGCATGAAAAAGTAGTGTGAAATTCTGCTTCATGGATAAGAAAATCTCTGAAGTGATCTCTGAGTACCTGTGTACAATTTGTTTCAAATGTGACATATCTTAAATTCCTCATTTTTGGATGCTTAAACAATTCAGGCCATTTTGTTTGCCATCCTAATAACGGTTCTCCGCCTGTAATAATTAAATGTATATCCTGATTATTATCTGTTACCCAATCACCTGTTGGTGTATGTTCTAATAACAATTCTACTAATGCATCAGTTTCGATGTCAGTTGTAAAACGTTTAAATCGTGAATCCCAACTAGCATAACTATCACAGCCAGTTGTTACAAGTGGCAGGTCTTCAAAACTATTATACTCAACTGGATTTATCTGTAAACGTTCTTTACTTGGTTGCCCAGACGGCATTCCGAATCCTTCGCATTTAAAATTACATCCAAACACTCGTAAAAATACAGAAGGCACACCAACATACCGCCCTTCGCCTTGGACACTATAAAAAACTTCAGTAACTCTAAATTTCTTCATTATTCTTTTAAATAATCAATTCGTTGTATTGCTACAGAAACTTCGATAGTCTTCTCATCACTTATAGTATGATTTATTGCAAACTTAAGATCTACATTTTCATCTTTTAAATTTTTACAGATACCATTTATTTTTTCTGTATGCATTTTCACATCTTTAATATATTGTTTTACTTTTGTGTCTTTCATTATACCCATCCTTTAAAACCAGCATCAGGATTAGTATAAATGGAACTATTTTTTTCATTCTCTCGTGACTCTACACTAATAACCCATGCTCGTCCTTTTGTTCGTCCTCTTAACCATTCATCTGCCCACATACAAATACGAAACGCTGTGCCTTCCATACCTGGTCCTTCTTCTTGCACAATTAATCTACATACACCTGCTTCGTGCATTTCTCGAAATGTTGGAAGCCACGGATCATCATGATCAACTACAAATGTATGATCATAATTTTCATCTAACCATGCTTTTATTTCATCTAAATCACCATAATCAACAAGGAACCCTTCCTTTGTCATTGTCTGTGCGCCAAACACAAGATGAAAACTACGACTATAGCCGTGTATCAAATGACAATTTCCGTCATGCTTGTGCTGTCTATGTGCACACGGAAAGTTATAAAAACTCTTTGTTGAAGTAAACTCTGGAACGTCACTCATATTTTTTCCTCATAATATATGTGCATGTTCTAATGCCTCATATGCAAACCAACTACCAAACAATAAAAATGTATATCTTGTAATTTGGAACAAATTCTGTTGTATTATTTTTCTTTTCATTATTAGGGGTATTGATACTATTACAATTACTATTGCTATTATAGCACCAATTAACTTAGATGTAAAGTCTGCCGTGCCCATAAACAAGAATGTATTAATCTCCATACTCTCACGAAAATAGATAATAAATATCGCACTTGCACCTGCAAATACTCCAATACCTTTCCGTGCTTCTTTAACATGCCTACTAATATGTTCCTGTATGTTTTTCGAATTAAAAAATAGATACAACATTAATAATGCGAGCACACCGTACGTTGCCCACTCATACGGTTCGAGTATCTCACCTAGAATATAACCTCCACTAACGCCTGTAATAAGTCCTGCTATAGCAGACAATACTATTGGCAATGTAATAGGCAATGAACCCATTATTAAATAAGTTAAGAAGACCATTTCAAGTGCTTCTCTACCTACATATACAAAACCACTAATTATATTTTCCATTAAGGGTATTGTTCCTCATAATTTATGCCCCACCATTGTTCCCAAGGGAACACAATCCAAACATCATCTTCTGCTTTATTAACTTCTTCAACACAATAATTAACACCATGAAACTCGCTTGCAAGATTTTCTGTAAGAACAGCAAACTTTACATTACGCCTCCATAATACTTTTTGCTCGTCTGGCAAATAAGGCATAGCATTAAACATAGCCTCAGGTGACAATGCTGATGCCCAGTCATTAACAATCCAATTAAATGTTGCACCACTATCATTAATATCATCTACAATAAGAAGTTGTCTACCCTCTAATGCATCCAATGGCATCATTGTATTAGACTCAGGTGATCTTGCATGATCACGTAATTGTATATCTAATGTGAACATTGGTACATTCATAAAATGACTCATCATTACTGCTGGCGTTAAACCTCCACGGTTAATACCAACAATATAATCAGGTTTCCAATTGTCATTAGACATCTGCTTAATAAGATCTAAAACAAGACCTTTAACTTTGCCTACAGAGTAATATTCTTTTCTAACCATGTCCTTTCATACTCATGCAAATACTATAAAACTCTTGCTTCGCCGCTGGATCATCAAAGAATGCTCCACGCATTATAGCAGTAGTCATATCTGACTCGTGCTCTCGTACACCTCTATGTGTCATACACATATGCTCTGCCTTAACCACTACAGCAATATTTGGTGTCTTAGCATAATGTCCTAATGCATCTGCAATTTGTGAAGTCATCTCTTCTTGTATCTGTGGGCGTTCTGCAATATGATGAACAAGCCTGTTAAACTTACTCAACCCTATAACCTCATCGTTAGGAATAATACCTATCCACGCATTGCCTACTATGTTTTGAAAGTGATGAGCACAAGTTGACTTAACACTTATTGGTCCACTTGTATACATACTTTGATAACCCATATTTGGAAACGCAGTTATCCTCGGTGGTGGTTCATATCGTCCTCTAAAGATTTCTTTAACATACATTTTCGCTACACGTTTTGCTGTCTCTTGTGTATTATGATCTCGCTCAGTGTCTATTACTAATGTATGTAAAAGATCTTGTACTTTAGATTCCACTTCGGCTTGTAAAAGATCTAAGTCTCCAACATTAATATAATCTGATATGTTATTATTACATCTAAAGTCAGCACCTGCTTTCTCTATGCGTTGCCTAATTTGATCGCTTATTTTCATTAATTACTCCTCAAATATGTTTCACTATTGTACCACTTCCACGCAGTTTCTATGATTGTATTTAGGTCTGAGTGCTCAGGAACCCAGTCTAATATATGTTTTGCTTTAAAAATATCTGCAAT
>Ga0209501_10005716_pt1 | contig 11406 bp, 9 predicted proteins | sample ArcticOcean_MG_C_4_FD_187434 | JGI IMG/M metagenome (GOLD analysis project Ga0209501, IMG submission 187434) | Marine microbial communities from western Arctic Ocean - ArcticOcean_MG_CB4_134 (SPAdes) (version 2) | ecosystem: Environmental > Aquatic > Marine > Oceanic | place: Arctic Ocean...
TGGCGAAGATGGCAGTATCACATTTTCAACAAAAGGGAAACTCATTTCTAATATTGGTACTCCTGTATTTGAAATTGATGGAAAAATTGTAGTCAATCCTCCGTATAGTTATCGGTTTTCTGACATTTCTGATGGCATTACGGATTACCCTTATCTGAATTGTGTTATAAATAATTCAACAAAACAGACCCATTATCACTTAACCTATATTACCAGAGGGTTGGACTGGAATGCTGAATTTAATTTGTTTTTAATCTCAGATGAAATTGGTGAACTTGAAGGCTGGTATTCAATAAAAAATGATAACAATATTACCTATAAAAATGCAAAAATATCATTGGTTTCCGGCTCGGTTAATTTTGAAACTTCAGCAGGCAATCCTAATTTTACAAAACGAAGGTCAACCGCAAAGGCATACAGTGCTGATTCTCATTCTATCCAACCAGAAACCAGCAATTCAGAAGAACACGTTATTTTTACTTTACCCGAGAAAATAACCTTAGAAGCAAATTCTCAAATTAGGCATAAATTTGTAACTGAAAATAAATTACCCTATTCTACTATTTATCATATTTCTCATTCTCTTAGTAGGTATCGACGAAATACACCTGCTCAATCTACGGATATCCCCGTATTTGTCAGATATGAACTGATGGCAAAGAATATAGGCAACTTTCAGATTCCCGGCGGTAGCTTTAATGTGTATGAAAAAGAGAATAGCAACCTCACATTTATTGGAGCGGGATCATCTCGCATTGTAGAAAAAGATGACAAAATTAAACTTGAAACCGGAAAAACACACGATATTTTATGTACTTTCACGATTCAGGGATACAAAATTAACAAAGACAGCGGTAAAGCAGAATTGAGCGTAGTATTTGAAAATCGAAAAGACAAAGCCGTTTCCATCAACTGGACTGAACATTTTTCTGATGGTCGTTGGAATATTTCAAACTCCAATTTAAAATTTGAGAAGTTAGATGCTTACCGGGTACTTTTTACTGTAAAAGTATCAGCCAATTCAAAAAAAGAAATCAATTTCACGGCTCAAATTGATAAAGAATAATAGCAAATTATCTGCCATTATTTACCTTGTATAAATTTTCTAATTATAAACATATAATCTGGGATTGGAACGGAACCCTGCTGAATGATGGATGGCTGTTTGTTGATGTGATGAATATCGTTCTAAAACGACGAAAAATGAACACCATTACCCTTGAAAAATATCGCGATATTTTTGGATTTCCAGTTAAAGACTATTATATAAAATTAGGGTTTAATTTTGATGAAGAATCATTTGAAGATTCTGGTTTAGAATTTATAAAAGAATATGAAAAACACTGCTTTAAAGCTGAGCTTTATCCTCAGGTAATTCCACTTTTGTCTGAATTACAAGAAATGGGGATTGGTCATTCCATTCTCTCAGCACAGCATCAAAATTTATTAGATGACCTTACTCAGTATTATAAAATTAGACATCATTTCTTGGAAATTATTGGACTCGATAATCATTATGCATATAGTAAGGTTGATAACGGAATTGAATGGGTTCAAAAACTTGAAATAGATCCGCAAGAAATCTTAATGATTGGAGATACTAACCATGATTTTGAGGTGGCAATCGCCATGGGAGTGGACTGCCTGCTCATGAGTCATGGTCACCATAGTATTTCTCGGCTCAATAATACGGGAGCAAAAGTTATTGAAAATTTCACCGAGCTATCTGAATTGTTTAATATTGAATTGAATGGAATTAATCAATATTAAAGGAAATTTAAATAGGAACATCCTCACTTGGTATGCATTTGAATAACCCTGTTATTGTTAAGGCAAAATGAACACTCCATATTTTTCACTTATTATTATATTTATCACTATTTTTGTTTCTGCCCAAGATTTTGATGAATTAATTCTGCTTCAAGCAAAAGCCGATACATATTTTTATCAGGGTGATTACAGCAACGCCATTATTATTTTTGAAGATTTGCTGGCTGAACAAGAATTAACCTTTGGCAAAGATGATATTAGGGTTGGTGAAACATTACAACGATTGGGTGAAATGTATTCTATAACCGGTATGCCTGATATTGCAGATTATTATTTCCATCAAGCAGTAATAATTTTTCAAAATTCATTTAAATTGGAACAAAATGTGTTGGAGAAACCCCTCTTAAACCTTATGAAAATTTACTCCTTCCAAAATGATTCTCTTGGAATTCATATCGTTAAAAATCAACTGAAATCCGTTGCCGTCATTTTCCAATCTCCCAATAGTATTTACCCCGAATTATCATTTGAAGAGGATACCCTTTTTTCACCTGAAGAAGATATGGCATTTGATAAAATGAATTTAGGATTATCGTATATGGAACACGGATTATATTCTGAAGCGGCCATTCAATTTAATGAAGCCTTGGATAATCAAACCGATAATCTAGATTTACAATTTTTCATGGACTTCTTTCCGGATGATTCTATTTTTACACAAAATATGACAAACGCATTTTCATACCAAATAAATTATGATACAACTGGGGCTTCCTATTTTTATTTAGCATTATTCAGTTCCTCAAAGGAGGAAACATATAGGTATATTCAAAACTATATTTACAATCAGCCATCAGATTTAAGAGGTCTTCTCTTGTATTCAATTTTATTATTTGATAATGATGAGTGGTTTGATGCTTTATTCCAATACCAAAAAGTGTTATGGCTGGATTCACAAAATATAGATGCCCAAATTGGGGTTGGTTTATGCCTTTTTCATTTGGCCGAATTCAAAGATGCTGCCTCCGCTTTGCGATTGGCTTTGAAAATTGACCCTTACAACCATATCTCCTATTATTATTTAGGATTGTCATTAATGGCAAATGAAAATTTTAGAGATGCCATACCCAACCTTACACAATCCCTTCTATTGGATCCAGAAAATAGTGATACTTATTTTTATTTAGGAAAATCCTATTTTGAATCGGACAAAATCATCCAAGCCAGAGAGGCATTCAATAGAACCATTAATATTAATCCACAATATGGCTCCGCCTTTTATTATCTTGGACTTATAAATGAAAATATAATGGAAATTGAGAAGGCAGTGTATGCTTATTCACAAGCCCGAGAGTATTCCCCGGAAATTGAAGATGTGCATTATCGGTTAGGAATGCTCTTATACCGTACTGGAAAACTAAAACAAGCTATGGAGCCTCTCCGTCAATTTATTATTTTTCAACCGGATAGCATTCATGTTTTAAAGGCAATGGGCAAAATTTTCATTTCAGAAAATCGTTTTCCTGAAGCCATTGATACCTATAATAGAATTCGGGAAATATTCCCTGAAGAATTAATAATTAACATTGCATTGGCAGAATCATATTATCAATTGAAATATTATGAAAATGCAATTAACGTATATAAGGATGTTTTACTTTTTGATGATGAAAACTACGAAGTTATGATTAGGATGGGTAGTATTTTTAATGAAATGGGTGAATATTATAATGCAGAAATTATTTTTAATGAAGCTATAAATTGTACTGATCCTACAATGCAGATGTACTATCAACTTGCCTTAACCTATGGCAATCAAGGGAAGTTCATGTCAGCTATTTTGGCCTTTCAGGAAGCTCTGCTCCTAAATCCTGAGGATGTGGAAATCAAATACCAAATAGGTGTGGCATTTATGGAAGTCCAGGATTTTAAAATTGCAGCACGATATTTTGAAGATTATGTAGTACAAAATTCAAAAGATGAAATTGCATTTTTCCTATTAGGGAAATGTTATTTTGAAACAGGGGATTATCCAGCTGCACTTTTAGCACTGCAGAGAGCCAATAGATTTTCCAAAAGGGATCATCGAATATTATACTATATTGGCAAATCCCTGTCTGGTTTAGATGAAGAATTGGATGCTGCACGAACTTTTAGAGAAGCATTGAAGATTGACCCCGATGACCCTGAAATCTATTTTGCTTTGGGAAAATCCTATTACAGACTTAATAAAAATAAAAAAGTGAAAGAAACCTTGGATATACTCAATATGTTAGACCGAACATTGTATAACCAATTGCGCTCAGAACTTAGCGGACGCTAAATAATATAAATAAAATATCCTTGGAGATTATTTTCTTAATGATCTTAAATTTACCACCATTTTTCAATAAGCATTTATCTGACTTAAAAAAATAATAAGGAAAAAATATGAAAATATTAATCCCACCAAGTGAGGGAAAAGCAAAAGTTAAACCGGGCAATACCATTTTTTCAGAAACCAACTTTAGGTATCAGCGAGAAGTTAACCAAGTTGTTCGATTGTTGGAGTTAATTGATGACGAAGATCTCTCATCGGTATATGGAACATCTCCCGAAAAGGCGTTAATGTTTCATAGACAAAATCAAGATGCATTTAACAGCCGTTGTGCGCCTGCAATAGAACGATATACAGGTGTTGTTTACGAGCACATTAACTGGTCAACACTTTCTGAAAAAGCAAAAAATTACATGGAAAAGTATATTTATATTTTCAGTGGTTTGTTTGGATTGCTCACTCCAAAAACACCTATTCCAGATTATAAACTAAAAATGAATGTGCTGTCTCTTCAACACCATTGGAACCCCATACTTACTGAGACTCTAAAAGATGAAAAAGTAATTGTTGATCTTTTGCCACAGGTTCACAGAAAAGCATATACACCCAATAAGGAAAATGTAATCCCGGTAGATTTTCAAATTACAAATAAGGGGAAAAAGTCTGCTGCAGGACATTTTGGGAAAGCAGTAAAAGGAGAATTTATTCGTTATATTGCAGAAAATAATATAACAGATATAGAAGGATTTTCTGGATTTGAATATGAAGGTTTCAAATGGGATGGAACTTCTTTCGTTAAAGAAAATAGTTAAAAATCAGAAACATATTTAATTGGTATTAAAAACAAAAGTTTACTAAAGATAATTAGGAAGTATTAAATGATAAAAGTTGAAAACCTTTCCAAGTCGTATGGTGATATTAATGCGGTTAAATCCATAAATTTTGAATTAAACGATGGTGAGATTGTTGGATTTTTGGGGGCAAACGGTGCAGGAAAATCTACAACCCTAAAAGTGATGACGGGTTATCTTACCCCTACATCAGGCAGTGTATATGTAAATGATTTGGAAATTCAAACCAATACTCTCGAAATCCAAAAACATATCGGATACCTCCCGGAATTGAATCCCTTATACCCTGAAATGCGAGTGTATGATTTGCTGGAATTCACCGGAAATATCCGCAATATAACTGGAAAAGCATTTAAAAACTCGTTGGCTCGAGTGGTAGAGCAATGTGGATTAAAAGGAGTCATTCACAGGATGGTTTCTGAATGTTCAAAGGGATACAAGCAGAGAATTGGTTTGGCATGTGCAATGATTCATGATCCTAAAATATTGATTTTAGACGAACCAGTTACGGGTCTTGACCCAAACCAGATTGTAGAAATTCGTAATCTCATTAAAGATTTGGGAACAGAAAAATTGGTGCTTATGTCCAGCCATATTTTACAAGAAATCCAAGCAACTGTGAATAGAATTATTATTATTCATAAAGGGGAAATTGTAGCTGATGGAACCAACGAAGAGCTCATGAGTAGTTTTATGGGAAATACAAAACTCACTTTAGAAATTAAAAAGGCGGGGGATGACACTGTAAAAGCGATAACAGAAAAAATTCCATCTCTCAGTTTAGTTGATACCCAATTAAAAAATGGATCCCAGATTCTTCATTTAGAGTATCCAAAAGAAATTGACCCACGAGAGGAAATATTTCAATATGCCATTGATTCTAATTGGGTATTGATAGAGATGAGCCCTCATAGTGTAAATCTGGAATCTATTTTCCGAACTCTCACAATGGAGGATAAAGCAAATGCGTAACTTGAAAGCAATTTATTTTAAAGAATTGAAGTCCTATTTTAACAGCCCAATGGCCTATATTTTCCTGGTAATATTTGCTGTTATTACAGGATATTTTTTCACACGAACATTTTTCCTTTTTAACCAGTCGGACATGCGCTCCTTATTTAACATAATCCCTCTGGTCTATCTCTTTTTTATACCAGCAATAACCATGAGTCTCATTGCTCGGGAAAAAAATCTGGGAACTATGGAAGTGATGTCCACCTTGCCATTAAGAGACCTGGATTTTGTTGCTGGAAAATTTCTGGCAGCTCTGAGCCTGGTATTGGCGGGTTTACTAATTTCACTGGTACACTTTATAACTTTAACCCAAGTTGGAACCAACATAGATTATGGTGCGGTTTTTACTGGATATCTGGGACTTGCTCTTGCAGGTGCTGTGTATTCTGCTGTGGGTACATTCGCCAGCAGCCTTACCGATAATCAGGTAGTGGCATTTATTATAGGCATATTTATAGTACTTATTTTCTTTCTTATGGATAAAATGCTCATGTTTGTTCCTGCATCGCTCACAGGGATTGTACAGTATCTAAGTGTTGATTATCATCTGTCTAATATTTCAAGAGGGGTAATTGATAGCAGGAATCTTATATATTTTGCATCGGTTGTAGGATTATTTTTGTTTATGACAGTTCGTATGTTAGAAATTCGGAGGTGGAAATAACAATGAGTACTCAAAATAAAAAATCGTTTTTGACTTATATTGGGATAGTGTTAACTATACTGGTATTATTAAATATAGTATCTAGAAATCTTTTTTTCAGATGGGATTTAACAGAAAATAAAATGTACAGTCTCTCCGATTCCAGCAAATCGGTTGTTAGTAAAATAGATGACAGACTCACAATGAAAGTATATTTTTCTGATAATCTCCCTGGAGAATATGGAAATAACCGGCGATACCTTCAAGATATACTAGAAGAGTATGCGGCCTATTCTGGCGGAAACATTCATTTTGAATTTTATCATACAGATGATGATGAAAAAATGCAGGAGGAGGCACAAAAATCTGGAATTCAGCCTGTGCAATTACAAGTCATTGAAAATGATAATATTGAAGTAAAACGAGTCTATATGGGCATGGTTTTCCTCTATGAAGATGAACGAGAAACTATACCGGTCATTCAAACCACCACTGGATTAGAATATGATATAACCACTAAAATTAAAAAATTAGTAGATACCAATAAAGAAACTCTAGCAATCGCTAAAACTAATGGTCAGGAACAAATTAAAAATGAAAATGTCTCTCAGCTTTTGGCTCAACGATATAATATTCGAAATATTAATCTAAGTGAGAGTGTAGCTGAAAATATATCCCTCCTTTTAATAAATGGCGTAGAGGATTCACTAACAATTGATGAACGACAAAATTTAGAAGATTTTATTGCTCGGGGTGGAAATATTCTATTAGCCCAAAACAGAATCAAGACGGATCTTTCAACCCAACAAGCAAACCCGATACTATCTGATATTTATACATTATTGGACTCATATGGACTACACATTGCACCCAATCTGGTTTTGGATTTAAATTGCGGTAAAGTAAATGTTCAGCAGAATTTAGGTTTTATTCGAATCCCAGTTCCCATGGATTACCCCTTCTTGCCTATTATCAAAGAGGGGAGTTTTAATGATGAAATTGTAATGGTTAATGGATTAGAGTCTGTACGCTTGATGTTTCCAAGTGAAATTATAATTAATGATAGTGTGGCTGCTGCTGAAAATGTCAATATTATCCCTCTCTTCACAAGCTCAAATCGCTCCACTACCATGGAAGAGTTTTTTAATTTAAACCCTGATCCTAAGGCTAATCCTGCCTTCCGACAGTTGAACGAAGCTGGTAAGGTATTGGGTGTACTGGCAGAAATTACCCATTCTGAAAATGGTACTTTAAGCCAATTTATTTTAATTCCTGATTCAAGATTTATTGCTGATGACGGCGGTGGTGCAGCACCAGAAAATCATATTTTTGTCATGAATGCAGTGGATTACCTCTTAGGTGACCGGGAGCTTATTTCCCTCCGCAGCCGTGAAATTACAAACCGACCCCTGCAGGATCTGGAGGATGATGTAAAAGCACGCTGGAAATGGATAAATATTCTTCTCCCATCTATGCTTGTAGCGGCATTTGGCGGATTAAGAATGAGACAAGAAAAAAACCGGGCAAAAATTTTGGAGGAAATCTATGGCTAAAAATCTACAAATTGCATTAATTGTTCTTATTGTATTTATAGGACTATTTTTCTTGAATAAAAGTTCTCAAGCAAAACACAGTAGTTCAACAGAAGCCATTTTTTCAAATGATCCGGAAGATATTTTTAAGTTTCTCATTCAAAATGGGGAGGAAGCAATTGAGCTTGCCCGTGTTGATACATTATGGAGGATTTCCGGTAATGATACATTAGAGATTAAATCTCGGTCAATGGATAATCTGTTTGACAAGGTATTAAAAGTAAACAAGGGTACCATCATTTCTGAAAACCCTGAAAAGTACGGTAAATATTCGGTTGATGATTCTACCGGTACACATTTGGCTGTGATAGATTCTAAGGGTGAAACAGTTGGATATTACGTTTTCGGACGGTCAAAATCTGATTATTCCCGTAGCTATATTCGAATTGGTAACGATCCCAAGGTGTATCTGGCAGATCAAAATGTTACCTATATGCTTTCCACGCAGGAAACTTATTGGGGGCAAAAACCAAAAGTGGAAGTACCACCTCCACCACCTATTCCTACAGATACCACCTCTACGGTAATTGATACTACTACAAATTAGTTCCAGTGTTGCTTAATTCATCACCGTAAAGCTAAACTTTTCCGTAACAACTTCCCCTTCGGTTTTTACCTGAACCCACATGTAGTAATCTCCAGCTTTATCCAGTGATAAGGGTGGAAAACTCACCCTTCCAATATTGGATTGGAGCCCCTCCGAATATGTTTTGGCGGTATCAATGGGCAACCCATAATAACAGATACCACTTTTTTCATTTGTGGCTAATTCCTGCTGTTTATCAAATATCTGCTGAGAAGCCATGGATATTGTTCCAATTGGATGAAAGTGAATAAAAACATTATTATCAGGACTGATTAAAGCGCCATGCCCACCCATCTGAATATAAGGTTCAAGCTTAGTTGGCACCTTTTTAAAATTAAATGCCTGGAATTCCAACTTAATTTCTTCTTCTTGTAGGTATTCATTCTTTTTGTTCAGCCATATAATTTTATGCTGCATTTTATCGTGAGTCCATGAATCATCCGGATCACGAATGGGTACTTTACCAATTTCCATTAGCTCTATTGGACTTTTGTATTCAATAGGAGTTAAGACAGTTTCAGTCAAACCGCTTTCATAGGTGATATCCATATAAACAGAATAATTGCCTTTGGGAACTGGGGGCATGAGCACCTCAAACACATATTTGTTTTTAATACTCCGCGAGGGATGAATATGGCTCAATACGGACAGGTCATCCTTCACCAAATACATGTGTATTATTTTCCCGTGATCCGGGATTATATCTGGCATTCTGCCTTCTACAATGGCAGGGTCTGTGATGGTCACTTTTAAAATATCCTGATTATTAATAATTACAATTTTAACTTCTGTTTGAAGGGATTGAAATAAATTATTTGCATATAATTTTTCCACATCATCCCACCAATTATATCCAGAATATAAAATTCCAATTACTAAAACAAAACTGATTGCCATTACAAATTTAGCTTTCCTAATTCTATCTAAAGATGGTGAATCATCAGGATGAATTGTACTTTCTCGATAAGAAATTGTAATAATATTTACTGCTCCAAAAATCAATAATAGCATAAATAACCAAAGAATTATCACCAGACTGCTCTCCATTTCTTTGATTTCCAAGGCAAGAGAGTTCACCGGTACATTTACCTCGAATATCTCTTCTCCAGAATATATTTTCACCTGTACGTTGTAGGAGCCAAAATTCATAAGCCAGAGTTGAGTGCTGTACAAATTATTCTCTCCCTTAACAGGATGGGCAATATCTGCCGGTGGCGCTCCTTTTTCGCCGGCATGCCAGTAAATCGGTCGAGCTGTTACTTGGTGTACTTTATCAGAAAATACACGAATATTGATGTCCGCTAAACCCGGTACTACTCCTGAGGTTTTCACAATTACACGTACGGGTATTTCACCTGCAACGCCCTCAAATATTGAATTGAGATGACCTATATCACCAGCAAGAAATGAAAAATAAATTAGAATTATAAGCTGGATTTTTTTCATTTTTTTACCCGTTTTAGCCAACTCGCAAAAAACAGAGCTAAATAGATTGAGAAAGAACTATATACAAGTGTGAGAAGAATATTCCCTGTGGTAACTGGGGTCATTAGTATTTTATGCCCATAAGGAGTCCAGTCGTATTCCCAAAATTCAAAATTAAAGTCCCCTATTGGTACCCAGAATGGCTTGTTTCTATCGGACCCAAACACCCAATTTCTACCGTACTCCGATAATAGAAATTCAGAAAAATACCATTGTGTGAGCAGAAGAATTAAAGTGAAAATAAATGCAAATATGATCGCTTTTAGAATTCTATTTGATAGCGTGAAACGTGTACGGACAATATCAATTATTATTGCCGGAATAATTAGTAATGGAGGAAAGGGCGGCGCTACATAATGTGTAATTTCTCTATAAATAGGTCCCAGCAATGGCTCTGCATCAAACAGGGGTAAAATCCAGAGTATTAGCAAACGGTGGATCATGAATAACCCCGCTATAATTGTAGCCGCATATTTTGTTTGGGATGCTTCACTAAATGCGATGATCACAAATCCATAAAATATCGCTGAAAGTTTATAAAATTCTAATGAATGCTGTTTATTGGCAAAACTGTATTCTGTTAGTAAAATACAGAATTGGATAAGAATCAAACTGGCTGCAAATAGATAAAGATATTCAAATATTTTCTTTTGTGATTCTTGGGCTAAGTTTCTTTCTGCCAGGACTAGTTGCAATGAACCCAAAAATATTGCAAAAATCCCAAAAGCCAATACGATGTGCGGTGGACTCACAATCTGCACATCCAAGCCATAAGTATTATGCCACCAGTCATCGAATGGCGCTGAGGTGAGCATGGCAATCATGCCCCAGATACAAATCCAGCAGGCCAGGGGTCCTTTAAATCCCCAGAATTTTACATAATGCTTATATTTATCGGGATGAAAAAAAGTCTGCTGAAAGACCATCCATGCGCAGGTGAGTCCGCAAAGGATACCTCCAAAATAGATCACCATGTGAGGCGCTGACCAAAATGAATCCCTGCCGATGGATTCATGCCAGGAGATATCCCATTCAATACCAATCAAAATTGCAGTGGAGGATACCAGAACCAGAATACAGTAATTGGGTACTGATTTAATATTTTGAAGAAATGAAGTCATTTAAAAAAAATCATTTGTTTGCTTTTG